>VFQN01001042.1_pt1 | contig 48672 bp, 65 predicted proteins | sample 3512371 | NCBI WGS metagenome assembly VFQN01 (sample SAMN10412370, study PRJNA504923) | tailings metagenome | isolation source: Replicate 2 from Balatoc abandoned mine | place: Philippines: Itogon, Benguet | collected 2017-08-28
GCCATGCCCACCGGTCCGGTCCAGAGGTCACAGGTCCGGGAGACTACCGGTACGCTGGCCAGGACCGTTACTCACGGCTACACGCGTGGCACACACCGCACGCTACTGCATATGCCCCTCACCGCAGCATGCAGTCTGAAGGGCACCAGAGAACGTAACTTGGCTTCAAACCCTGCCGTTTGCTGTCACCGCAGCATGCAGCTGAAGCTCGAGGTCACCTCCCTGTATTTCACCCCTTCCTAAATCGGTATTCCCAGCCCAATTTCCTGCCACGAACGAACAACGACCTCAGGCGCCGCATGCTCCATGTTCCGCAACGGGCAACCGTGAATTGCATGCAACATGCACAGGGCGCTCCGGGGCAAGGACACAGCCGCAGCCCCACACCCTGGGACACCCACCCATGATCTCCAGCCCCGCCAGCAGGTCGTCCCTGTCCAGCCAGCCCCGGCCGTAGCGGTCCAGCCGGTCAAACACCGCGTCCGCCGTGTCCCTCTCCATGCCGCTGACCACCACCACAGTCCCCTTGGGCTGCCCCTTGCGCACCTCCTTCCCGCCGCGAACCCCTGCTTTGCCCACACCGCCCTCTGCCACCGCCGTGGTCCCACCCACAGCAGCCGGCTCACTGCCGCAGTATCCTACGCCGCCGCCTCCTTCATCCCCCGCCGCCCCCGCCGAGCCTCCCACACCCAGCAGGTCGCCCAGAAGCCGCTCATTGGTCCGCAGCACACGGTACATGTCCTCTGTGGGCACGTACTGCAGCTCGCGCACCAGCCGCTCCAGCGTCTCCAGCTTCTCACACGCCGGCCCGGGGTGCCCCCGCGTGACCACCTCGGCGCACGCGTCCGCCTCCAGCCGCTGGCGCGCCACGTGGAAGGACCCGTACACGTGCCAGCAGCGTGAGTCAATCGTCGTTGCAGGCTCCACTGCGCCTGCCACACCAGCGGCAGCCGCAGCGTCCTCAGCAGCCGGGCTGCTGGCAGGATAGGTACTGGGCGGATGTTCGCCCTTGAAGGAAGTGGGGTGGGGCTGGGTTGGGTCGGGCGGGGAAGGGGTGAGAGGGGGCTGCCTGGAGGGCACAAATGTGGAGCAGTAGTCGCCCAGGCGGCGCTCCGTGTTGCACAGCAGGTGGTGTGCGCTGAGCAGCAGCTCCTGTGCGTCCCCGGCCTCCAAGATGCTGCCCATGGACGATGACGTCCGGTCGTCCTCGCCGACGCGGAAGTGTGCAGGGCGCAGCGGCCGCGGGCGGTTACGGGTTCCGAGGAACGTAGTCCTGGAAGGTGCATTATGTTGAAGTGGCAGGCGCGGCTGCGGCAGCTGGTGCGGCAGCAGGAGCATAGGTCCGCCCCCCGCGGGGCTGAGGGCCCCGACAAGACCCTGCGCTGCGCGACAGCTTGACAGCATTGCGAACGAATACGTGAAATTAAAGTTTATTAAGTGCTAAGAAGCTGGTAGGACAGCGTTGTGTGTGGAAGCCTGAATGTCCCATGGGTCGGCAGATTTGGCCGCATAGATGGCCCGTACCCTTGGCTTCGCTGTGCCGTGGCCTTGACCGACATTGGATATGCGCGCATACGGGTTATCGTTTACTGAGATGCTCCTGCTGCAGCTCATGCAACGCCTGTGTTCCACAGGCCTTGGTACAGGACGGTCGAAGTCCAACGTGCTGGTCCACCTGCTGCACCAATCCTTGTTGAATGCTCATGGCTGACTGCTCGCAACGGTTGATCTGGCATCTCGACTGAATGTGGAACCCATAAAAGCCGCCAGCGAGACCGCTTTGCCTGCGGCTGAGTTGCGGCTGGCAGTCGGCAACCTGAAATCGCCCTGAATCACCTTAGACGCCCAAGGCTCAGCGGTAGAACGGCCCGCCCTGGCCTGCCTGCCTCCTCAGGCAACCAAGCACACCTGCTAACAGGCTGCAGACGTTGCGTGCAGTGAGGTCTTGATGTAACATTGAGGCGTTTGCGCGTGGTTGCAACGGCGGACGGAGGGGAGGAAGCAGTACGAGAGCAGGGGGTTGAAGTAAAGGGACATGGTTGCGTATGGCCCAGATGCACCAAGGAGAAGAATATGAAGTGTCGTAAGGCGGGTAGCTATGTGACTGCGCCGCACGGTGTTCACCATGCGAGTTGGCCTGGGTGCAGTCCACGGAAAGAGTCGGTTACGGCGGTTCCCTGTGACCCCAGTTGCTTAGGGGCCAACCGCCTATCGGTAGCTCAGTTACGCTCCACGCAAGTGACACAGCAACGGTATATCATCATAGGGGCACCGACACAATAGTTACGTTCGCAGCGTTACAGTGCCGTGATTCACAGTTGTGCATTGTAGCGGGGAGAAACCGAGAATATATCTTTTCCGGAAAAGGGATCAATACGCTTAGTGTCACCTGTTGTCCGCACTTCTCCACAAATGTAGCAGCACTGTCTTTGCATTATCACACCGTCGTCCGGCAAACCCACGTGCGTCTAAAAGTGCTCCCCGCTCCTGACACATAGAAAGCGCCTCGCTCACCCTATCCTTGCTGCAGCACACAGCGCGGCTTAATAAAGCACCTGCCGTAGCATAATGGACTCACAGCTGCATCCCATTTCTCAGTTCCGGGGCTGGCCAAACGCAACCGGCTTGGCAACCAGTGACCAGACGGGGTTGCTGCAAGGCGCTGACAATGCCAGCAACTACAAGCTGCAAACTCAGCGCTCCCTCCTGAGCGAAATGCTCGCGTCTCTTGCGGGGGAGGTGGAGGACAGTGTCGATGAGATGCAGTCCGAAGGCAGCGACGATGAGGAGGACGAGGCTTACGAGATGGCTCCCTCAATCATGAGGCAGAACACCGACGATTCGCTGGCTGGGCCCATGCCGTCCCGGCCTGTGCCTATTCCATGCACCAGGTGAGCGATGTGTACCATAGCGGGTACACCAGCGCTTGCAGTGGACGGGTCTCATGAAGGTCATGCGCCTCAGCAATGATCATCCTTGGGTGCCAGCATCATGGAAACTTGGTGCATAGCAAGCCACAGCGCTTTTTCGCCCCACCACAACTGCGATTCTGACCTCCGCGGCCCAACACTCCTCATGCCGTGCACCCGGAGCTACCATATAGTGTCGGAAGTGAATGTTGCACATCCTGGTTGCGGTCTCGCGTGCAGTCCTTCGGCGCTGTCGGACTTACTAGAACCTGGGAGTGCGTGATGCTCCCCGGAAAAGCGACAGCTTGTTTCACCCAGTGTGCTATGCAAGTCAAGGTCCCATTTGTGTGACACCTGTCAGCGCTCTGCGCATGCGCGAGGTCCAGCAACGTTTTCTTGTCCACCTGCGTTAGCAACGACCGTTAAAGCGGCCAAAGACGCGAAGGCATACCGAAGCAGCAGCATTGTAGGCGCCTCAATCAAGTTTTGCAAACAGCATGTAACTCTGTCCGTTTGCCTGCGTTTGCCCCAACTGTAGTGAGGTCTCCACGAACAAGCAACGCGATGCCTACAGGAGGTACCTGTACCAACAGCAGCTCGCACAGCAATTATATCAGCAGCAGCAAGTCGCTCAGCAGCAGGCGCGAGGAGGGCAGCAGGCGCCCCCGGTGCAGGCCGCGACACGTGGCGGAGCCCAGCATCGACCCACGGCGCAGGGATACTAGGTATCCTTGCACCTTCCACGTATGTTGGAGTTGAAGAGGCGATCAAACACCTTTTGGGCTGATGAGATGTGGCTCTGTGAGTAAGCTCTTGCGTTGCGAACCGGTTGCACACAGGCAGCAGGCCTCGGGCAACAAGCGCCCGGCGTGCAGATGGGTTTTTAGTGTGATGGATTTGACTGCAAAGGCTTTCGCGCAGGCATGGTCGTTGGGCCACTTGGTGCTTACTTTTCTTAACAATGCCAGGGGCGTGGCGCCTCCAGGGGCGGCCCAGATTCCTGTAGGGTGTCCGGTGTTGCTCCTTCCATGTAGTACTGGCGGTGTAGCACTAGTACCTTTGGTGATCAACACTTCACCAACAGTAATTGTCAGTGTAGGGCAGCAGTTGCAGGTGCATTGGAGATATTTGTCGATGCCTCGCATCATGTTGTTGCGCGGACGTGTGTAGTTCCTTCGTCAGGCTCGTCAGGTAACCTAGCCCCAAGCATCTGGGGCTTACGTCGTACCGAACTGGCGGCCACAGCGCGCTATTGCGGTTATGACGCAGGCGTGTTGCGTGGAGCTTGCTGGAGTGAGTGTTGTCTCTGCACAGACGTAGTGCGTGGAGCTGGCTGGAGTGACTATCTTCACCTTGAGTGGCACTGCCAGCATCTGCAGCAATAGCAGCGGATGCCAGGCGCATGAGCGTTTGGACAGGAATTAGTGACTAGGGCGCAGCTGGCCTGCTTTCATTGTGCGCGGGCGAACACTGATGCGTTGCAGTTACTGAGCGTGTGGTTTCGGGCCGGATAACTGTTTGAGGGCGTTCCTTAACGGTTGAACTGAACTGAGGCAGAGTTGTTGGCATGGAGGGTGTTAGCATAGGCTTGCTCAGAGGGGGATGAAGGGGATGGGAGGAGGGGGAGCGGGTGAGGGCAGCTAGTAGGCAGTAGAGTCTCGCATCGTGAACGTTCGCTTCACCCCGTGAACGTAGATGCAAATTTGGCAGGGCTGATTTGGTACGACCTCGAGGCGATTGTGTATAACCCGCATCTGAACCCATCGTTGTTACGCGTTGCTTGAGTACACTTTGATGATCACATGTACATGTATTTTTCGACTGTATGAGTAGGGGGATGTTTGGTATGTCGGTACAGCATTAACTGCTTCGCAAGAGTATTGCTTGTAATCTAGGTCGGTGTGCGGGTCCATGTTCTGCCTGTGATTACACTGTGGGCACGAGCCGGGGATGGGCTTGTCACACAGGGCAGCGCCCGACAGCGCACGCGGGGTTCTACCAATCCAGGACAACGAGACCGCGGCCCCAAGACGGCAGAAGCGAGAGGACGGACCCAACCTGCACTGCCTACGCGACAGGCAGCACACCAGGGTGCCAGGCAGCGCAAACCAAGCAGAGCACAAGGGCCGGGAGTAAGAGCCGTCCTGGGCGCCCGAGCCGCACGCAGCAAGGCAGCACTCCATACCCGTCTTGCCCCAGCGCCCAGGACCCCGGACAGCGCAAGGCAGCCCAGATGCTGACCCGAGCCAGTACCTAACCTTGGATCGTGTGCCTCATGCTCATACCTTTCACGGCTTTCAGTCATCTTGCGCACCCTTGCTTGCCAACACGTACCACATGAAGTGCGCAGGCTCAACTGTCTCATTGCAACTTACACAACTAATACTGCGCACGTCCACCGCATACGCCAAGTTGCAAAGCCCCCTCCCTTTTTGGACCGAGGTAATGTACCATGACTGTACCCGGCACGGTGTAACACGCCGGTCAGCCGCACGCGTGCTGCACCGCACATGGCACCACTAACGCACCAAGCTGCAATCACTGACGCGGCTCGCCTCTGTGCTCAGCAGCCTCTGTAAGTTGGGCATGTAGCCCTTCACCTGCGCTCAGGGGACCTCCCCTGCCGTTTACCAAGACCCACATTATGCGCGTGCAAGTACGGGCGAAGCGGGTGCAGCGCTGCAGCGCTAGATCTTAATATTGCGGTTTACGTTGCGCTGTCGTCTGTTTTGAACTCGTGCACATTTGTACTGATGCGACGAGCACCCTGCAACATGGGGCTGGCAATGGGCGCACGGGAGCCGATTCTGCGCCCGTGCAAATGCTCATTAATGAGGCGTGGCATCAGGTGGCATAAAGACCCAGATCGAGCAACAGCGCTCCTCAGGCAGGGTGCCTCGGGGGTATCATGACGTACAGTTCACGGAAGGTAAACCCAGCATCTGCCCGTGTCACGGGTGTGCCGTTGCACGTACTGCACAAATCAACATCAGCGGCGCTTGTCCGAAGTGGTCAGCGGTAAGGTATGCAGCCAGCTTGCGCCTAACCGTGTAAGCTATCTTGGACCAATTAGCGCACACCCTACGCCACCGACACAGCTGGCGACAGCATGTCAGCCTTATCAGCCGCCATGCCGCTTGCAGCATCAGCCCCGGTCGCCAACCTCGTCACAGGTGACTGCTGGCGATGTCGCCTCCTTGCATCCCTCGTGTTAGACTTGCTTCTTTGTCCATGCATCGCACCCCACTGCACCCTATAATCGGTACTAACACACCCTATACTCGGTACTAACATCCCATAAGCATGTCCACGCGGCCGACCGAAGGCGTGCCTGCCCGAACTCTACCGTTCACCCCCTGCTGCTGAGGCGATCAGCAAGTAAGCTAGCAGGCATTCAGCTGCTCCCGGCGCTCGGGAAGCTGGCGATGGTGTTCTGGATGACCGGCTGCGCCAGGTAGGCCAGAACGACGATCACGCCCACAGCCCCAGCCACGGCGAGGACCTGCAGGAGGGCGCCACGGCAGGGCCAAAACCACCTCAGCTTCACACAGATCCAGCTACATGTGCACGGAGCGAACGTGGAGTGCTGCACTTGGACAGCTGCTTCCGTACTTTTTAGAGAGGATGTTACCGCCCCGCACGATAGTCAGAGCGTGCACGGTATCTGGTGTACACGGACTGCAACGCCGACGGGCGGTGTACTTGCAGGGGGTTCAGCAGCTGTGGATAGGCTTTGCACAGCGACAGCTGATCCTGCCCAGGTCTGAAAGGCTGGATACCTGCGTTCCCCAACTCATTATCCGACAACATGTGACTAGGACTAGCCGCGGGGCCAAGCGCAATATGCAGTGAGCAAGGGCGTTTGGTGGGCTGCCTGCTGGCAACTGCTGCCTCGTCCCACGCCTTTCACAGCTCTCAACAGGTCATGTCAACAGGTCGGCCTCTTGTGCGCCTGCGCCGTAGTACGGCTGTACGGTAAGCCCAACCCGCAGTCCTAGGCCTTCAAAAAGGGCCGTGCCCTGCTATGACGATGGTTACCGTTGGCGCTCACCTTCAGGCCTCCAACCGCCACGCCAGACTCCAGGAGGTCCCCCTTCTCCGCAGCCCGCTTCATCTCCTCGATGGCGGCCTCATCGCTCTCCGTCGCCCGCTTGGCTCTGGCCACCTGTGGACCACACACGTAAGTCCTTATTTGTCCTCCTTTGTTGCCATGTTGCCATTGTGAAGCAGGCTACCCAGGGCCGCCGCCGCCGCCGTCCGCCCGCTTAAACCGCTGTCCTGCCTTCCTTGCCTGTCTAGCAGTGCACAACCGAGAGTGGCCAAGGGCAAAGGCGCGAAATGGCAGCCGTCAAAGTCACACCCATACCGGTACCCGCTGCTTGTGCAGGCTGCAAAGTGCTGCAGCTTTGGGAAGGGTCACAGGTCACCCTGTTTGGTCGTGCGTATGCAGCCAGCCAGCCGGGTTGTCCCGCAACCCACGCTAGGGTTGCCACCGGCTCTTCCCTGCGCCCCTAGCTCTTCCCCTCATTTAGTACGTAGCTGATACCGGCGCCGTGCTGTTTCGCTCGTTGCTTGCGGGTTGGAGCCCAAGGTGGTGCAGCCAGAGGACCAGCACGCTCCGCGACCAAAATCCCGAGACGCGCCCACACCTATGCGAAGCCGTCATAGCCCACCAGCCCCCAAAGCTTACATGCAGTGCACGACCGTGGTGGACTGAAGGAGCGTTCAGAACGTATCTGGGCTGCTGCAGGCGCGGATTAAAGAATCGAACGTTTCGTGTACTCGAGGTACACGTAGTGGGCCGCGCCGTCTGTAGTTGCGTCATTGTATCACGGTCCTCTGCAGCAAGGCGCTGTTTGCTATGCCCCTTGTTGACGGGGGAGATCGGGAGAGTGTACAGATTGCATGGACTGCCTTCCCCTTCTTCCGCAATGAGTCCTGGCTGATGTGCATCACCCCCACACCTGCGAGTCACTCGCACCAGTAACTCTATTGCACAAAGATAAGCTGCCGAGTTGCAAAGCAATAGTGAAGCCCAGGACTCCAGGCCCTCCCGACCCCTGCAGCCGTGTTCGATATCGAGCCATACATACTAAATATAATAACGTTTTGGGCAATCCGGACGTGGCCTACGTAGCGGAATAATTGGATACCCGCCGAGAAAAGAGCACCCTCCTCCAACAAGGCGCGCTTTCAAAGTGAGAACAGCAGGCGTTGCCCTGGTTGAAGTGAAGAGTTCCTAACACGGAGCGCATACAATAGGCGTGCGCACCTTGCTTGGGGCACTTGCAAGCGTGTGGCACACGGCATAGAGGACACTTGACGCAGCACCTTTGGTTGATGCAACGCGGTATAGCGCCGGCAATTTCTCAGGGGCCGACGACAGGCACATAAGGTTGCCAACATTTGCCCTGCGTGTCGTAGGTGGCCGTAGGGAGCGTGGAGCCGAATGACCCCACACATCGGTGCGCCCTTGTCGGGGCCACCAACCCATCATCGCTCAGCTAGCAACACTCTAGTAGCACTTTGCAGCACCAGCGCTTCAAGTACAGGCTGCTGCAGCTGCGCCAGAGGCCGTTTGGTGGGGCGTGCTGTGACCCGTGGCGTCACGCACGGCGTGGTATCGCCGGGCGGTATTACAGGGCAGCGCCGGAAAAACCGTGCCCACAGCTCTATTCCAGCCGCTCTTCCCACCGCATTCTGCGGAAACGTGTCTGGCACTCACCAACACAATCCCACAGCCCTAGCAGCAGCAGCCGGTCCGTTGGGCTGGTTACAGCACACTGCAGCCGGTCTCCGTCCGACACACCTGCAGCGCTCTGTTGCAGCGCGGTCCGCCTCTGTCCGCACCACCACTGAACGCAGCAGCAGCAGTGGTGGAAGCCTCGATGGCGAGGTCACGGACGTGTCGGACCCAGCGGCCCACGGCAGCAACGGCAGCACCTCCAATGGCTTCAGCCCCGCAGCCGGCCCATCAGACGCAGTTGTGGGCGTGGTCGCAAATGGGTCAGCCCACGCGTCGAACCACAGCAGTAGCAGTAGCAGCATCGATGCAGGCTCCGCTGCGGGGCACGCGCCCTCCAGTGCGGCACCCGCCAACGGCCGAACGCCGTCCCCGTCCTCAACCCTGTACGCGGACCTAGAGGACGCGCCCCCCTACACCAACTCCACCGCAAACGGCAGCCGCCAAGCTGCGTTCCGCAGGAGCCCTGGCAGCTCCCCCGCCCCCGCGGCCCAATCCAACGGCTCCATGGGCCACTCCACCGCCGCGCCCTCGTCCCCTGCCCCCGCCCTCTCTGAGCGGCACATGGAGGAGGTGTGCGTGGTGGAGGTGGCGGACAACGGGGAGTACACCACCCGCTGCATGCCAATGGACGTAGACGCCCTGTCTGCCACAGTCCAGTCTTCCCACCCCGCTCCGTCCGCCCCATCCGCCCCCTCTCTCTCCTCCTCCTCCGCCACCACTGTCGCCTCAGTCATGCAGCCAACCGACCCGTCCGCCGCCACTGCCCTCGCCGCCGCCGCCAACAACGGCGCTGCTCGCTCTTCCGCCTCTCCCTCCTCTTCCTCCTCCTCCTCCCCTTCCTCCGTCCCAACCGCCAATGGCGTCCCCGCCTCTGTCTTGGACGCACGCATTGCAGTCAGCGTGCGCCCCACCGGCTTCCGCTTCGTCGAAGGCGACCCGGAATTTTCCGGCTCCGCCTCCGACAACCCCCCCTCCTCCTCCTCCCCCTCCCCGTCCTCATCTTCCCCCTCCCCCTCCTCCACCTCCTCCACCACCCCCTCCTCCTCCTCCTCCTCCTCCGCACCTTCCAGAAGCATGGGCTCTCCTGCTCTCCCCGCCGACCTGATCCTGAACTCCATGGACGGCATCGCGACCACGTCCATGGATGCATACGGCCTGGACGCCGACAGCATCCGGAACAAGCCCAACGGCTCAATAGACATGGCTGACACGCCAGAGGGCCTCACAGATGTGGAGCTCACGTCCGTGGCGCCCGCCGCAGACTGGTTTAAGAACCAGGATGATATCACCACCCTCACGTACGCGGTGCTCACGGGCGGGGTCGTGGCAGCTGCCGTGTTCGTGTTCGACGTGTCCATCCAATATATCCACGACCTGCCGGATATCTTCAGCCAGGGGCTGGGCATTGGCGGGGGGCGCAAGGCGGGCCTGGAGCTGTTCGGCACGTCCATCCCCTTCAGGTGCGTGACGCATGGTCCGTGCCGTACCTCGTGTCGTGCCTTGCATGAGGTGCCGTACAAGGGAGGTTGCTGCTGTGGATGCACGACAAGAGCGGGACTTGGGCTGCCACTCCAGGCAGCTGAGCGCGTTTGAGTACCACAGCCGCACATGCAGTCCGTGTAGCAGTTTGGGCAGCTGCGCCGGACGTGAGCCGTGTGCTGGTGGCAAACCGACATTGGGCTTGTTGAGGTACCGCAGCCCTGGAGGCCCCAACGAGACTGCTTTAGCGGTGCTGACCCACCGGGCCTCAGCTGCAGTGAAGCACCCTGGGCGTAGGGCCAATGCGTGCCGATCTTAAGCCGTTACTTGTCGACGTGGTCATACACCATTCGCGGTGTGCATTGCAAGGTACCCTCCTCCCCAAATCGACAAAACCAACACCGGGTTGCCCCGCCACGCTGCGCCGGCAGGTGCGTGATGCCCGTGGTCGCGGGCTTCGCGGTGGCGTGGCTGCAGGGCCTGGGCTTCAGCCCCGCGCTCAAGGTGCTGACACGTGCCATGGAGGGCGTCACGGACGACGCGTCAAAGGCGTCCACCCCCAAGTCCTACTGGCAGGTGCGCTCCGGCAGCAGCGGGCGCGGTTGGGTGGAGACTCGACCGAGAGGCGGCCCCGTTGTTGCCCGCACACTGGGCACGGGGTCCGCCAAACCCACAGGCGCGCACGAGGGATGCCGGGTCTCCCGGCCTCGGCTGGCAGGCGTTGGCGGTCCTGTGCGGGTTAATCAACACAGTAAAACGCGTACGGTCTGGTGCGCTCATCGCCCAAACATCCTAGCATCCGAGCAACGGTCCCACGCTCTGTAACCCGCACAACTCTCCCCGCTTCCGCGACCAGGTTGCGCGCAAGGCCGCCGCCTCGGCCATCACGCTGGGCAGCGGCGCCTCGCTGGGCCCCGAGGCGCCCAGCGTGGAGCTGGGGGCCAACACGGCGGCGGTGCTGGCGCCCAAGAGTCTCAGCAAGCGCAGGCAGCGCATGCTCATCGCGGCCGGCGCGGCGGCAGGTGCGCCACCGCCGCAGCCGCATCCTGACGCGCTTCCCCACTGCGTCGCAGCCTCGACTTACCCCTTGATTCCACCCTTCTTCATCCCTGACGACCGGCTCCTGCCGCACCTGTTGCCGTACACTGTCGTACAGGTGTCTCCGCCGCCTTCGATGCGCCCGTGTCGGGCGCGCTGTTCGCGGTGGAGTTCGTGCTCAAGTCGTCCCGGCTGGGCCTGGACCGCCTGTCCACCAGCACGGTGTTCGTGTCCACCAGCGTGGCGGCGGGCGTGGTGGGCTTCCTGCGCGCGCAGGGCCAGGCGCTGGGCATCGCGGGCGCGGGCACGCACCTGGTGGGCCGCATCCCCTACTTCTCCATCCAGCCCAACCTGCTCATCGACGTGTTGCAGTTCTCGGCGCTGGGCCTGGGTGGGTGTGCAAAGGGGAACGGCGGGGGAGGCGGTGAAGGGGGATGCGGGTGGGGTTGTACGGGGAGAGGGGGTGAGGAGGCACGGAGGCTGGGTGGACAGGCGATGATGGCAGAAGGAAGTGGATGGCAAAAAGAGTACTGCACTGGGGCACGACGCAGGTAACGGTTGTGCAGCTGGGGTCTGAAGAGCTGTATGTTCATTTCTTTGTCCTATCCCGCACAAATTGTCGTACCCCGCAGGCTGCAGCGTGGCGGCTGTCGCGCTGTACGAGGGCGTGCGCGTGTCAGAGATTGCCCTCCGCCCGCTGCCGCGCTACCTGTCGGCCCCCGCCGCCGGAGCGCTGTGCGGCCTCATCGCCTACAAGTTCCCGGCGGTAAGGGAGCCCGGTATATGAGCGTGAACAGGGGTTCGTGTTCCAGCGGCAAGGGTGTGCCTGACGCGAGCAAGGGCTGGTAGTTTAGGCTGGGAGGGCATGTGGGTCAAGAAGCGTGGAGCGTGGGGTGTTCTTAGGAAGGTGTCGCGCCTTTTCCCGACGGGGCACTACGCCGCATTGCCGAAAAAGCCCCGGCGGCAGGGTGTCATTTTAACACTGCGGGAAAGGGCTGGCTGGCGGGGAAGGTCGGTTGGTAGCGTGGAGCGGGAACGTTTGGGTGGGGAGGCTACCAAGAAGTGTGTTGTCTTGTGTCACAGCAGCAAGGACTCCCCCTCCGTCCTTGATCTCACCGGTATGAAGTCGTAACACCACTCGCCCCCTGCTGCCATCCGCCGTGCACCCCGCTTTGCCCCCGCAGGTGCAGTACGGCTACATCAACCTTGAGGAGATCTTCCGCGACTCCACGCACATGTCCGCCGGCGACCTGACGGCGCTGCTGACCGCCAAGATCGTGGCCACCAGCGTGTGCGTGGGCGGCGGCCTGGTGGGAGGCCTGTTCGCGCCGTCGCTGTTCCTGGGCGCACTGGTGGGTGGGGGGCGGTGCGGGGAGCCGGGAGCCGAGAGCCGGGCAGGGGCGTTTGTGTAAGGGCGAGGGGCAGGGCTGTCGGCGGCTGGGCAGGAGCGGCCTGACGGCGAGAGGGCAGATGCACGGAGTGGCAGACACCTGCAAGAGCTTCCGGAACTGTTGTACCGCACTGGCAACCTGAAGCTGGGAAAGCATTCCCTGGCAGCAGCCACCTCTTAGTGAAATGCTGAAGCGGTGCTTTCTGTTGCCTACCGCCCCCGCCGCCTGACTGAACACACCCGCCCACGCGCAAGGAACACTACCAAAGGTGTCGGGCACTTGCTCCATTAGTAATCCCGGAACCAATGGGGCGATGTGGTGGGCAGCCTTTGCCTCCGCCCCTTCTGCGTCCCATGTGCCTGACCACACTCCCCCACCCCGTGCCCGCTCCGACAACAGGTTGGCGACGTGATGGGGCACTTCGTGGCCATCCCCTGGGGGCTGCCCGACCCCACCTCGCTGGTGGTGGTGGGCGCCGCCGCCGTGCTGGGCGCCGCGTGCCGCGCGCCGCTGACCGCCATCGCGCTGATGGTGGAGATCACGCGCGACACGGGGCTGCTGGTGCCGCTGCTGTCGGCCATCGGAGTGGCGTCGCTGTTCACGGACTACCTGGAGGGCATCTTCAGCAAGCGCCTGGAGCAGGTGGGCAGAGGAGCGTGATGGGGGCATGGGAAAAGCGCAGTTCCAGGTGGGGTCAGTGCGGGGATGCAAGGCTGGCTCTCGCGCCTTGCCTGCATATCAGGCGCTGATGGAGCTGCGTGCGAACTGTAATGGGCGGTTGTGTCCTGCGGTGCTTGGTGCTGCTTCGGTTGCTGCTACGGGCTCACCCCGCGCAAGGCCACCCCTGAACCCGAGGCGCTGGTACACGAGTGCGCGCACGTCCCGCAACTAATGTGCGCTGTACCCGCCCCAAGACTACCTATCGCCCACCCTGCACCCCCCGCAGGCGCTGGTGGAGCTGTACCTGCGTGAAAAGGCGTTCTTCTGGGCCGCCTCGCTAGTGCCACTACCTGAGACCAACAACAACGGGGAGAGCAAGACGGGTGAGGGGGTGGGGGACGAGCGGGCCTTGCGGTGGGCCTCTGGGCTTCCTCGCAGAGGCAAGGCTGGACACCAAGGCCTCGCTCCTTGCGTGTGCCTGCACTGCCACAGTGCTGTTTGCGGGTCAAACCCCTCAAACCACCTGTCAAACGTTGTGCCACCCCACCCCTCCCCATGCGGTCGAGGACGTGCTGGGCGTCAAGGCCTTGCTGTGTGCATGTGCCCATACTAGCCAAACCCTAAACACCTCCCATCGCCAACCAATCTCCCTACCACCCTCCCGCCCTCGCCACGCAGTCGAGGACGTGCTGGGCACCAAGGCCTCGCTGTACGTGCGGCACACGCTGCCGCTGGCGCAGGCCAAGGCCGCCATGTCCGCCAAGAACAGCAGCGCGGCGGTGGTGGTGGACGACAACTTCTCGCCCCTGGGCGTGGTGTACCTGGAGGACGTGGAGGCGGAGCTCATCCGGCAGCAGCTGCTCAACGAGCCGGACGCGAACTTCAATAGGACGTACGACAGGGCGTGAGGGCGCCGGGGGGGTCGCCCATGCAGGAGTACGGCAGGGGTGCAGTGCAGGAGAGAGGGGCGTACAGGGGGGCAGGGGGGCAGGTTGAGCTGTGCGTTTGCCGGTTGGGGGGATAGGCAGGCGTTGGTTGCTGGGGGCTAGAGGAGGGGGAACAGGTAACCTCAGCGTGCATCCGGAGACACGGAGTGTTGCGGTCTCGGCGGGGCGACACATGGCTGAAGGGCCACGTGGAGCTAGTGTGAGGGAGGTTGCGTGAGGGCAGGCATACTAAGGTGCGCTGCAGCTGGGTGGATGCGTACCTGGTGCCTGTGCAGCGGACGAAAGGGGGGCTGTAACACGGCCCAGCAGCTGTGCCACGTCTAGCCAGTGGGTGCTTGGGCAGTCTGGCACTGCAGTGCGTCGCAGGGGCATAGGAGCCAGTCAGCTTCCCGTGCCGCGTAGTGCGGAGGGATCAAGCTGGGTGTATGTGGAGGGATGTGGAGCATGGGGGCCGAGCGAGGCAGCGTTTTGGGTTTATTGGGCTGCGGGGCAAGTAGTGTTAGGCTGTGAGATTATGGCCAGGTTTTGGCGTGCATGCGCTGGCGCGTTGGGCGAAGGCCCAGGTGCGCAACGGCGCGCGGGCGCGGCACTGGGTGGTGGCGATTGAGAACCCTGTGGGTACTTGAGGGCGGAGGCCATCGGTGGAAGCTAGAGCAGTGGGGAGGGGTTAGGGGCAGGCCGTGGTGCGATTTTCCAGGGCGTAGCCCACGGCAGCGTGAGGCTCTGGTCTTATCTATTGAGAATATTTATTTTGGGGTGCGACTGTGGCACCAGGAAAAAGGGCGAATAGTAGGTACGGTGCAGCGGAAGGTTGTTCCTGCCGCCTGGTTGCATGGTGGTGCCGAGCTTGGTACGCAGCCGCGGGCGGCTGCGGAGCAGCGTCGACTGGTGTGGATTGCAGCACGCGCACGCGTGCAGTGTCGTGTGTGTTTCGTAGCGAGGAGCGTTGGCGCTTGGCAAAGGGCGTCCGGCACGCATTGGAAGAAGCCGCATCTACACCTTGCATCGCACGTGACCTCTTGGTGTTCGTTTCTGTTGGCACAGGCAGCAAGGGTACTGAGTACGGCAGAAGATTGGGTGGGTGCACGGCCGGTCCGCTGGAAGCCGTTGCGAAGAACGCGGGGCGAGGTATGTTTGCTATGTAGGAAGAGAGAAAGGCGTTGCAGGGCCGTCGTGTTGCTATGTATTCTGCGAGAGACGTGTATCTACAGCGTCAGGGGCGCGAATCTGCGTGAGCTGCTTGGGCTTTTGTGCACCGAGCAGCAGCAGACGCGAGCTTTTTGGCACCCGAGTACCACCCTACGCGAGCAGTAGTTTGGTATAGGTGAGTCGTGTGTGTGTGTGAACGTAAGACGCGCAGGATGTCAGCGGATATCCATATGTACACGTTGTATGGTGCGCAGGCAGGTGCGTGGTGTTCCAGGTGTGGAGCGGACCGCGGCGTGGTTGAGAGGTGCCGCGTCTGGCGTTCTCGACAGTAAACTATTCACCGGTTGCATAGCGGGCCACTCTCGTATCCCGAAGGGGTAGCATAGTGCGCGGGTACCAGTCTGCTCGCAGGAGAGACGCATGCGCTGGAGTACAACACGTGTGTGGAAAAGGGCAGGAAGGGGTTGTCGACGTTTTAAGCCAGGCCTGTAACATATTACACGAAGGTCAGCATCACCTCAGCGGCTCGGCTTGCTGTTGCCTCCTTCTGGCTTTGCTAGCATTACGGTACAGGTCGGCATCTGTTGGCATCCGGGCGGGCCCCCAGCACACATGAACCGTCCTCAGTAGCTACCGTCCCAGTCGGGCAAGTAAGTTGACCCTGGAGGAGCCCACAGGGGCAATGGGGCTTTATCATCGATCAACAGTGTTGGTTACAGTCCAGGTATGTGAGAGTGTGACCTTGGCACCCAGGCTCACCCACACAGCAACATCAAGGGCTCCTTACCTGTAAACCTTTCCTCAGAAAAAAAAGGGCAACGTCGGTAATGAGATCCCGACTGGAAGAGGTACCCTGTAGAAAACCTGACTAACGCATGCCCGCGAGCTGCACACCTGAAGCAATGATCAATGCATCAGGCATGGGGGCCTACCCAAATAAAACACACCCCAGCTGTCCACCCCGAAGCAGGGGAGACCCCTGCCCTGGAGCAACTTCTCTGCGGCACTGGTGACGTCTAGCCCTGGAGCCACGCACCAGTCCCAGCCTCGCAGCCTCCACTTCAACTTTCCAATGCCTGCTGGTGGCGCAGTTTTCCAATGCATGCTCATGGCGCAATTCATGCCACCACCCCACAACATCCCGCAACGACGGCTATGCTGCTCACCAGGTGCTCTTATCCAGTGCACCATGCACACGGCAGGGCACGGCCGTGTGCGCGTGTGTGCGATGCAACACCTGTGCTGTGGCCTTCAAATTACGCAGCACGCCCCCACCACCCGCAGCCCGCCACGCCCGCCCAGAAATCCCACGCCCTGGGGCCGACAACCAGCTCGCTCCTGCTCCCGGCCAGCAAAAAACAGCTTCCGTAGGTCTTCCCCCCAACTCCCCTCATCACCCATCACTGACGACCCTCTGGCAGCCCCCTCACGCACGACTACCCTCGTCCCCACCCATGAAATCCCCCTTTTCATAGTGCGCGGCGTCCCACGTACGCGTCTGCCTGATCAACAACCCTCGCATGCACTCCCACCAGCCCTCCTCCCTGCGAGAGGCCTCCCCTGCTCGCTTCTGCCCCTTCGCCGGCGCTCCCCCCTCAGTGCTCCCCATGGTGTGCTGCGTCCTGGGCGGAGGCGAGGTCCAGGTACGCCGAGCGCATGAGCAGCACCTGCACGCGCAGCAAACGAGCAGGCGGGGGCGGGGGTTTGGGGCTGGGACAAGGGCTGGCATGTGTTATCAACACAGGACGCTGATGGGAGGGGTTCATCAGCAAGTAGCGGCAGCCTGCGCTCCCCGCAGGGCCTCGGCCCGCCGTGGCAGGTAACGCTGAAAGGCAGTGGAATTCCTTCGCTGTCTTCGGGGCTACTGCTCTGTCTGAAAGTCGCAGCGAACTGCACACTGCTGCTTTGTTCCGCTCTGGTACCCTTCGGCTTCGTTTGTGACTGGTGTAAACTGCTGCTTTGCACACGGGCGCCGGCTCCCCAGAGGCCAGCACTCCCCTGGCGCACACGGTATCCCCGCCGATCAGGCACAACACTTGAACACACGCACCTGCAGTGCGGCCAGCGCGCGCGGCTGCTGCGCCATGAGCTGCCCCAGCGCGCCGTGGCCCAGCACCAGCAGCTGGCACGTGGCAGATGACACGCGCAGGGTGGCGGGCGCGGGCTTGGCCAGGAAGAACTCCAACGCGCCCACCACCACGCCGGGGCCGTGCTCGCGGGAGCTGCATGCATCGGGCAGACGGGTCGCGAGATGAGTTGCAGTTTTATGCAGGTGACATAAGGCTCACAGCGTCAGAGCCTGACGCCTGAACATTTAGGACGCGGGCTGTACCGACATCGCAAACCTCAGGGCCCGGGCTAAGGGTCTTGGCCTACTCGAAAGCAGTGCTGAGCAGTATGCCGTCGGACAAGTGTAGTCCTGCGTGTACACCTCCAGCCCTCTTCCCCCCTCCTCACCCGACGCGCACGCCTCCCTCGAAGTGCTCCTCCTCCACCACCGCCCCCTCCTCGATGATGAAGGCGTGCCGCACCGCCGCCCCCGCCGCCAGCAGCACCTCGCCCTGTCGCAGCTGCCGCCGCCGCAGCGCCCCCTCCAGCGCGCCCACCAGCCCGCCGAGGTCGCTGGGCGCGGATGGGAACACCTGGGTGACGCAAAACGAGCAAGTGACACAGGGGTGTGGCGCGAATCTATGTTGGGGGCACATTGGCCTAAGGCTGTATACGGACACGGCGACGCACGAGATACGCGGGTGTTGCCATGCACTTGCGCACGTGCTCGGCAGGGACTGCCGCGACCGAGGTCGCCCTGCAGGTGCTGGTGCTAGCAGGTGCTGGTGCCGCTGCTGCTGCAGGCTGCTGCACGCGGAGCGCCTCTCTTCCTCCGACGCTTCCCTTTCTTGCTCCCTAAAACCCCCAGCCCGTAGGTGCCGGCTAACTGGTAACTGCTTGTATACCCCTCGCCCATGTCCCTGCACACCGCCCCCACCTCCCGCAGGCACTTTTTACCTGCAACAATCCCTACCCTCCATACCTCTTTGTCCCCCGCCTCCCTGCCCCCCTCACCTCCCGCAGGTGCCTGCCGAGCAGCTGCCCCAGGCTGGCCGCCCGGCCAACGGCGCCCGGCTCCAGCAGCCCCACGCGCCCCGCCAGCGCCAGGTAGCCGTCCTCGCAGGCGCGCACCGCCACGGCGGCGGAGGGGAACACCCAGCAGCCGCCGGAGGGCGGGCCTGCGGGTGGCAGTGTGAAGCCAAGGTGCGGCCGACTACAGCGTTACTACTACCGTACCACACAAGGCCATACAGACGCAGTGGGAGAGGACGTACCCCAAGCATTTCAGGAAACCACAAGGCTTAACAGCAGCTGCGCTAAGGGAGCAAGTACGGCGAGCAATGGCACCGCATGGCAAGTTTGGTGCCGTAGGGTGGCGAGCAGGACGTCGGGAGGGTACGGGCGAAGTACTCAATGGGCTGTTCAGGACAGGGCAATAGGAGGGGGACGCGGACGAAGACGCGCTGGACTGGAGAACTCCGCACGTGTACGGGCCGTGCACCCTGGTGTCTCCGTACAGGGCTAACGGATACGGCTATCGGCATAATTTCCATAACCCACGGGGGTATACACGCTTCCCTTCCCGACTGCGCCCAGCACTCACGTGCCAGCGCTGCCTCTGCATCGGGCTGCGGCACCCCCTGCTCCTCATCCACAGGCTTCCCGCCGCCACCGCCTGTGCCCGGCGCCGCCGCCGCACCCTCCCCGTTGGAGGCCCACGCGCCGCCAGCGCTGGCGTCTCCCCCGTCCCGCTCTCCGCCGGCGCCGGCGTACGGCAGCACGGCGTACGGCACGAGCGGCAGGCCGTTGGCGGCCAGGAGCTGCCGTACGTCGGGCCGCCGTACGTTTGCGAAGATGACGTTGACGTGCTGTGAGCTGAGGGTGAGGACGAGGGTGGAGAAGCTGCGGGCGGCTGTGCTGTCCAGGCCCGTAACGCCCCTGTTTGCAGCACAGAGGGTGGGACGCCCAGGTGTCAAAGATAAGATGGCTCAAGGTAGCCCACTAGGAAGGAGCAACGTGTAAGTGACATGCGACGTTGATAGGGTGATGAGTGGTACCTTGAAGTGCCAAGCAACAGGGGCCAAGTGGGGACAGATCATGCCACACCAACTGCCGGATCCAGTACAAAGAAACGGTGTACACGAGTGCAGAGGCACGGGCACCTCTACCCAGCCAACCGCAATCCGGCCCCGTACCCTGCCTCACCCGAAGTCCAGGATGATGACCACAGGCGCCAGCGCCAGCGCATGGGCCGCACACCAGTGCCGCTCCGCCGCCCCAAGCACCCCACCCTCCTCCTCCTCCGTCTCCCCATCCTTCTGCGCTCCACCGCCGCCACCGCCACCCCTGGGCCCCTCCACCGCCACCTCCGCCCCCGCTGGCGCCAGCGCTGCCGCCGCCGCCGCCCCCGCAGAGGGGATGGGCGTGGGCGGTGTGGGCACTGGCGGGGTGGCTGACTCCTGACGGCTGGAGCTGCCGCTGCTGCCGGGGCCGATGGGTAGCGGAGCGGCTCTGCCGCCGCTGCCGCCGGTGCTGCTGCCGCTGCCGCTGCCCGCGCCCCCTTCCGCCACAGCCCCTTGCAGCTGTGCGGCCATGGCCCAGTCCTCGTGCTGCTGCCGCTCCTCCGCCCGCTCCTGGACACCCACAAGACATACAGATAAAGCTGAACAAAGGAACGTCCGCCTCCGGCAAGAAAACAGGACATACAGATAAAGCTGAACAAGGAACGTCCGCCTCCGGCAAGAAAAATGCACACGTTACAAGAAACGTACGCTACACTGTAGCGGCGTTCGTATGGCACGGCTCCGCTGTGCAAGGGGATGTAACAAGTAGGCACATCTACACCCACGCGCTTGCAGCATGCGCGCCGCCAGCTGCAGCGCCCACCCACGTGCACGTGTCGTAGCCCACACCTACACACTCAAGTACACAAGCGCTTTGATCCCACTTGCACCCCGCTCACCTGCAGCATGCGCGCCGCCAGCTGCAGCACGCTGTTGCCCAGCCCCGTGCTGCTGCCGAAGAACACGTAGCCGCTCAGCCGCAGCACCGCCAGCCGCCGCCCCAGCAGGTCCAGCGTGCTGCTGGTGTCGTACACGTGCGTACGGCCGCTGCGGGCAGCCACCTGCCGCAGCCCGCTCACCTGGCTCTGTGCGTGGGGTGCAGCAGACGGCGCAAGGGGCGCGACAGCGTGGGTGTGTGCAAAAGTGAAGCGCGTACACACGCGTAGCAACGGCCAGAGAAGAGCGCACAGGAATGACGGGTTATGGGCTGTTGCGACGTCGATGCATGGCGGGATGTAGGCTCGTGTTGAGGGCCGATGGCGGCGCTGCACGCGTACAAGTCTCGTATTCCCTTGACCAGCGTACGATGGCCTGAGCGCAGGCGCACGTACCAGTACGGCACGTACGGGAGCGCCCATGGAACGGTCACGCGTGCTGTAAGTATCACGTTCACGTTCACTAGTATGCCCATGTGCGCATGCATCTTGCTCCCTCACCCTTGCGTACTGCGACGCGAAGAACAGCGTGGCCATGACCACCCCCGCCCCGATGCCCAGCTCCAGGCCGAAGCCGCAGATGGCCAGGAAGGTGAGCCACAGCAGCACGTACTCGGGCCGCGACAGCTTCCTGCGGGGCAAAGGGGTGAAGGTGGGTGAGGGCGAGCGGGCAGGGGCGTGGGGAAGGCCAAATCGCATGGGGAGGAACGGGCAGGGGCATGGGGCGGGATGAGCCACCGGTACGGGCGTACGGCGCATGCGTCAATGTTTGACGACGACCGCGCGTGCGCACGCGTGGAGTGTGGGTTGAGGGTGAGAGGCGCGGAAGAGGAGGAGCGGCGGGTGCCGGTATGGTATTGCTGGCAGGACAGCGGGGCAGGCATGCTGCTCTTACTTGTACGACAGCACGAGCCAGTCCTTGGAGATCTCGATGCCGAACCACACGAGGAGCGCACCGAAGTAGAAGTTGGGCATGTACTGCGAGGCGTGGGGACCACGCGTGTGCACATGAGGCGCCATGTTAGCAGCAATCGGAGCAACGGCAGCAGCGCTTTCCTTCCCTTCCCCCCTTCTCCTGCGTCTCGCACGAGCCACCCACCTGCACCACACGCACGGGCCATCCTGGCAGCCCAAAGGACCCTGCAGGCCTCCTAGCGCAACTTCTTCCATTAACACAGTTGCCGCACCCAGTTGCCGCACCGCAAGCCCCCACCCGCCCCCGTTACCCCAAAACCCTGATCCATCCGCCCCCCTAACCATGCCACAACCCTTAGCCCACCTGCACCACGCTGAAGGGCAGCGCGAACACCGCTAGCTCCACCGCCACCACCGCCAGGCCGTTGGCGCGGTGGAAGATGCCCTGCAACCAGGTGGGGCGTGACCCAACAATCCACGTGTCGTAACTCGTAAGGCGCATAACGGTATGGCAAGGTGGGCTAGGGGATCGCTCTGCACCAGTCTTGATGTTAAGTCGTCATCACTTTGGCGCAGGCGACCCGCATAGCTTGGAGCGCGGTCAGAGGATTGGATGACTTGATACGTTTGCACATGGTCGGAAGGGACACGCCAACCTACCTGGCGCATGGTGAACACGGTCTGGCTGAAGATGTAGGAGCCGGTGTAGCCGGCACCGATGGTGCCCGTCACCAGGTTGGAGATGCCTGTGGGGTGGAGGCCGTGAGGATGAGGGGCCGTGGGCGTGGCAAGGGCACATCAGCAGCCGGCAAGCACGCGCGTGTGCGCCCCCACCTGCCCCCACACCTCCTCACCCCCCCACCTACAACCCCGCCCGCCGTGCCGGGGAGAGCACGTCCTCATCACGCGAGACCACGCATACGCGTGTACCCCCCTACAGCTGGACCAGACCCATCAACCGGCAGGCTCCTGACCAATCCTAGTGGAACAGGCCCTATACCCGCCAGCAGCCAACCACCAACCGCTTTGCGCAGCACCCACCTACTGTCATGAGCTCCCTGTTGAAGTCCAGCGGCGTTGGCATGTCCGACTGGATGGCCGCCACGTCCATGCAGCTGCCGAAGCACACCACCAGGAACAGCCCCGCCAGCTTGGGCAGCTGCGCCAGCATGGCGGGCAGCGACACGCCGTGCGCCAGGCCGCCGTGCTGCAGGTTGAACAGGCCCCACAGGTCCCAGAAGCGCGTGCTGCCCGCCTGTGGCAGTGCGAGTTGAGGACAACGCATGTTAGCTGGTTGCCGGCGTGCTCATGGATTTCTTTCTCGAACTCCCACTTGCAGCTCCATCTCAAAAGCCTGCGGCTATCCATGCCATGACTGTGCCCTACTCCTCCTCCATGCCAAAGCTCCCAGGCTGCCTGCCCGGCGCCCTCACCGTGAGCGGCATGATCCTGCCCCTGCGCCCATAGTTACCCCTGTGGCAGACTCCTGCCACCAGAGTACACTGCGCCTACCGTGGGCGGCATGACCCAGCCCGTCGCCTGCGCGTCCGCCAGCGTCCACCCGGCGGCCCACAGCACGCCGTGGAAGGCCAGCGGCACGGCGGCGATGAGCGCCGGGAGGGCCAGGGGGTGGTGGCAGTGCTCCACCGTGAGCATGGTGGCCGCGATGGTGGCGGCGGTGGGCAGCAGCTTGGTCAGCGCGTCAACGGAGGCCAGGCGCAGCCAGGAGCCCAGCGTGTCGATCTGGGGGCGTGGCGTGTGGGGAACGGGGATGGATGTCGGGTTTCGTTTCCGTATGAGGAGAGGTCGGGCGTCGCAGTTGTGATGGTGTCCGGGTGCCGGTACTGGACAAGTGCAGGGTGTGATGCTGTACGGCACCCTTGTGCGGAAGCACAGGCGCGCGCGCTTGGTGCAGCCAACAGACAGGCACATGGGGGCACCAGTAATCGCAAAGCGGCAGAGGTACATCTGCAATGGGAAAGCCGGGCGCATGGGGACATCTGAGGTAGTAGCTGTGCCAGCTATTGCGGGGATGGCAACAAAGCGGATCATGGCCGCCCCTGGTCATGCTGCGACGCAGCCCCACCCCACCTGTACGCCGGCCGCCAGCGCGGTGCCCCCCGCGATGCAGAAGTAGCCCACGAAGCCCAGGTACCCGCCCACCACAGGCAGGGGGACGTACGAGACCATGTCTGCCAGCTTCAGGTGGGCTGCAGGAAGATGGTGGGTGGGCATGGGACGGGGGATTCGGCGGGCGGTGGGCGGGGAAGCGAGCACGTGTGAGTTACGTGGATCGTGGAAGTGGGTGTGGGCGGGCAAAAGCGTGCCGTGTGACCTGTGACATGTGGCATGGTACGGCAGCTCGTCACACGCCGTAGCACGAGTGCGGCCTTGGCAAAGGCGCAGCGTTCAAACAGCCCAGTTACCCACGAGACGTTTTAAGACACCTGCGCCAACCACCTGCATCGTGTGTGGCATGTGCCAGGCAAGCTTGTACACAGCCATCGGCCCCCCGGGACCACTCAGCACCGAGCGTACCCTGCTCACCCACCACCAAAGTCCCGAGCCACCTCCACTCACCCACTAGCATGGTGAGCAGCCCCACCACGGCGGTGCACACGGTCATGACCAGCAGCGAGGAGCCCAGCGCCACGGCGCCCACGTCCTCGCCAGCCCCTCCCTCGCCTCCCTCCCCGTCCCCGCCTGTGAGCCGCAGTGCGATGTCTGAGGCCATGGCGGACAGGAAGATGAGGCCCACGTCTTGGACCTGTGGAGCGTCATGGTGGGGGAATACAGAATGTTAGCTACAGAGATATAGCGGGTGGGGAGTGGATTGGGCAGAGGAATGACACGGCGAGGTGGCCGGAACACGTCGTGCTCCCGTGCGGGCGGAAGCACGTGGCTCACCCGGAGCGTGGAGGAGTTGGGGTCGGGTGGAGTTTGGTGAAGGCAGACTGCTAGAGTGCGCAGTGGTGCGCCGTGGTGACGAATGGGAGGTTGGCAGTCCTTGACCCATGTGTGGTGCAGCAGTGTTTCATCAGCGGCGCTGCTGCCCTCACCTGGCCGATCGCGAAGGGCAGGGAGCTGAAGATCACAAAGACCAGCTGGTGGATGGCCTGCGGGTACCACAGCGGAGCACCAGGTTGAGCGGTTTACGAACCCTGAGCCGGGAGCAGGGGGTCACGTCCGCTCCAGACCGGCAGGTTATCATACGCAATTGAGTAGCCGTGCACACATTTTGGTGGCGAAGCCAGGCACGTAGATACCAGCTTCCGCCAACTCTATGTCATGGCACCTTAACAAGCCGTTCGGCCCCCATGCCCTGCTCACCGATGAAAAGAAGAAGAATCGGCACAGGCTGTCCAGGTAGGGACCGTACAGGGGAGCCTGCAAGCAGACGGACGTGAGGGGACTCGAGACGAACCGTGCACTATAAGACAGATTTTGCTCGCCCTTGTACTGAGGCTCTTGAGGCAGTTGCTGCTGGGCCGACCTCTGCTCCGTATACTGCGGCAAGCACGATTGTCCCCAGGCACTGCAAGGGATTGGGAAGCGCCGCACTCCAGAACCACAGTTGGTCGGCACGCACCTTGAAGACGATGGCGGCGTACGCAATGAGCGTGGGCATGGACACCACCGCGTTGATCACCCCAAACACCAGCGCGTTGACTAGGCCGCCCTTGCTGGGCGGGAACTGGGGCCTCTTTGCCGACGCGCTGTGGCCGCCGGACCGCTCTCCCGCGGAGGAGCCCGCTGCCGCCGCCGCCGCCGCCGCCGCTGCTGCGGCGGTGGCGGAGCTGACGGAGCGAATCGCACTGCGTGGAGCGGCGGCGCTACCGGAGTGTGCATGGGCAGCGTCCGCTGCAGCCGCCGCCGCTGCGGCCGCGTGCACTCCTCCGGGATCTCCTGCTCCGCCCTCCCGGTCCTCCGAAGCGCGGCCAAGAAGCGGCTCTGCATCGCATACGAGCGCATGCAAGAGATGTGTCGTTGGACGTGGTACCGTAAGGGCCAGGGGCACTTACCCAGCGAACGCACCGCCCATGGTCGGGACTGGGCGACGACATGGCCTGGGGCCGTGTGGGTTGTACTGCGCTACAGCACCCCCACTGACGCTGAGGTCCACCGCACCTATCACACGATAGGATCTCTTCACGCGTACCTGTGAGGTCAGTACCCTGGGCTCCTGCAACCCCCGCACGTGCCATGCGGCCTGCGGCGCGGCCAGGAGAGGCGAACACGCCAGCCGCCCCAGCCGCCACCGGTTGGACTGGGGCGCCCGCACCTGGTGAACCCCCGGGCCCTGCCGCCTCCCCGGCGGCTTGCTGCTTACCGCCCCGCCGGGCCCCGCCCGGCTGGAAGGGCGACATCCGCTGCGGGGTCTGGCCGTGGCCATAGCCAGGCCCCGGGTGGCGGTGCTGCTGCTGTTGTGGTTGTTGCAACTGGTGGTGCTGCAGCTGCTGCTGCTGGAGCAGCAGGTGCTCCAGCGAGCGCGGCGACCTCCCCTGCCACGGCCACGACTCGCCGCCGCCCAGTGCCGCGGAGCCGGCGGCGCCCTGCGCAGCGCTGCGGTTGGCCGCCCCCTCGGGGAGGCTGGTGGCCCCCGTTTGGTCCCACGCTGTGGCTTCCTGGCGCATCAGGTAGGCTGTCAGGTGGCTGCCAGCTGTACCGTGGGAGGCGCGCTGCTCCCGTGCGTGCGGTGGAGACTGGGGTGCAGGAAACAGTAGGCAGCGTGGAGGACATTCATGTGTTGGGACACGCAGGGTGGGGGGAGGATATGCATGGTATGTTGGCAGGTGGCTGCACAAGCCATTGTGCGTTGCTGTTAATGCTTTGGTCTTCATGCCAGCATGTTGCGCGTTTGTACGCGTCTTGAGCCATGCTGGGATGCGCTCATGCGCACAGCAAAGGAAAGATGAGGTTCATGCTGCCCACCTGCCCCCGTGTGCTGCTCGCGTCCTGTGGCCAGCCGGAGGGGCCCGTGCTGCCGCCCTCAGGGCCCCAGTGGGACGTCCGGCCGGGAAGCAGGCTGCCGCCGTGGGTTAGGGACTTGGGAAAAAACGACGTTCCCCGCAACGAGCTGCCGGGAAAGAAGGCCTCCGCGAGCTCCTCTGGCGCCATGTTGGCGCGCGGGGGGCTGTGACCTACGGGCCGGCCCTCGCGGTCGACGGAGTGGCGCCCGGGTCGACCCGGGTCGACCGGCTCCGCGGCTGCCTCCGACGCATTGGTTGCCGCCCGAATCAAGTCTGAGAGAGCTGATGGTTTGCGATAGCTCATGGTGCTGACAGATCAGGCCCGGTGGCCCGTCGCTGGGCCTGCACGGCCCTAGGGCCTGCAGCCCGAAGTCCGTGTCGTAGGTGATGGCACTCTTGGTTTAGGGTGACGTGAAGCAGGAGCTGCTGATGGACTTGCGAAGAAGCAGTATTGAGCTGCGACTGTCTTGGTTGTCATCCTTGTCGGGGGCATCAGGCCTATTGGCGAGATGCAACTCGTGTCGTGCCGTGCCCTGCACAATGAGGGTAAGGCTGGAACGCCCTTCGCCAAAGGCCGTTGAACATGGGATAGAGCGCGATTAAGGATTGATTTGTTTACTATGCTGTACTCTTAGGCGCACTCTGAGGCGGTTCGTGCTTATGGGAAAACGCGCAAATTGAATTGCATTGAGCTGCACCACGCTTCTCACAGAACACTCCATACTTACATTATAGAGACCCCGCTAATTATAACATGACGCGCCGCGTCTTTTTTGGGCCCTCTCTGTTCCCTTGGTGACCGCGGAGGAAAGTCCGCGGAAAGCCCGGCAGGAGGAGCTAGGGTCGTCTTCTAAGGGCTATGGTCAGATCAGATGTATACAGCAGCATATTACCTACTGGATTCCCTGCCAAGGTAGGGCTCGCGGTGGTGGTTACCTCACAGAGAGCCGAACTGCGCACCTGGCCATTGGCGGTGCATGGTTTCTCCGCCGATATGCAGATAAAATTATTGCAAAGGTTGTGGCACCTCTTGGAGCGGCGCATGTATGACTAAATGCCAGCACAGCACCAGGTGCCGCTTCCTTCTTCCGCTTGCCCCCACGTTCCACAACCCACAGCACGCACAGCCAGACCAATCAGAACCGAGCGCCCTTTTGCGACACAGAACTGGTTTCCGCGCGACCCAGAACCGTTTTCACCCAGCTATGCCTCGAACTTCTCTTTCTCCTGCAAGGATGCCACAGCCCGTTCCGTGTGTCCCATCAGCTCCCCGTCGCGCTCCCTCGTACGTCCCGCCTCTAAAACTCCCAACACCACACGACTAAGGCCCTGCCCCATCCCGCGCCCACACTTCAGGACCTCTCCGCCTACAAGGTCGAGTCCCTACTAGGTGGCGGCGGCTTCGCACACGTGGTCCTAGCCCGCGATGTGCACCCGCCTCCCCATGACCCCGGGCGCCCCCGCGGCCCGGCCCCCGAGTGGGCCCTCAAGCTCATCCCCGCCCCCGCTGCCGCCACCCTTGCTGACGTGGAGGCGTCTGCCCCCATGCTGCTCAACGAGGCCCGCATCCACCTGCTCATGAGCCAGGAGCCAGCCATCCTGCCCTGCCTCGAGGTGCGCACCTGGTGCGAACATGCACTGCCAGCACGCTGTGGGGGGCTTACTTACCCGCAGGAAGAGCTGGAACTGCATACCGGTATAACTTTCTTGACATATGCACAGAGCAAATGGGGTACCGACTGCCGCCGCGGCCGTCTCACACACCACACCGCCGCCTCGGTACCCACCCTGCACCGTTTCAATATCTTACCCTCCCACAACGCCCCCGGCTTGCCCCTTCCCCTCAGGCCTTCAAGTCAGAGTACTTGCACGAGGTGACGGGCGCCCGCACCAACATGGCAGTGCTGCGCATGCCTGTGGCGGCGTGCAGCGTGGAGGAGTGGCTGTTCGTGGCGCAGCCGGCGCCCGCCAGCTGCCCCGGCGGCGGGCGGCACGTGGACGAGGCCGAGGTGCTGGCCGTGTGGCTGCAGATGGCCAACGCGGTGTACCGCTGCCACCTGCACGGCGTCACGCACAAGGGTGGGTGGGCAGTGGCTGCAGACTCCATAAGTGTGGGGGGCAGCTAGGCACGGTATGGCATTTAGTTGTGCAGCCTTTGGAGTTGGTAGTCCTTGGAGCTGGTGAGGCGGGCGGGCGGGCTGGAATGCAGGATCCAGGGTTCCTCCACTCTATCGAACCGGGCTCTCTCGCGCCACTCTCAGAAAGAGTGTCAGTTCCAGCCGCTGGATTTTGGAAAGCGCGTCGCTTTGCTCCGCTGCTGTGTGTTTGTGTGCTCAGCCCCCAACCCGCACCCCACTCCCGCCCTCCCCCACAGACGTCAAGCTGCCCAACTTCCTGATGGACCACCGCGGCCGCGTGCAGCTGATGGACTTCGGCCTGGCGCAGCTGGAGGGGGTCAGCCCGCGCCAGGTGGCGGGCACCCCGTGGACCATGTCGCCCGCCGCCTTCAAGCAGGGGGACGACGGCCGCGCGGGGGACTGGTGGTCGCTGGGGGTGGTGCTGTACCAGCTGCTGCAGGTGGGTGTGAGGGGCAGGGGCTCCGGGCGTTGCAGGTGCATGGGATGGAATGCGGGAGACCGGGTGGGGTGGACGTCGGATTAGGTGGAATCGCACACAAGCGGCTTGCACACGGGTCTCCTGTGAGGCTTGACCTTTCCATCCCGGCTTTGCAAACTCAAAAGCAGCGGAACTAGAACCGACTCTCGCGCACTGGGCCCGACCGACTCCTTGCCTCCCTTCCTCACCCCACCAGGGCGGCGCCTGGCCGTTCAAGGCGTGCTGGTTCCCCTGGCAGAAGCGCGGCGGCGAGCGCATGGACGCCACCATCCGCCGCGCCGTGCTGGCAGGCCGCATCCACTTCAACGCCCCCGGCCACGCGCGCATCTCGGAGCCGTGCAAGGCCCTCATCCGCGGCCTGCTGCAGCCCGACCCCAACCGCCGCTGGCAGCTGCGGCAGGTGCTGGCCTGCGACGCCATCAGCCCGGAGCTGCTGCAAAATGTGGCAAAGCGCTTCCCAGAGCTGGCGAGCAACATGCGGGAACTGCTCGCGATGCAGGCCCGCGCACGGGGTGTGCAGGCGCTGGGCTCGGACGGCGGCGCGGGGCCGGCGGCGTCGGGTCTCCATGCCGGGCCGCTGGGCCTCCGGGGTCTTGGGTCGCTGGGGGGCCTCAGCCTGGGCCTGTCGCGGATGTCAAGGGACCCCGGGCATGGGCATGGGCATGGGCCGGGGGCCCATGGAGGGCATGGGCAGCATGTGGGGAGCAGCAGCATGGGGCCGGGGCAGGCGGCGGCGGCCGGCGTGGCGTCCATCACGGCGGCTGCGACTGCCGCGATCAGTGGCATTGGGCGGCACCTGCCGCATTGGGGTTCGGCGGGGCCGCCGGGGCGGGCGGACAGCAACCAGGTGCCGCTGCTGGCAGAGGAAGGGGAGAGGGAGGCGGTGGAGGGGCAGCAGCAGGAGGAAGGTGCGGCGAGTTGGGAGCAGAACGCGACGGCGGACCCGTGGGGCCGGGTTGGCAGCCAGCGGCAGCAGCAGCATGACGTGCGGGATGGGGCTGCAAAGCAGCAGGAGGAGCAGCAGCAGCAAGCTGTGGTCAGCCACATGGATCTGTTCATTGATGTGGACGGAGATCAGCAGCAGGAGAACACACGCGGACCCACGTCGCCGTTCACCAACGATTGGGCGCGCCAAAGCAACGTCCTGCACACACCCGACGCCTCCACGCCCACCGGCGTCATCGACAACGGCAGCATCCCCACCTCCTCGCCGTCACCGCCGCCCACAGACACGCCCTTCACCCCCCACGCCGCCGCCCCAACCGCCAACGGCCATTACCCTACCGCCCTCAGCACTCACGGCAGCCCTCCGCGCCCGCCCTCCCACCACCCCAGCCCCGGGTACCCACCTCGCAAGCCAGGCCCCACGCCCCAAACGCACTCCCAGCTGCACCATGCCTCCACCACCGGCAGCCTGGCCAGCCTCAGCAACACGGGCGAGCTGTCGTCCATGGTGGCAGCGGACCCACACAGCGGACCCAGGCCTTATTACCCTCGCCAAATGCCGCAGCAGCAGCTCCTGTCGCCCAATAGGAACCCCGTGGCCGCCGGCAGCAGCAGCGGTGCGATTGACCCACGGGTCTCCGCCGCAGGCTCTGAGGCCGGCTTCTCAGGGCCCATCAGCGGCCCCATGTCGCTCGGCATTGGCAGCCCCGGACCGGACGACAGGCTGTCTGGGGACGGCGCCAGGCGGTATGACAGGTGCGTGACCTCGCTCGCGTTGCGCGGGTCCAAAACGAGCCTCAACGAGATCTTCAGTGGGCCGCAGCCGGGGCTGCTGCGGCTGCTGCAGCAGCAGCTGGGCGGCGAGGCGGGTGCAGGGGCAGGGGCCCGGCCGGCGCCCATTGTCCCCGCACACTTGCGGCACGCGGATGATGTGCAGGTGCACATGCAGGCCCTTGGGCAGCGCGTGCGGCGGCTGTCGCACCAGCACATCCCCCACCACCACCACCAGCAACAGGGCCAGGGGCAGGGGCAGGGACGGGTGCAGAGTCAGCCCCGAGAGCGGTCCATTGCCCGAGCGCTGTCCGGGACCGGCCTGGGCACTGCTATCGCGGACCTGCTGCACCTGCCTGGGGCAGGAGGCGGGGCGGAGCCGGACCCGAAGTCGGTGGAGCAGATGCGGATAGTGCAGGCGGGGTGGGTGCCGCCACCGCCGGAGGCGTTTGCTGCTGCGGAGGCGGCGGGTGCAGCAGCGGTTGCAACTGCGGTCAGCAGCCCCGGGCGGGCTTCACCTCGAGGCCTGGGGCTGGGGGGATGTGGCGGCAGTGGGGGCGTGGTGAAGGCGGCGGGCGGGGAGGCGAACCCACCGGTGAAGCGGCTGCTGGTGAAGGCTCGGCGGCTGTTCACCACGTGTCTGCACCGCCCTGGGGCTGTGCGGTACGAAGCGTACGACGATTTGTTGGGGTAGGCACATGTGCGCCTTGGTGTTTTTGGGGATCGTCTTGGTGATGATTGTCAAGGCGTTTAAAGTCTAGTTGGGTTGTGGGCAGGTGGGGCGAAGGGCGGGGGTATGGCCGGGCGCTAGGTGCTCACGCGCGTGTCCAGAGCAGTTACTTAGTGATCGCGTTGGAGAAAGCGGGCAGCGACAACATAACGGCACGAGGAAGGTAGGAGATTGTGCAACGACATGTGCAGGTGACCAAGAAGCCCTGGGTGCTAGCTAGCGGGTCTTCCGCTCAGCACTGTGATTGATTGATACAAAGTGGGGACGATTGCACCTCGCTGCCACGAGTGATTTGGGTTTGCCTGTGGTCGTGTACAGCGTTGCGCTTGTGAGACATTCGTACTGTGGTGCCGTTGTGCCTCGCCGGGACACTCCGTTGTATGTACCGTACTTGTTGCATGCCACCACGTCCACGGTGGGCCTTGGATCCATCGCCATATGCTGTGTTCGACGCGAATGAGCCCCGTACGTACGTAAGAAGACATGTACGGTGTGAGATGCATGAATTGCCGTACGGGAACGTGCTCCTCGTGGACTTCGCTTTCCTGCCGGCGGTCTTATATCCTTGGCGCTAGGGTGCGTCTGTGATTTGGGGTTTGACCGGAAACTGGGCCGAGGTCGGCGCGTGGGTGTGTCTCCTGTTGCATAGTGTTTGATGGGTCTTCATACATTGCTTCATGTCGAAGGTGCTGTTCTTTCCTGAGTGTGTCCACCGCTATGATTCACATGGTAGACGCTCTCTGTTGAGCGTGACACGATCACGTGGCTGGATGCACAGCTCGACGCTCGTCAGCATGGTACCGTTGCTCGGCGCTCTTGGAAATTGGAGGATGCAGACGTGAGATCTGTGGCTGACACGCCTCGTGCCGATCACCGTGTGTCCGCATGTAAGGACTGCCAATGAAGTCCCTAAGGAACGGCGGTTGCACGTGACTACCGATGCTCCGAAACTCCAATGCGGTGAGCCGAGGAACACTTGCACGAGGTGCGGCCTTTCCTCTCCGTTTTGGTCATAACTCGCTTGGACTCTGGCCACCTTAGCAAAAGGCAGCACAATCCACAGCCCCTGTAGTACCAACTGCATACAGGAAGACGTCTTCCTGTGGTGCTGGCACTCGTGTGCCTAACCAACCTGCAGCCCTAAATACGAAGCTTACCAGTCTGGTGGAGGGCTGTCGGCACGACGGGCTTCGGGTGCAAGACTCAAAGGGCGTACTACCCCACACAGCCCTGTTACCCTCGACGTGCTGCAGCGTAGCGCACACACCGCCCTGCACCAACCGCCACCACGGAGTTCCCTTGGGGCCGTTGCGCTTTGGGCACACAAGAACCATGGCCTTCCCCCAACATGCAGGCATAACATGTACCCGATAACCGCACACCGGTACATGGGTATTAAGGGTTTCACCGCTCCAGCATCTGCACCTCCTGAATGGGTGCAGTACAGGTCAAGCGGTAAGCACAAGGATAGCAAGTGGTAGTAATTGCTGCATTGTGGTGTCGTGTGCCATCCTGCCAAAGGTCTTGGGAGTGCCCACCGAACGCAGACAGAAAGCCCTGGAACGACCTGCAATTGGGCGCATTGCCCCATCCTGCCCCACCATCCATCAGTCGGCATTATAAAAGACACCTGGTGCCGGTGAGCCCCTCCTTGCACCGCAAGAACAAACTTTGCACGCGCCTGCACCCTCGGCCATCCCCGTGCCTCGCAGTCCGGCACCTAACGGAAATGCAAGACCGGTGCGGCTTGACACCCGTTGATACTCTTGGCGCGGGCCCTCGTTCCCATCCTTTCCATACAGGACGACAGCGCATGCAAGGTTCAACATTTACGCGGGACAGCGCCACCTCGCGCATGCTGTTCCATCGCTGTCCGGTGACACGCCCTTGCCCGAATCGTCGACCTCAGTCACAAATAGGTCCCACACGTCACACAGTGATACACTCGGCCTCAGCCTCAGCACCTCTCGAAGATGCGGTACAGGCGCTCCAGCGCCGCCACCTGCACCACGCTGCCGTCGGTGGCGCGGCGGCGGGGCGGGCGCAGGCAGCCGCGCATGGCCGCCAGCACCACCTGCGGGGCGACCCACGGGTCACGAGGCACAACGTCAACAAGGGAGGCTGGAGTAGGGTTCAAGAACTAGAGTTCTAGAATGAGTGACATGGCATCCAGCACAATCTGCGGGCATGGCTAGGAGCGGTGGGCAAGGGAGCTGTATGATGACGTGTTTTGGGCCGGCGGATACAGCCCCATCCCCTTGTTTCCCCTCCCCGCACCCACATGCTTTACGGTGTGCTCGTACGCCTCCCACTGCGGCTCCGGCGTCCTGCCGTCCAGGCCTGTGGCCCCTTTGGCCTCCGGTGCCCCAGGCCTCCCGCCCGGCCCTGCTCCGTCCCCCGGGTCCGGGGTGCCATCTGCGTTCCCGCCCTGGCCCCCAGGGCTGTCGGGCCCCGTTGGGTCGTCCGACTGCAGGGGCGGGCGGACGGCGTGGAGGTCGGCCAGGGCCTGGAGAGGTGCGGGAGAACACAGAGGGCAGAACGAGGAGTCCAAAGCAGTTGTGATAAGCAGCAAGAGCCACCTACAGCATCTTAGACCAATGGTCGCGAGTCCAGAACGAGCGCACGCCAAGGTACTCCAATACAGCACCACCACCAGCAACAGCGTCGCAGCCTGAAGTTCTACCGCGACCCAACCATTCACCCGCCCAACACCAACTTACCCTCGCCAGCGTGCGCGCCCTGCCGGCCGGCTCGTCCCACTCCACGTCCTTGGCCAGCGCCATGACGAAGTCCGGCAGGCGGGCGGGGTCGGGCGCGTAGCCCTCCAGCAGCAGCGGCAGGGACAGCAGCCGGCCTGGGGGCAGGTTTCGGGGGGCGGGAGCGGGGATGAAGGGTAAAATTATTATCATATAGACAATGACGTTTGTGTAAACAGACGCCGAGCCCTAGCCTGACACAATCGAGGCGGTAAGAGGTGGCTGGGATAACAGGAAGGGCAGGAGCTAGTTGCGTTGAAGTTGAGGATGGTACGGCAAGCCAGCGGCGTCAGCTTGGCCTGCATACATGGGAGCTGGCGATCAGCTGGCCGTGAGCCCTGCGCCCGGGCCCTTGCTTTCCGCATACCGGCAACCCTTCCCGCCCCTGCACCTCACGTTGTGCAATTATCCTTCCCAGTCCTGCCGTTCCGCAAACGCTACACTCCACAGCCGTCAATGTCTATACTTCCCATTCCAGCTTCACACAACCATGGCCCCCACCTTGTTCGTCCACCGCTATGCCCAGCTCCGCGTCCAGCTGGGGGCCGTGCTGCTGCAGCAGCTCAGTCACCAGCCCGCCCAGCTCCTCGGGGCTGCCGTCGTCGGGCTGCGGGTGCAGTTGGATGATGTGCAGGGATGTCCAAAGCAGGTGGGAAGGGGGGGCGAGCACGGATGGTTACTAGCGACCCAGGCTGAAGCTGTAGGCAAAGTTGCCGCTGTGGGTGTGGTGGTGGTAGGACAGGAAGGCAGCTGGCAGCTCAGCCACCTAGCACTATGCCACAATGGCCTCACAGTCATCACACAGATGCCGGTACCACCCTAGTACATGGCTCCAACGGCGGGGCACTCCACCGACCGGTGGGCACATGGTCTCTCGTGCCTAGCAAATGGCCAACTGCACAGCTGCCCGCCTGCCCCTCGCCTCCAACCAGTGCGCTGTTGCACGCCCTGGCGTCTACCGCACACACCCGCACCCGCACCTGCCACTCCCCTTTGAGCTCCAGCACCTGCAGCCCCAGCGCCACCAGCTCGCTTACGCGGGGAGCGGGATCCAGCGCCAGACGGGGGGCCTGGTCCCACCTGGGGAAGCGCACACGTGTTGCGGGTGGGCAGGAACAGACGACTGGGGCACTGGGCCAGCCAGGCGGTGCAAACAAGCGTAGCCGAACCGAGCGCTCGCTGTTGAGACATGCCGCCCTTGCTCCCAATCCACACCTTGATACCCAGGCACCGTCAACACACCACCGCTACTCCACCTCCTTAGCGCCAGCTGGTAGAACATGTCGCCGCTGAGCGCCCCCACGTCCACCAGGTACAGCCGCGTGCCGTGCTGGAGCAGCGCCAGGCTGCCGTCAGCCTGCGGAGGCATTGTCGTACCATTGTAAAGATGGAGAGATCGTGACTTGGGCGCACAGAAGGGGGCTACGAGCGGTGTAGGACGGCCAAAAGTCACAGAACACCGCATCAGAACCCAGAACCCAGGTTGAAGGATAACATTCACGCTTAGACCCGTTGCATTTGGCTCGCCCCTGTGCCGCTGCCCAGCCACCCACCATCCCAACGAAGGTGTGTTCCCGCAGCAGCTCCGCCAGGCCCAGGTGGCACGCGCCGTCCGCCTCTGCCTCCGCAATCAGCTGCCGTACCTCCGGCCGCTGAGTCACCGGGGCGGGCGGCGTGCGCCGTACAGCAAGAGGTGGACGGGCTGCTGTTGCTGCTGCTGCGCTGCTGGGTCCAGGGCCCGCCTCCTGCGGGGCCACGCAACAAGCGAGGGGAAGCCAGGGCGAGACCAACCTGAGTCGCTGACTCCTGCGACGAGTGTCAACCACTCACACGATACACTCGCTGAAAGTACATCTTGTACACAGGTCCCTTCAGTGAGGCACGCGCCGTGACATGTCGAGCTAGTGGCGGCCCAGTGCACCGGTGGCCCGGTCGCGCCCCGCACCAGCCGCCTCGTGCCTTGCAGTACCTGTACACTCCGTTGGGAACATAGGACACAGGCGCACCCCTGCACCCACGTGACCACAAGACACTGCCAGCATGCGCATGCCTGCCCGCCCAGCAACCCACCTCCTGGTCCGCCGCCCCCAGCGGCCGCAGCCCCAGCACCGCCTCCGTCAGCACTCCAGGCGGCACGGCGGCCCTTTCGTCCCTTGCGCCACCGCCACCGTCACCACCTTCCACGGTTGCGGGCTCCCCCAGGACACCCAGGGCGCCGCCGCCGCCGGCGGTAGCGCCTCGCCGCCGCGCCACGCTTCCGCTGGCGGCTGCGGCGCGGGCAGCCGCCGACGGCCCTGCGACGGCCGCTGCCGCTGCCGCCGCCGTTGCAGTTGCTGTTGTCGCTGCGGCGGCGGGTGGCTGCTTGACTACGAAGGTGTCCAGCGTGCCGGTCCTGCCGGAGACAGGTGCAAGGAATATGCTTGCAAGAACCTTGAGTACACCGCTCGTTACAACGGTGGGCAGCTGTAATCTCTTGTAATCTCCGTTACACACGCGTATTGCACAGAATTGCCTGTCCTTGTAAGACCTGCACGAGTGTCGCCGCCCCCACCTGAAGTCCGTACGGACCAGCTTCTCGGGCCTGTACGGCACCGCCTGGCCGCCGCCGCCGCCACCGCCACCGCCTCCCCCGGCAGCGGCCCGCTTCCTCCCCGCCTGCCTGCCCCCGCCAGCAGCCGCACTCCCCCCTGTCCGTCCTCTCCCTTGCCGCCCGTCCTCGTCTTCCTCCCCATCCATGTCCTCTCCTTCCGCCTCCCCTCCATCCTCCTCCGCGGCATCTCCAGCAGTCCCTGTCCCCTCCCCGACCTCCTCTCCTTCCTCATCATCAATACCACCAGACGCTCGGCTCAGCCTCCTGCTGCGCTCTTGCTGCTGCTGCTGGGAAGGCAACGTGGCGAAGGGCAGCTGCGTCTGCATGGCGCCGGGGCCGCCTCCAGCGCCCGCGGTGGCGAAGGTGCGTGTGTCATTAGAGGCCAGCAGCTTGGACTCCACGGCAGCGCGGACCTCCTCGATCACCTCGTCCTGCGCGCAGAGGCCGGCACCACGTCAATTGCCTCTGCAATTACGTACATACACCATACAACCGCTCCGCTCTTGTTACCTCATCTCCGCCGATACAAAGGTGAAACACCAACACCACGCTCGCCCCTGGCACAGGTTAACGAAACCCTTGTCCCAGCGTGCAAACTCCTCCGCGAGTCCCCCTTCTCCGACTCCCCGCTCACCAAGGCATGGACATCGGACCCCACCAAGCCACCCCACCCACCTGGTGCAGGAAGCCCACCTCCCTCTTGGTGGGGTGCATGTTGACCTCCACGTGCCGCGGGGGCAACCGCACGTCCAGGAACAGCCACGGCCGCGCCGCCTTGGGCAGCAGGCTGCCGTACAGCCCCTCCAGCGTGCGCCGCAGCGGCGGGCAGTCCACGGCGCGACCGTTGATGAACAGCACCAGCACCGTCTTCTTGCCGGACACGTAGTTGGCGCCACTGATCAAGCCCTGGGCGCAGGCCAAGGATGCAGGTGGGGATGGGAGCTCCTAGAGCGCAGGGCGGTGGACGGGAAGCCATGTGAGTCGTGTTACAACACGGTTTCCTTGCGTTGCAGCGGTTGCGCGCCAAGCTCTTCCAGGCGGAGCAGTCGTGTAATGTGAGATCATTGTGTTTAGCTGGGTTAAAGTGTGAGACCATGCCTGCGAGAGCAGGATGGCCGCTGCAGCGGCGCTCCCCGTTCCCCACCTCCACGCGCAGACCCATGGGTCCGTCCACCGGCACCTCCGGTCCCGTGCTGCCCCCCGCCGCCAGCACCAGCGGCAGGAGCTCCCGCGCCACGTCAGCCCCGTACACCGCCCGTACGGCATCCAGCCGCAGCATGGGGTTCGGCGGCGCGCCGTTGGCGGCCGCCGTCGCTGCCGCCGCCGCCGCTGCTGCGTTGGCGGTCGTGACCAGGTCGGGCCGCGTGTCGCCGTGCCGCCTGCAGTTGAATGCCGTACGCGGTGCGCTGTATACGGCGTACCGCTGCAGTACGTCTAGGATGTGGCTGTACTCCTCGGAGGCGCTGCGTAGGGCCTGGGCGCGGAGCGACGGGACAGGGGAGCCAGGCAAGGCTTGGGGCCACAAGGTGGCGCTACGCGTACCAATACGCATGCCTGTGAGTCAAAACGAGTTAAAACGATGTACACAAAAACGGCTGTGCAGGCCGCCACAGAAAGGCATTGTACGTCCTGGTAAGCGCTACGGAGAGGTACTCCGCGCACCTTCCTGCGTGTGGGCACGTTGTAGAAGAGGTCCTCCACGGTGATGGTGGTGCCCGGCACCGCAGCCACCGGCCGCGGCCCGGGGGGCTCCATCTCGCTGTCCTGCAGCGCACAACGGCCCAGGGACACACGGTCAACTCCTGTGATGGAGCCTCGCCAGGGCCGGTGGCCCACGCTGCCTCTACCGCGCGAACAACAGGTGGAATGCGCAGGGGGCTGTGCAGCGCAGACAGGGTACCGGCACCCGCCGGCGCGCACCTTGTACGTGACCCTGTACCCGTACTGCGCGCCCCGCGCCATGGTGGTGACCGCCATGTGCGACACGAAGCTGATGGAGCACAGCGCCTCGCCCCGGAAGCCCAGCGTGCTGATGGTCTCCAGGTCCTCGAACGAGGACAGCTTGCTGGTGGTGTGGCGGTGGCACAGGATGGGCAGGTCCTCCTTCTGCAGGGTTTCGCAACAAGGTTGCAATTATAGGCCCAGCTGGGCGCGTCCGGAGAGCCCAGGGGGCCATAAGGACGAAACATAGAGTAACAAGGTTACAGGGGCGGAACAGGCGACCGTGGCCAGCGAGGGGAGCAGGGCGCCTACGGCCAATAACTGCAAGCAACTATCGTAGTGTGCGGTAGGGATCTGGAGTGTAGAGGAGTGGCATGCCTTGCCAGAGGCATGGTACGGGCGACGGAGGGGAACGTGTGCACTGTCGACTCGGGCTTGCCGTGTTGACCCAAACGTTGCGCCTTACCCTGATGCCGTGTCCGTTGTCTGTGATCTGCAACAGCTTGTTGCCGCCCTCCTTGACCACCACGCTGATGGAGGTTGAGCCTGCATCCAGGCTGTTCTCTAGCATCTCCTTGAGTGCAGAGGCGGGCCGCTGGATGACCTCGCCCGCAGCAATCTTGTTGACAACATGCTCGTCAAGCTTCCGGATGACGGGCAGCGCCTGGGTGCTGGCGGAAGTGGCTCCACCCTGGGCTCTCCGTGACTGGCTTTGCATGGTCTATGGGCTATTCGGTCCCCCTACTATGTTACACCCATGTGGTGTCGTGTAGGTGGGCCGAGGCGGAAGCAAGGGTTTGCGGCGGTTCTGGGCCCTGGGCAGGGGTCGGGGCCCAAGAGCCGGAACCCGTGTTGGGGTTTGACAGCTAAGCTACAGCAATCAAGGTCGACCGTTACTACAAAGGCCGCGTAGTGTGCACGTATGATTGTCGTTGTGTGGTCTGCGTGGCTCACAGCTGCAAGAACCAGGTTAGTACTCCGCGCGCACTTGTGCGCTGCTGGTATGCAGATTTTGGCGCTGCAACATGTTTTAAACCAACTAGTCACGTTAGTCTTCTTGCTTGGTAGGGGAAACGAGCAACGGACCTCATAGCATATGCATGGGAACACAAATTTCGAGCGCAGTACCGCAGCGGAGCGTATGCACCCCTTATCACCGTTGGCTGCGCCAGCGTATGCAAATTCGCAAGTGTGTATACGTTTAGAGTAGGACTGCATGGACTATGTAGCGTAGTTCGCTGGGACTGGCAAACCGCGCGCAGACGGGGACAGCCAGCAGCGCCCTGTCAACAACAAGCCAGTCCAGTATTCCTATCTGACAAAGCCATGCTATAATCTTTGCCTATACTGCACCTCATATTGCTGAAGGGTCGCTTTTGAGCTGAACCCCCCGCCATGGCCTTCGGCGTCCTGGACACTCTTTCCGGCAGCCTGCTGGCTCGAGAGACTGCTCTTCAAGGTAACGAATGCGTGTGCACGGCCAACGGCGCTCTGGTTGTAGTCGCCAAGACGTGCAAGCGCTGCCCTCCCCCCGAAAACAACAGCGCGACCTCTCAACAACAATGTGCCTTGCATTGGCTCCAGGCTTCTCGTATCGCGGCAAACAGAAGCGCTGTATCACGTCGAAGCTGGAGCTGGATGCCAGGCCTGCCTGTAGTGTCCCCCTTCCACCAGGAACTCAGCAGCATGCAACGCCCTTCGTGGCCGCCTACAACAAGGTGAGCGCTACGTGCTCATTAAGCCAGGACTTTGTGAGAAAGGCAAATGCTCTCGCAACCGCGGCATGGAGGGCCATGGTCAGTGTCTGAGCTCAATATGTAGCCTTCCATGAAAAGCCTTGCCGTTGAACTTGAAGCCCTTTCACGGCGAGGTTGCATGCTGGCTTGACGCTCGTCCCTTTCTTACTGCACTCAACAGAATCCTACACTAGATGGAGGGCACCTCCTCGCGGTGGCTGGAGAGGAGGGCTACGTAAGCGTCCTGAGCACCCAGCACCCGGGCAGGCTGGCACGCGACGTCCTGGACAGGACCTGGCGCCCGCGTGCACACTGGACCTGCCACCGAAACAGCATCTTCGACCTTGCATGGACCAAGGTATGCAACGCCTTTGCGCGCATGTACCGGATGCCTTTAGCAATGCACGTGAGCACTTTTACGCACATCATTCTTTTGGCTCCTGCTCACACGACCGGTGCCATTCTTTTCTACTTCCAGGGCGATTCGACCCTCTACACAGCCTCTGGTGACCAGTGCGTGGGCGTGTGGGACACCGAGACCGCCCGGCAGCTGGCGCTAGCTGTGGGCCACGAGGGCAGCGTCAAGACAGTGGCGCCCCTCACTGCCTGCGAGGATGTCTTCGCCACAGGTGCGCACCTCCCCAACCTCTTAAAACTCCACCCTTTCCACCTCCTCTGCCTTCACGCTGACCCTGTCAGTCACTCGAGAGTCAAAGCTCATGCCTTACAGCACCCTTGGTTCCCACATCCGGTACTCTGCAGGTTCACGCGACGGCAAGATCATGCTGTGGGACGCCCGGAGCTCGGGCCAAGGGGGTGCCAGGGGCGCCTCTGCCTGCAGGCGCGACATGGACGGCGTGCCCCAGCTGTCGCCCGTGTGCGTGCTGGACGCCGCGCACGGCACCACAGGGTCGGCGGCCCCAGGGCGCGGCAGCAGGGCGCACAGCCGCCCCAGCCCCGTCACGGTCACCAGCGTGGCGTTCGTGCCGCACTCGTACGTGCTGGCGTCGGGCGGCTCCCACGACACAACAGTCAAGCTGTGGGACATGCGCATGCAGGGCCTGCCGCTGTGCGACCTGGAGATGCCCAAGCAGACGGCCGCGGCGGCGTTAGGTACGGACAAGGTCCCTCACAGCCTCGGCACCTGCCTTTTAGGCGTTATGCTTTGGGCGCTAGGTTTTCGCTGCACCCCATTTGCTCACATGTCTTTTCGTGATGTATGTCAGCGCTGTTTAGCTCGTTTCGTTTGGCTCGTTCTGGCCTCGTGCCGCGGTCACATATGTCGGCTGTTGATGCCAAGGAGCCTGCCCTGACCCACAGGCCGTGGTAAGGCAAAGGCTGCTGCTGCCGCGGGCCCGCACGAGGTGGCGGCTACCACGTGCCCCATGCGCGCTGGGGCAGCCGGCATCACCCACATCGCCATGGCACCCTCTGGTGAGCATGCTGCAGTGTACCTAGCCTTCGAGCAGCCGGTTGTAGTGTCCATGCAGGACGGCGGATGATGTTAAACTTAGCAGAAACAGTACCATTACGCGGCCAGTAACGCATGTGCTTCTACTCTTCTCATTTCCCCCAGGCGACCGGCTGCTGGTCAGCTGCCTGGACTCGCAGTACCACCTCCACTCCCTGACCGCCATCGGCCACGGCGCCGAGCCCCTCGCCACCTTCACCGCCCCGGCCCCCGCCTTCAAGGGCACCTTTTACATGCGGGCCGCCTTCAGCCCCTGCGGTGACTACGTGCTGTGCGGCTCCCTAGACGCCGGCGCAAACATCTTCAGCACGTGCACGTCGGCCCACGCGTCGTGCCACGTACCGCTTGCCACGCTGCCGGTTCCGCACGAGGTGACGGGCGTGGCATGGTGCTCCTCGGACCCGGACCAGGTTGCCACGTGCAGCGACAACGGCGGCCTTGACGTATGGAGCCTGGGCTGGCGGCTGCGGGAGGGACCGTCCGGCAGGGAGGCGGAGGGGCAGGGCTACCCGGCAGGAGGGGCCACCACGCGACCGGCAACAGTCGCCGCTACAGGTGCGTCGGATATACAACTCAGTGACAACTGCGTTGCAGGCTGCCTTGGGTGTCCGTAGTCGGTTGCAACACGGGAATATCTGTAATTTGGAGCCTTCTAACTAGGCCGTCGCTCTGTGCACTGCAGGACCGGCGGCCAGGAGTGCGTACGACGCACCGCCGGCAGCCAAGTCCACGCCCGTCATCACCCCCATTCCAAGCCGGCCCGCCAGCGCCCGCACCCGCCACCTGGTGCAGCAGCGCCTGCAGCTGGAGCGCACGCCGCGCCTGCCGACCCCTGCCCCCCAGCAGCAGCCCACGCCCACCGCGGCCGTCGCCGCCGCAAGGACCCCGGAGGCCGCAGCCGCCGTCGCGCAGACTGCCATGCTGGAGCCCAGCCCAGACCTCGCCGCGTTGCCCGGCCGCCGGGACCTGTTCACCCCTGGCACCGCCCAGCCGACCCCACCCGCTGGCAGCAGCACCCCCGGTCGTGCGGCTGCCTCGCGCCGAGCCGCCCCACTGCCCCCTGTGCCCACCTTCAGCCCCGCCGTCAAGAAGTGGCAGCAGCAGCAGCGCAGGGGTGGTGCCGAAGGCACCGCGTCCCCCCAAGGCCGTACTTGCCAGGCGGCTCAGCCCGCAAGCGGCCCAGCTCCGGAGGTACCTGCTGCCCCCGAGTCGGCTGCTGCTGATTCTTGCCTCCCGAACGGCCACCCCGGCCAGTACAATGAGGAAAAGCACCACGGCTTGGCCTGCTTCCGTGACAGGTCGCCCAGTCCGTTGCGGCTCCCGCAAGGAGATGACGAGCAGCAAAAGCAGCAGCCCGGAAGTATGGCTACCGCCGGCGCCACGACCGACCACGACAGTGACATCGACCTCGATGGCCGCGTGGTCACCCCCACCCGCATCCGCGGGTCCTCAGGCGCAGCCCGCCAGGGCGCCGTCACCACAGGTACGGCGATGCCGCCACCCGCTGCCACCGCAGCTACAGCACCCGGTGCTTCCCAGCAGCCTTCGCCGTTCCACTGGCAGCTTCCGCCCCCGCCTGCCCCGGCTCCCGCCGCCGCCCGCGCGCCAGCCGTGTTCGCCACCCCCGCCACCTTCCAGCGCTCCCGGTCCCGCCTGGGCCCCTTCAGCCCCTCCCGCTCTACCTCCACCGGCAGCATCGGGCAGGTGCCCGGCAGCAGCCACTCTACCGCCAGCACCAGCAGCAGCGGCGGCCGCAGCATCTACTCCTCAGGCGCGCTGTGCACACCACGCAGCGGAGCCTCCACCCCGCGCGGCGCCCCGCAGGGCGTGGTGCACACCATCCTGCGGAGCGCGGGCAGGTCGCCGCGCGTGTCTGGCGGCGTAGTCATGGCGTCGCCAAGGCATGGGGAGGAGGGCGCAGCTGGTGCGCACCACCAGCGCCGCCTGTCCGCCAGCGCTATCCCGGGCCAGGATGCAGCGCTCTCGTACGGCCACACGGTGGACCTCATCGCTGCTGGCCCGGGCTTCACGCGCATGAGCCCGGCAAGCGACCTTTTCGGTGCTCGGGGGCCGCACGAGCAGTCGGCCGGCAGGGACGACCGGAGTGGTGGGCGCGTGCTGTGGGGCGCAGGCGACCGCGAGCAGCGGGAGACCCAGCAGCAGGGGCAGCACCTCCGCCACCCGCACACCCATCGGCCGGTCTTCCAGGAGCGGCTTCTGTCGCCTCGTCCCCAGGACGAGGACCTCGAAACTGACGACCCGTACGAGCACCACCTGTACGGCGCGGGCACGGCATGGGGGGTGCCCGCCCACCAGCAGCCGCCGCCACCGTACGCGGGGCTTAGCCCACGTGCCGGAAGCGGTGGGCAGGTGCTGCTGCAGACCTTCCAGGCAGTGTACGAGATTGCGGATGGTGAGTCGGTGGAGCCGGCGCTGCGTTACCGGCAGCTGCACCCGGAAGCACAGGGCCCCTACGACGCTGACGCAGATGACGGAGCAGCGGAAGCAGCAGGCGGGGGCGATGGGGGCGTGGCCGTGGTGCTGCACGGCACAGATATCCGCGGGGCCCTCATGGCCCTGGCGGAGGCAGAAGGGGCGGAGGCGGATGGGGGCTGGGCACTGCGGCGGCTGTCGGCGCACAGCGGCTGCGGCAGCGACCTTGAGGACGAGGATGAGGACTGGGAGGATGACCCGTATGCGGACAAGGAAAACAACCCACCCCCTGAGGAGCTGCCTGCGCCGGGCGACCAGGCTACTATCACCGCACCCGCACTGCCTGCGCCAAGCGCAAGCACGAGCCATGCCGCCCCGACAGAGTCCGGAGCTGCCTCCCTGCCAGTGCTGATGTCTCCCAGGGCCGGCGAGGCCCCACCTACCTTCCTGTGCCTTCCACAACCTCCGCTGCCTTCGCAGCTTCTCTATCCCGGCTCCGGTGTGCCACCCACCCCCAGCCGTTCCGTGGGGTCCATGGAGCAGCAGCGCAGCTCCGGCGCAGTTCGCTTTTCGCCCTTCGCTATGGGTCCCCCTCCCCCAACACCAGGCTCTCGCGGGCAGATGCCCCCGCCTCCCAACCTATTTGCAGCACCTACGCCCAGCTCGTCTGCTGCCCGCGCCGCGGTGTACCCTATGGTCGCACCCACGCCCAGCAGGAGCCACGTGGCACGGTCACCTGTGGCTGCCGCTTGGATGGGTGCCATGGAGGAGAGTGACAGCGAGGAAGAGCAGCTTGGCGTTGAGCCCAGTCTGGCGCAGGACTTGGCCGAGCTGCCCGTTGCCAAGCTGGACTTTGCGGACGAGGGTGCTACAGGGCGGCAGCAGCAGCAAGGTTCAAGGGCCGGGGCGAACAGTGGCAGTGCACTGCATCACGGCAGCACGGGTGACGTGGATATGCCCCCGCGAGGCAGCTGCGGCCGCCGCAGCTACTCTGGCGGACACGTGTCAGCTGCTGTGGCTGGCGTGTGCAGCCCGGGAAGCCCCGGGCACAGGCGGGCTGGGAGCGCTGGGGCTGCGGCGCTTTGCGCTGCCGCCGCCGCCGCATGCGGCAATCCTACACCCAGCAAGCGCGCCCGTGTATCACGGCGTGGCGAGGACGGCGGCTCAGCCGGGCCGGCGGACGCTGGCCCTGCCGCAAGCGACTCCTACTGGTCGGGTGCCAGGTCGCCTCCGCGGGAGCAGATCATACGGCAGGACTGCTTCGCCGGCAACGTCTTTGCTGCATCAATGGCAGCAGCGGCGGGCATGGATGCAGGTATGGACTCGCACTGGTCGGAGGCGCACTCTCCGCCGAGGGAGCAGGTGGTCCGGCAACACCCGTATGCAGGCACCCCCGACGACGACGCGCAGCCTTTTGGCGTCATGGCCACCCCGACGCCCTTCAAGCGCCGCTGCAGCGACTCGAGCGACGACGCGCAGGCCGCAGTGGGCGGGCGCGCCGCAGCTGAGGAGCCCCCACTCCAGCGCGGTGGCTCATTCTTGTTCTCCCCTGCCGTACGGCAGCCCCAGCCCAGCGCCCGTCCCACCGCCTCCTTGGCGTCCCAGCACCGCAGCCAGGGAGTGAACCCCGCCGTCAGCCGCCTGGTGGCCGCTGCAGCCGCCGTCAACCCCAACCCCACCGCCAGCTTCGACGGCTCGGAGAGCCCTGCGCCCAAGATGGGCACGGCGTCCCGCACCGGCGGGCGCACTGCGTCTCGCGCCGCAGAGTACCTAGCTGCGCAGGAGGCGCCACCTGGGGTGGTCATGTCACCCTTCGGTTTCGGGGCGCTGTCGGTGTCCGACACGCCGCAAGGCACGCCCAGCGCAGTGGGCCCTGCGACCGGGCCTTCAAAGCCGCAGCCATCTGGTAGCGTGGGCCGCCGCGGGCACAGCCAGGCCGAGCCGCGCAGTGCCTTTGGGGGCGCTGGCAGCATCAGGGGCGACGCCACGCCCATGAGCGGCCGGGTGTGCTCACGTCTGGCCGCCTTTGGCATGGGCGCTGGGGACCGCATTCGGCCCATGGGTCGTCTAGATGGTGACGATGACGAGCAGCTGCAGCAGCAGGATAAGCAGCAGCAACAGCATCTCAGCGGCCCCGGGGCTGCGTTGGCCGCGGCGCTCGCAATGCTGTCCCCCGGGGGCTCCAGGGAGCCGCGGGACTCCATGCCGCCGCCGCCCGCCAGGCCGCCTAGGACGGGCGGTACGCCGGCGCAGGCCGTGCCGCCGGGATCTGCCACACCCAGCAGCGGACGGCGGCGGCCGTCTGTCATGCAAGGAGGCGGCCAGCAGGAGGCTGGAAGCGGTGCAGGACTGATGCACAGGGGCCAGCGCGACGGGCCTGGCGGTGAGAACGGTGACTTCTTGGAGGGTGGCGACGAGTACGACAGCAATGAGCGGGCGTGGAGGCGGCGGCTTGGTGAGGAGGAGCTGACGGTACAGTGCAGCCTCAGCTCCATGTCGTGTGTGTTGGAGACGCAGGAGCCGGGGTGCACCTTTGTGCCCTCCACCTACCCACACGAGGCGGGCGGCAGCGGGGGCAGGGGATCTGGGTCGAAGACGGCCGCGCAGGGCAGTGCGGAACGGCAGCAGATGCACGAGCAGGCGATGAGGGACAGGGCAGGGCAGGCAGGGGGAAGTGGCGGGTGGTCGGGAGCAGGCGGGGAGGCGGCTGCGCGGGGCGCTAGGGGCAGGGCGGTGCCTGCGGGTACGGACTTTGCCAGCTTGAGGCTGCGGCTGCAGGCGGAGCGTCATGGGGGTGCGGAGGGTGCAGGGGCGGGGCCCAACAGCCTGACGCGGGCGTTCTTTGGTGCGGCTGACGACGCGCAGCGGAGGACAGCGCCCGACCTTGACACCAACAGCCGCTGCGTCAACCCCGACATCCAGTACAGCCGGGATGCTGCACATGAGTTGGGGTTGGGTGCGCGCAGTGCCAGCTTTGCGTTTCCTTCTGTGGGCCGCCCCGCCGGCATCCCCCACATGGCGGACGACTCGTCCCGTGCGGCAGCGCCCTCCGACGCTGCCCACGGGCTGTTCGGCTACCCCCAAGATGGGTCTCAGCCGGGGGAGCAGCGATCTCAGGGGTCTTGCCTCGCGGGCAGCAACTGGCACCAGGCGTCCAACGGGTTCTGCATGGACCCACAGCCGCACGAGAACGACAGAGGCGTGACCGCGGGGGAGGCGCAAGGCCGCGCTGTCGCGCTGCCCTTCCCCCCGTTGCCCGCATGGGAGCGTGGTGAGGAGCCCCGCGCCGGTCTCGACCTGCCGCCGCCGCTAGCCCTTGGCGGCCTGCGTCCGGCTGCGGGCCAAGGGGGCGCAGGGCTGCCGGCAGCAGCGGCGGGGGGTGCTGTGCCTATTGGCGTGCGTGCGGGTGCGGTGCAAGCGGGCGTGGTACCGGAGCTGGAGTTCAAGAAGCCGCGCCAGGCCACGTTGATGCAGTGCTGGGGTGGTGGGGGTGCGCCGGCAGCCGCCGCCCCGCCGGCAGCGGCGGCACCTCCCCGGGTGCTTACGTCTCCGAGGTACTACCGATGAGCGCAGACGGTGGCTGGTGATAGAGCTTGCCGGGGGGGCATGCGGCGCTACGGCTAATGAGACTCAGGGATGGCTCCACTGGACGAGACAAGCGGGCATATACATGCATGCGGGTCAAGTAGGCTAGGCAGAAGAACACTGAGTTGATGTAGATAGTTCCTCTCGTTTTTGTTTGGCTCAATCGGCGCAAACTTGAGCCATGAGCCTAGTAGGAGTCACGTCGCTGTGGGTCTTCCTTTCCACAGTGCGCAGGAGAGGTTTTATTGTAGCTTTTCACAGTTTCGTCAGGCGAGTCCGGTGCAGTGTTGATAGGCCAACTGCCTGCGGGGATGGGATATACGCTTGAGGCCGTCGAACGGGTTAGTCCTCGTGAGGGTAGCACACATACCCGTAAGGTGCTGCTCGGCTTGTGCAGACAGGATCGGTAGAGCCATGGCTCAGCGGCACAAGGTTTGGGCCAGTAGATTTGGAGGCAAACTCACTTTCGTCATGAGACTCGTCGCTGTGACACGCGACCATACGGTGTGGTGGTTGTGGTTGGACGCAGTACGCAACGGTCGTTCAGGTGACGGAAAGCGGACCGGGCTGATGATGAGTTGACTTTCAGGGATGCCACGCTGCGCATACGGTATGCTTGTATGCACCCCCATTGGCAACAAGCTTTAATGTTTAATGCTCGAATCCGCAGCCTTGCCGGTGCAATACAGCGGCGGGCAGCAGATACCAGCACAGCAGCACACCAGCCATACAGTCTTCACCCCTTTACTGGCAAAGCCAGACCAGTTTTACCCACATTTTACAGAGCGCATATTTTGCACCGCCGCCCGCCCAAGCGGTTAGTCTGATGCAAATGCAGGAGGTCTTA
>VFQN01001043.1_pt1 | contig 48637 bp, 51 predicted proteins | sample 3512371 | NCBI WGS metagenome assembly VFQN01 (sample SAMN10412370, study PRJNA504923) | tailings metagenome | isolation source: Replicate 2 from Balatoc abandoned mine | place: Philippines: Itogon, Benguet | collected 2017-08-28
CCCGCCGCGAGCGCCGCCAGCGCCGTCCACGCGCACACCCGCCCGATGCCCCGCCGGGACGACGGCATCAGTCGAACAGGCTCGCGGGACGCCGGTCCACCTTGACCCGGGGCGGCCGGCGCGACTCCGGGGGGACCGGCAGCACCCCCGCCGCGGTCAGCGCCGCGACGTCGATGAGAGGGGCGTCCATCACCTCGCCGAGGAGCTCCGCCTGACGGGGCTCCAGGGCCACCAGCAGCCCGATGACGTTGAGCAGGTCGAGCAGCTCGCTGGTCATGGAGGGCTCCCAGCGGTCGGCCACGATCCGGTCGAGTGCCGAGACCCGCCGGCCCTCCGGCTCGCGCTTGCGGTAGCCGAACCACTTGCGGAGGACGTTCATGCCCGAGACTTCGTACGCCCAGACCTCCGGGGCGACCGGTCCGATGCGGCCGTCGCCGACGGCGAGCACCCGATCGGCCGGTGCGTAGTCCATCGACTCGGGCATCCCGTCCGGATCGTCCGGGATCGCGCGGAGCACCTTGGGGCGCTCGGCCTCCGGTAGTCGCGGCGGGCCGTCTGGGCGCTCGTCGCCCGAGTCGACGAAGCGCTCGCCGTGGCAGTGGAGCCAGATCACCCGCTGGCCGAGCGCGACGGCCCTCGCGAACAGCCCGGCGTCGGCGGTGAGCGGCACGCGAAGCCCCGGGACCGCGAGGTCGGCGGCGAAACGCGCGGTGAACCCGGGGTGCGAGAGCAGGGCCATGACGTAGGCCACGACGTCCTCCGGCGTCACCTCCATGCCGATGCGGCCGCGGAGGAGGGGTATCAGGCCGGGGGCGATGTTCCCGATCGTCCCGAACTCGTCGCGCCAGAGCGGAAAAACCCGCCCTCCCCTGCCGTGGTAGTGGTCGAGATCGGGCAGCCCGCCCGACAGAGAGATCGCCGGGCCCGTTGAGGGGGAGGTTGCGTTCAGAGCGGTGAGGTAGACCTGATGCGTCGACCGGACCGCCCAGAGGGAGGGGTTCGGCTGGTTGACGAGCCGCTTGTCCGCGATGAGCCACTGCCGGTCGAGCGTCCGGTAGCCGACGCGGACGGGCTCGGGCATCGGACCGGCCTCCGCGGCCAGCGGGCCGACCTGGGCCGGCAGTCCCGGCAGGCCGTCCTTGAGCACCGTGTCGACGCGGCGGTCCCTCGAATGCTCCTGGAAGAGCCCGGGCTTCTCGTCGGCCGGCGCCGCCACCAGCCGGTCCCAGCGTGCGCGCAGGATGTCGGGCGAGGGCGCGACAACCCATGTGCGCCCCGGCATGACCCCGGAGCCGGACCAGGGCATAAGGTCACCGAGCGCGGGCATCGCCCCCCATCCGGTCGCGGCGGCCGGGAGGAAGGGCGCTCCCCAGTCGGTGCCGCACTCTGCCCAGTCGGCACCGTCGAGCTCGACGTCTGCGAGCTGCGCGAACTTCTCGGCCTGGAGGCCGGCGATCGCCCGATGGCGGACCGGAGCCGGCGTCTCCCGGTCGGTCGTACCGTCGCGGACCGCGATGGTGATGCAGACCGGCTGCTGGACGCCGGCGAAGACCCGCGTCGGCACCTCGGGCTGGTGCCCCTCGGGCGAGAGGTCGATCACCCACACCGCATCGGCCTCGCGGCGCAGGTACGACCGCATTCCCGCGAAGCCGGGGCCGTTGAGGAACCCCGCCACGGTGATGAGGGCGACGACCCCCCGGTCGGCCGGGTGCCCCTCGAACACCTTCCAGGTGGCCCAGCGCCAGAAGTAGACGTAGGGGTTGTACAGGTGCTTGACGTGGGCGCCGAGGCCCCATTCGCGCGGCGGGATGAAGGCCGCGAGGGGCGCCTCCTGCCGGGCTTCCGGGTTGCCGCTCTCGACCCATCCGCCGCGCCCCTTGGAGCGCTCGCGATAGGGCGGGTTGCCGATGACGACGACCACGGGCTCGTCGGCCTTCACCTTGTTGGCGCCCCTGCGGCTGGCGGCGATCGGCTCGTAGACGGCGGCCAGGCGGTGCTCGGCGGCGAACGGGTCGTCGAGCGTGTCGGTGACGAAGATGCGGAAACCCTCCTCGGGCACACGCGCCGAGCGGCGGCGCAGCTCCTCCGCGAGGCGGAACTCGGCGACCGCGAAGGGGCCCGTCTGGATCTCGAAGCCCACCAGGCGGCGGGTGGCCTCACGCAGACGGGCCGGCACCGCGCCCGAGCCCTCGGCGTCCTCGATCGCCGCCGCGATGCGCTCGATGATCCGGAAGAGGAAGGTGCCCGTCCCCATGGCCGGGTCGACGACGGTGACGTCGCGGGCGGCGATCCCCTCGCGCCGGCCGAGGCGGGTCCGCAGGAGGCCATCGACCATCCGCACCATGGCGTCGACGACGGCGTTGGGCGTGTAGTAGCTGCCGGTCGCGCGGCGCAGCGCGGGGTCGTACTCCTGGAGGAACTCCTCGTAGAAGAGCAGCCACTTCTCGGAGTCGCCGCGACTGACGGTGGGCCAATCGACCACGGCGAGCACGCGGGCGAGCGTGCGAAGCGAGACGGCGAACTTCGAGACCAGGCGCGGGTTGGTCAGCACGTCGAGCGCGGTCCCGATGAGCCCGTGGCGCTCGCCCAGGGTGTCGGCGATCCGGCCGAGGTCGCCGTCGCCGAAGTCGATCTCCTCGACGCGCGCCAGCAGCAGCGCGAAGGTGACCGTCTGGGCGTAGCCGTCGGCGAACGTCCGGTCGTCGGCCTCGGGGAAGAGCAACTCGCGCCAGTCGCGGGCGAGGTCCTGGAGGCCGCTGTCGGTCGCGAGGAGCTCCTCCACCTCGGCGCGGAGGAGACGGCAGAGGCGCGCCGAGGTGAGGGCGAGCTCCCGGGGCGTGCGCGGCGGGATCGGGGCCCACAGCAGGAAGTCCTGGAGGAGGGCGATCAGGCCGTCGTCCCGGGCCCCGAGTCGCGCACCCGACGTCTCGACGTCTCCGACGAGGGTCACCACCTCACCGACCTGCTCGCCACCACGGTGGAGTCTCCACGAGGTCCCGTCGGTGTACAGCACGTTGGGGAGTGAGGACAGGCGCTCCCACTGCCGCCTGTCGTGGCGGTCACGATAGCGAGCTGGCACCGCCCCCTTGCCCGGCGCCTTCACCTCGATGAAGCCCGCGAGGGCGCCTCCGACGTGGACCGCGTAGTCCGGACGCACCCGGATCTCCGCCAGGTGGTCCTCGCCGGCGAGCACGACCGCACGGATCCCGAGATAGTCGGCGACCGACCCGACGAGCGTCTCGAGCGGACCCCGCAGATGGTCCTCCGGCTCGCCCGCTCCGGTGGCGAACTTGGCCGCGACGCTCGCACCGAAAGTGGAGACCAGTTCTGAGACCGGAGGCGAGGCGGACACCGTCCGGACGTTAGAGGGCCAGGAGGACGGCTGGATGACCCGCGGCGGACCCAGGGCGACGGACGGCCACGAGCCGGGCCCAAGCCGTGTTGGAGTCTGGCTGCATCATCCAAGTCCATGGCCATATGACTTGGCCCAGCGCCCGCGATGCCAAGTCGGGTTGGTTCATGTCGAGATCATTCCAAGTCAGAGGCCTATAGACTTGGATCATGGACGTCGAGGCGCTCCGGAGGTCCCCCGTCGGTCAGCTGGTTCCGATCTCCGGCATCGATGGCCGGACGGGTCTCCACTACGACGCCTTCGCGTTCCTAGCCGCCCCTCTACCCAGCAGGGTCGATCTCGCGTCCTCGACGTGGACCACGGTCGCCCGCGCAGAGGCCGCGCTCGCACGCCTCGATCAGGCGGCGAGGCAGGTCCCTGAGCCCTCTCTCCTGCGCCAGCCGGCGTTGCGACGTGAGGCCCAAAGCACGAGCGCTCTCGAGGGCACCTTCGCCCCCTTCGAGGAGGTCCTCGAGTCCGATGTCGAGGAGCGGTCGGGACTCTCCGCCGAGGTCCGCGAGATCCTCAACTACGTCGCCGCCGCCGAGGAGGGCTTCGCTTGGATCGAGGAGCGCCACCTCACGGGAGGTCTCGTGGAGAGCCTCCAGCACACCCTGGTGCGGGGTACCCCCAGCGAGTTCAGCGACGCCGGGCGGCTGAGGGACCGACAGGTCTTCATCGGGCCGAAGGATGCCGCAATCGAGGATGCCCGCTTCATCCCCGCTCCGTTCGGCGACCAGCTCAGGGCGGGGTTCGAGGCGTCGATCGAGTGGATGAACTCGCCACCGGACAGCATGCCCCCGGTCGTCCAGGCCGCGTTGGCGCACTACCAGTTCGAGACCCTGCACCCGTTCTCCGACGGGAACGGTCGGATCGGGCGGCTCCTGATCGTCCTCCAGCTCATGCAGCTGAAGGTCCTGCGCCATCCAATCCTCGTGGTGTCGCCCTGGTTCGAGGCCCGCCGATCGGAGTACCAGGCCGCGCTGCTGAAGCTGAGCGAAACCGGGAACTGGAACGACTGGGTCGCCTTCTTCGCCACTGGGGTGGGGGCCGCGGCCGGCTCTACCCACGAGCGCATCGATCAACTCCTCGGCCTCCAGGAGGAGTTCGTGCGTCGCGTTCGGGAGGCGGGCTACTCGGGAGTCGCGGAGCGCGTCGCCGGCGAGCTCATCGGAGCCCCGATCCTTCGGGCCCCACTGGTCGCCGTACGGCACGACGTTACTCAACAGGCAGCGATGAACGCCCTCCGCAGGCTCGCGCAACTGGAGATCGTCACCGAGCGGGTCCGGAGGGGCCGGGTCTCCTTCCGCGCTGACCGGGTCGTGGAGCTCCTCAGCCGCTGACGATGGAGGATGACGGGATCGAACCGACGACCTCCTGCTTGCAAAGCAGGCGCTCTCCCAGCTGAGCTAATCCCCCGCGCAGGCGCCTACGGTAGCATCGCCGCGCCGCCTCCCCGACCGCGAGGACGCCATGTCGACGAACCCCTCCGGTGATCCGTTCGGCCCGCTCTACTCCCTCCTCGACCAGATCCAGGGGGCCCACCACGAGATGGGTCAGATGGTCGAGGAGTACAAGGCGCTCGTGGAGCGGCTCGAGGAGCGGCCGGGCGAGGACGACCTGAAGCTGGCCCGCGTCCTTCCCGGCGCGCGCTACACCGTGGGCACGACGTTCGTGCGCGAGGCGTGGCTCAAGGTGGAGGCCGAGGTGCGGACGCTCTTCCCCGAGGACGGCGGGGCGGCGTCGTGAGCGGGCGCGCCGGGATCGACCCCTCCGCCCCGCCGAGCGGCACGGGGTGCGCGGAGTGCCTGGCCGGCGAGGGGCCCGGGTGGTGGTTCCACCTGCGCCGCTGCGCGCAGTGCGGCCACGTCGGGTGCTGCGACTCCTCGCCGAGCGGCCACGCGCGCGCCCACGCCGCGGCCAGCGGCCACCCGGTGGTGCAGAGCTTCGAGCCGGGCGAGGACTGGTTCTGGTCGTTCGCCGAGGAGGCCTACGCCAACGGCCCCGCCCTGGCGCCGCCGGACTCGCGGCCCGGGGACCAGCCCGTCCCGGGGCCCGCCGGCGCGGTGCCGGCCGACTGGCGGAACCGCCTGCGCTGAGCGCGAGCCCGGGCCGGGCGCGCCCTCAGGCGTAGATCGCCCGAAGCGACTCCCGTACGTCCGTGTGGACGAACTCGTGGCCGCGCGCGAGCGCGGCCCGGGGCACGGCCCGCTGCCCGTCGAGCGCGAGCGTCGCCATCTCGCCCATCGCCAGGCGCAGCGCGACCGCAGGGGTCGGGAGGACCGCCGGACGGCCGAGCGCGGCGGCGATCGCCCGCACCAGCTCGCGCTGGCGCACCGGCTCGGGTGCCGTGGCGTTGAGAGGCCCGGCGACCTCGGGGTCGTCGAGGGCGCGCAGGATGAGCCCGACCTCGTCGTCGATGTGGATCCACGGGACCCACTGACGCCCGCCGCCGATCGGCCCGCCGGCGAACAGCTTGACCGGCAGGGCCATCTGGGGCAGCGCGCCGCCGTCCGCGGACAGGACGATGCCGGTGCGAAGCAGCACCACGCGCACCCCGTGGTCGCGCGCGCGCAGCGCCTCGCGCTCCCAGGCGACGCAGGTGTCGGCGAGGAAGTCGGACCCCGGCGGCGACGACTCGTCGACCTCGTCCTCGGTGGGGCCGTAGAAGCCGACCGCGCTGCCGTTGACGAGCACCCGCGGCGCGCCCTCGGCGGCGAGCGCCTCGACCAGCAGGCGTGTCGGGATCGTGCGGCTCTCGCGGATCTCGCGCTTGCGGTCGGCGGTCCACCGCCGCCCCCCGATCGGCACCCCGGCGAGGTTGACCACCGCGTCGGCGCCCTCCGTGGCGGCCGCCGGCGGCGGGCCCTCGGCCGGATCCCAGCGCACGTCCTCGGCGCCCGCGACGCCCGACGCCCCGCGGCGCGAGACCGCGACCACGTCGTCGCCGCGCGCGAGCAGCGCCGCGGCGAGGCGGCCGCCGATCAGGCCGGTGGCACCGACCACGCAGACCCTCACGGGCGCGTCACTCCGGTCGCTGGGGGCGCGCGACCGGACGGCGGTCGCCGCGCGCGAGCTGGAGCAGGTCGTCGGCCCCGACCCCGGGCGCCGGTGACGCGCGGCCCATCCGGGCCGCCCCGAACCCCTCGCGGCGCAGCCGCAGGCGGAGCCGCGCCAGGGCGGGCTCGCTGTTGGGTCCGTCGACGTCGACCAGCACGAGGACCAGGCTACCGGGACCGTCGCACCACAGGCCGTCGGTATCGCGCACCGTCGTGCGCACCAGGGCCGCGACCTGTGCGAGCGCGTCGGCGTCGGACGGCTCGGGGACGTCCATCACCACGACCGTGAGGGGGCGGCGGTGACGGCGCGAGGCCTCCAGGGCCAGCGCGATCGAGCGGGCGACGCCCGCCGGGTCGGGCGGGCCGATGCCGCCCGGCGTGGGCCCGAAGGCCGGCGCCGCCGTCACGCGGGCGTCGGAGCTGCGCCGACGTGGACCGGCGATGGACATGGGGCAGCCTACCCCGCGGCGGGGGCGGCCGGGTCGGGGGGCTCGCCGTGGCCGTACGGCCGCGAGGCCGCCGGGTGCCGTGCGAGGAGCTCCTCGATCGCCCGCTCCTCGTCGGCGGACAGCGGCGCGCCCGCGAGGGCGGCGTTGGCCACGGCCTGCTGCGCCGAGCGCGCGCCCACGATCGCCGCGGTGATCTCGGGACGCCGCAGGACCCACGCGACGGCCAGCTCGGCGACGCCCCCCGCGCGTCCGGACGCGCGGGCCAGGTCGGCCAGCCCGGCGACCACGGCGAGCCGCTCGCCGAAGGCGTCGTCGGCGAAGAACTCGCTGCCCGCCCGCCAGTCGTCGGCCGGAAAGCGCGTGCCCGGCCCCATCTTCCCGGTCAGGAGCCCGTGCGCGAGCGGCCCGTAGGCGATCACGCCGACGTCGTTGGCGGCGCACCAGGCGAGCTCGCCCCCCTCGATGTCGCGCCGCATCAGGTGGTAGCCCGGCTGGTAGGAGTCGATGCGCGCCACGGCGCCCGCCGCCTCCAGGTCGGCCAGGTGGTAGTTCGACACGCCCACGGCGCGGATCTTCCCCTCGCGGCGCATGTCGTCCAGGACGCCGATCGTCTCCTCGGCCGGGACGCCGCCGACCGGCCAGTGCACCTGGTAGAGGTCCACGGAGTCCATGCCGAGCGCCCGGAGGCTGCGCTCGAGGGCCATGCGCAGGTAGCCCGCGGACGCCTCGCGCCAGATGCGCAGCCCGCCCTCGCCCACCTCCCAGGCGACGCCGCCCTTGGTGGCGACGATGACGTCCTCGCGGCGCTCGCGGACCACCCGCCCGACTACCCGCTCGGCGCGCCCCTGGCCGTAGATGTCGGCCGTGTCGATCCAGTTGATGCCGGCGTCGAGGGCGGCGTGGCACGCGGCCTCCGAGTCGGCGTCGTCGGCGCCGCCCCAGCGCCCGCCGAACACCCACGTCCCGAGCCCGATCACCGACAGCTCGAGGTCCGTGCCGCCCAGCCGCCTGCGCTCCATCCGCTCCCCCTCTCGCGCCCCCGGACGGTGAACCCTACGACGCCCCCGGGCCGGCGGGGGCCGATGAGGGGGTCACGGCGACGAGGAGGCCCCCGTCCTCGTCGTAGGCCGGGAAGAAGTCGGCGACGGCCGGGATGTCGTCGGGCGAGCCGTTGAAGCGGTAGGTGCAGGGGACGTTCAGGACCCGCACGCCCCACTCCAGGGAGCGCTCGGCGGGGTCGCCGTCCGGGTAGCCGCCGAGGCCGAGGCGCTCGGCGAACTCGTGCCCCAGCAGATCGCCCTCCTCGAAGCCGGTGACGGCGAACGACGAGTGGCCGGCGACCAGGATGCGGCGGTCGCGGTCGGTGACGATCAGCGCCGTCTTGGGGCTCGCGTAGTAGTCCTCGAGCAGCTCGAACGCGAAGCCGAAGCCGCAGCGCGAGCAGCCGCGCGGCTGGTGGCGGACGGTGCGCTCGCTGCCGCTCTCGCGGTAGGCGCAGCGGGGGCAGAGGAAGACGGGCACGCAGCCCATCGTAGCGACGTCTCGACGGGCGGCGGCACGCCCTGCCCGCGGCGGTCAAGACGCCCATCGGCGATGCCGACAATGGGGCTGCACGAACCGATCCAACGGAGTGGATTCGAGTGTTCTCGGGCAGGATCAGCCCGAGGGGCCGGCACGGATGCCGTGGTGCACGGGCCCTCGTCGTCGCCATGGCCGGCGCGCTCGTCGCGACCGCGGCGCCCGCCGCCTCCGCGGCCGTCTCGCCGACCCTGGCCGACCGCCTCGCATCCTCCGCCCCGGACGAGAGGATCGCCGTCGTCGCGACCCTCGACCGGCAGGTCGACGGGCACGACCACGAGGGGCGCCCCGCGGCGCTCCTGCGCGCGCTGCGGCGCACCGCCGCCGCGACCCAGCCCGACGTCGCCGAGGCCGTCGACGGGCCGGTGCGCTCGTTCTGGCTCGTCAACGCCATCGCCTTCTCCGGCACCCCCGACGAGGTGCGCGCGGTGGCCGCCGACCCGGCGGTCGCGGCCGTCGACATCGACGCGCCCGTGCGCATCGCCGACGCCGCGCTCGCCCAGGCGCCCTTCCCCGATCCGGGCGGCGGCAACTGGGGCGTCGCGGCGACGCGCGTCCCGGCGGTCTGGTCGGGCTACGGCCTCCGCGGCGCCGGCGTCAGGATCGGCACCATCGACACGGGCATCGACCCGGCCGCGCCGGCGCTGGCCGGCAAGGTCGTCGCCTGGCGGGACTTCATCGGGCAGTCGCCCACGCCCCACGACGACAACGGCCACGGGACCCACACGGCGGGCACGATCGCCGCGAGCCCGGTCGGCGGCGCCGCGATCGGCGTGGCCCCGGAGGCGCGCCTGATCGTGGCGCGGGCGATGGGCGCCAACGGGATCGGCCCCGGGAGCGCCCTGCTCGCCGCGGCCGAGTGGATGACCGACCCCGACGGGGATCCCGCAACGGCCGACCAGCCGGCCGTCATCAACAACTCCTGGTCGGCCGCGGACCCCAACGACACGTGGTTCCGACCGATGATGCGCCGCTGGCTCGAGCTCGGCATCGTGCCGGTCTTCGCCGCGGGCAACTCCGGCCCGGCGACCGGCTCGATCGGCAGCCCCGCCGGGTACCCCGAGGCGATCGCCGTCGGGGCGCTCGACACCGGAGACGTCGTCCCGGCCTTCTCGGCCCGCGGCCCCGTGGTGTGGAAGGACCTCGACGGCTCCGGTCCCGCGGCCGGGACGGTGCTGGCCAAGCCCGACCTCGCCGCGCCGGGGGTGGGCGTGGTCTCGACGATCGGCTCGGGCTACCTCGCCTACTCGGGGACGTCGATGGCCGCCCCGCACGTCGCGGGCATCGCGGCCCTGGTGCGGCAGGCGAACCCGGCCCTCACGCCGCCGCAGGTGGCCGACGTGCTGCGGGCCGGTGCCGCCGACGTCGGCCCTCCGGGCATCGACGCCGCCAGCGGCGCGGGCCGAGTCGACGCGCTCCGGTCCGTCGAGCTCGCGCAGGGGCCCTCCCCCGACACCCGCTTCACCGCGACGCCGGCGGCCGCGACCAACGCCGCCGTGCTCGACTACGCCGTCTCCCTCTCCGGAGGGGGAGTCGCGGTGCGGACCCGCGTGAACGGGGGCGAGTGGAGCGCGCCGGCGCCCTCGACCACCATCCGGCTGACCGTCCCCGAGGGACGGCACGTGGTCGAGGCCCAGGCGATCGACGCCGCCGGGGTCGCCGACCCGAGCCCCGCCCGGCACGCGGTGACGGTCGACCGCACCGGCCCGCGCATCACGGTGCGCATGACCCGGCGCGGTACGGCGACGGTCTTCCGGGGCGCGGTCGCCGACGCGGGCGCGGGGGCCGGCCCCCGGACGCTCCGCTGGAGCTTCGGGCCCGGCGAGCTGGCGCGGGGACCGCGCGTCACCCGGCGGTTCGGCGAGGGCCGCGCGCGCCGGGTGGTGGTGACCGCCCGCGACGCGGCCGGCAACGTCGCCTTCGCGTCGCGGACCTTCCGGCCGCGCGCGGCGACGGCGGTGCGCGGCCTGCGCGTGACCCCGCGCGCATCGCGCCGCGACGGCACGGTGCGGGTCACGGGCCGCCTGGTGCGCCCGGCGCGGCTGAAGGCGACCCTCCGGCCCCTGCGCCCGGCGGCGAGGACGGCGGAGTCGGGCCCCGCGCGGTCGTTCGCCCCCGTCGCGGTCGGCGCGCCCGTGCGGCGCGCCGTGCGCGCGGGCGAGCGGGGGAGCGGGTTCGAGCTGCGGCTGCGCTCACGCGGCCTGCGGCCCGGGACGTACCTGCTCGAGCTGCGCGCCGGGGAGCGCGGGACCGACCTGGGCAGATTGCGGGTGACCCGGACGGTCAGGGTCGAATAGGGAGGGACACGGCGGCGCGCGGTCCCTATCGTGCGCCCTCGTGTCCTGGTTCGAAGCGATCGTCCTCGGCATCACGCAGGGGCTCACCGAGTTCCTGCCGATCTCGAGCACGGGTCACCTGCGCATCGTCCCCGCCGTCGCCGGCTGGGACGACCCCGGCGCGTTCTTCACCGCGGTCATCCAGCTCGGGACGATGCTGGCCGTGGTCCTCTACTTCCGCCACGACCTGCTGCGGATCACCCGGACCTGGCTCCTGAGCCTGCGCCGGCCGGAGCTGCGCGGCGAGCTCGACGCCCGCATGGGCTGGTACATCATCGTCGCGACGATCCCGATCGGCGTGTTCGGGCTGCTGTTCAGCGACCAGATCGAGAACGGCGCCCGCAACCTCTACCTGATCGGCGTGATGCTGATCGTCCTCGGCCTCGTGCTCCTCCTGGCCGAGCGGGTCGGGACGAAGGTGCGGACCCTCGACCAGGTGACCCGCGCCGACGCCATCTGGGTGGGGCTGGCGCAGGCGCTGGCGCTGGTGCCCGGGACGTCGCGCTCGGGGGCCACGATCACGGCCGGCCTGTTCCTCGGCATGGAGCGCGAGGCCGCCGCGCGCTTCTCGTTCCTCCTGAGCATCCCGGCGATCGTGCTCAGCGGCCTCTACGGCCTGACGGAGCTGATCGCGAGCGAGGACGACGTGAGCTTCGGCTCCCTGGCGCTCGCCACGGCCGCCGCCTTCGTCGTCGGCTACCTGTCGATCGCGTTCCTGCTGCGGTGGCTCGCCCACCACTCGACGCTGATCTTCGTCATCTACCGGCTCGTGCTCGGCAGCCTGGTGCTGGCGCTGACGGCCTCGGGGACGATCAGCTAACCGGGGAGGTCGACCCGGGCGAACTCGCCCGACAGGTCGACGAGCTCCAGAACGCGGGTCACCGCGTCCGAGGGCCGGGCGATCGCGAAGTCGCGCCCGGCGTCGGCGCACGCCTGGCGCGCCTCCAGCAGCGAGCGCAGCCCGGACGAGTCCATGAAGCCGACCTCCCGGAGGTCGAGCACCACGGGCGTGGTCCCCTCGGACGGCAGCGCCTGGAGCAGGCGGGGGGCGCCGACCAGGTCGAGCTCGCCGCGCGCGGTGATGACGACGGCGCCGTCGTCCTCGCGGACGTCGGCGCGGAACGTCGAGAGGTTCTCGTCGGGCACGCGCCGAGGTTAGCAAGGGCCCGGCGGGGGTTTCGCGGCGGAGGCGACGGGGCAGCACCTCCGGGTGGCGCGATGTCCCGCGTCCTGGGAAGGTCCGTCGATGCCCGCTGGTCACACAATCAGCGCCGCCGAGCGCGAGCGCCTCATCGTGGAGCACCTGCCGCTCGTCCGCGGCCTCGCCCGCCGGTACGCCGACCGCGGGGAGCCCCTCGACGACCTCGTCCAGGTCGGCACGATCGGGCTGATCAAGGCGATCGACCGGTTCGAGCCCGAGCGCGGGTTCAAGCTCGCGAGCTTCGCGACGCCGACCATCCTCGGCGAGATCCGCCGCCACTTCCGCGACCGGTCGTGGACCGTACGCGTCCCCCGCGGCATCCAGGAGGCCCGGGCCCAGATCTCCCACGCGGTCGCCGAGCTGTCGGCGGAGAACGGGCGCAGCCCCAGCGTGCGCGAGATCGCCGAGGCGACGGGCCTGTCGCAGGAGGACGTGCTCGACGCCCTCGCCGCGGGCAGCGCGCAGCGCCCGGCGCCGCTCGCCTCCCCCGGCGGCGAGGGCGAGGACGAGATCGGCATCTCCGTCGGCACGGAGGACGAGGGCTACGAGCGCGCCGAGGATCGCGCGACCCTCGACGCGGGCCTCGCCGCCCTCCCGGCCCGCGAGCGCGTGATCCTGCACCTGCGCTTCGAGGAGGGCCTGACGCAGTCGCAGATCGCGGACCGCATCGGCGTGTCGCAGATGCACGTGTCCCGCCTCATCCGCCGCGCCCTCGAGACGCTGCGCGACGCCGCCGGCGACATCGACCCCGACACCGCCGACGCGGGCGGCGGCCGGTGACGCGCCGTGTTTCGCCCCCCGGCGACGTGGGAAGTGGCGGTGTGGACCGCGCCCTCCGGGCGGGCGCCTGGCCACCGCCGAGGGGGGTAGAGTGCGCAGCCAGCACGCGAGCGATGTCTCATCCGCGCCGCGAGGACGCCGCCACGCCGTGAGCACAGAGCTGGCCGACATCGAGCTGACCCTGCCCGCCGAGCCCGAGAGCGTCGCTCTCGCCCGGCAGATGGTGCGCGGCATCCTGGACACGCTCGGCTGGGGCGACGAGACCCGCACGGACATCTCGATCGCGGTGACCGAGGCCTGCACCAACTCGGTCCTGCACGCCTACCCCGAGGACCACGACGGCGAGTACGAGGTGCACGCCTGGGTCGACCCCGAGCGCCTGGTGATCGCGGTCCGCGACCGCGGTCGCGGCATCACCCCGCGCGTGCCGTCGCCGGCCGCGGGCCTCGGCCTGGGCGTCCCCCTGATGCTGGCGATCGGCGACGAGGTGCAGTTCGCGAGCGACGGCGGCGTCACCGAGGTGCGCATGACCTTCTCCCGCGAGTCGCGGCAGGCACCCGAGTGAGCGGGGGCGCGGGCATGCTGCGCGTGCGGCGCGCGGGGCTCGGCGAGCCCGTGCTGGAGCGACTCGTCGCCGCTCTGGCCGCGCGCGCCGACCTGCCGCTCGACCGCCTCGCCGACGCCCAGCTGGTGGCCGCGGCGCTCGCCGCGGACGCCACGTGCCACGCCGCCGACGGCGAGCTGCGCGTCGGCCTCGACGCCGAGGGCGGGGAGGTGGCCCTGGTCGTCGGGCCGCTGAGCCCCGGCGCCGGCGAGCGCGTGATGGAGGCGAGCCGGCTCCCCGACGGCGTCCCCGTCCTGGAGCGGCTCGTCGACGACTGGAGCGTGCAGCGGGACGACGGCGGCGAGACCCTGCGGCTCACGATCGGAGCGGGCACCGCGGGCACGTGACGGGGAGGGCGCCATGAGGCGACGCACGCTGGTCGGCATCGGGGTGGTGGCGGCTCTGATCGCGCTCCCCGACCGCCGGCGGCCGCCGGCGCACGACGACGCCCCGCGCAGCGCCCCGGTGGCGCCGGGGCTCGCCTCGGAGCTGGGCGGGGCCACGGCGCCCGGCGTCGCCCGCGCCCCGGCATGGCGGCGGGCCGCCGATCTCGTGGTGACCGCCGTGAGGACGGGCATGCGCCGCAACGCCACGGACGTGGCGGCGGCGCTCGCCTACTACGGCTTCCTCGCGATCCCCGCCCTCCTGCTGGTCGCCGTCGGGGCCTTCGGGGTCCTCGCCGGCCCCGACACGATCGCCTCCCTGCTCGACCGCCTCGACGGCGTCGTCCCGGCCGACGCGCTGACGCTGATCGACGACTCGCTCACGCGGGTCACCGAGAGCTCGGGGGGCGGGCTGACGCTCGCCGTCGTGGGCCTCGTGCTCGCGACCTGGACGGCCAGCGGCGCGATGTCGGCGCTGATGCGGGGCATGAACACGGTGCACGGCCGCACGGAGGACCGGTCGTTCGCGCGGCAGCGCCTCACCGCGATCGGCCTGCTGGGGTGGAGCCTGCTGGCGATCGTCGTCTCGTTCGGGCTCCTCGTGCTGGGCGCCCCGCTCTCGCGCGCGCTGGGCGAGGCCGTCCAGGCGGAGACGCTGGTGGGCTGGCTCTGGTGGGGGGCGCAGTGGCCGGTCCTGGGCGGCGCCCTGCTCCTGGCGATCGCCGGCATCCTGCGCCTCGGGCCGGCCGGCCCGCCCGGGCCGAGGCGGGCGGTGCTGGCGGGCGCGGCGTTCGCCGTCGTCGTCGCCGTGGTGGCCTCGGCCCTGTTCGGCGTCTACGTGTCGCGCTTCGGCTCGTACGGGGCGGCTTGGGGGTCGCTGTCGGCCGTGATCGTGATGCTCACGTGGCTCTGGCTCACGAGCCTCGCCGTGCTCCTCGGCTCCGAGGTCGAGGCCGAGGCCCGGCGGCGGGCGGCGGGCCCCGCCGGCGACCGCGGGGCCGGATAGCCTCAGGGGCGATGCCCGCATGAGCACCGCGCCGCCCGGGGGGGAGCCCGGCGGTCCCCGCCTTCCGTGGTCGCGCACCGACCGCGCCCTCCCGCGGCGCGTGCTGCGTCCGGTGCAGGAGTTCATGCACCTCGAGGCGGCCGGCGGGATCGTGCTGCTCGCCGCGTCGATCGCCGCCCTGGTGTGGGCGAACGTGGCGACCGCCTCGTACGAGGAGTTCTGGTTCACCGAGGTCACCGTGCAGATCGGCGACTTCTCGGTGGTCGAGGACCTCCAGCACGTCGTCAACGACGGGTTGATGGCGCTCTTCTTCCTCGTGGTGGGGCTGGAGGTGAAGCGCGAGCTGACCGTCGGCGAGCTGTCCGGGCGCCAGGCGGCCCTGCTGCCCCTCTTCGCCGCAGCCGGGGGCATGGTGCTGCCGGCCCTGATCTACCTCGCGGTGATGGGCGGCGAGGCCGGCTCCCGCGGCTGGGGCATCCCGATGGCGACCGACGTCGCCTTCGCCCTCGCCGCCCTCGCCGCGCTCGGGTCGCGCGTGCCGATGGCGCTGGTGGCCTTCCTGCTGGGCGTCGCCGTGATCGACGACATCGGGGCGATCCTGGTCGTCGCCTTCTACTACACCGACACGATCGCGCTCTCGTGGCTCGCGCTCGCCCTCGGCGCGCTCGCGTGCATCTGGGTGCTCCAGCGCCTGGAGGTGCGGTACATGGGCGTGTACGTGGTGCTGGGGCTCGTCGCCTGGTTCGCGACCTTCGAGTCGGGCGTCCACGCGACGATCGCCGGCGTCGCGCTGGGGCTGCTCACGCCGGTGCGCCCCTTCCAGCAGCCGGCCACCGTGAGCGCGGAGGCCGTGCGCATCGCCGAGGCGACCGACGACCACCCCGAGGACCCCGACGCGGACGCCGGCGAGTGGCGGCGCCTGGCGTGGCTCGCGCGCGAGGCCGTGTCGCCCCTCACCCGTGTCGAGCACAGCCTGCACCAGTGGTCGAGCTTCGTGGTGCTGCCCATCTTCGCCCTCGCCAACGCCGGCATCGTGCTCGACTCCGGCTCCATCCAGGCGGCCACCGAGACGCCGGTGGCCCTCGCGATCATCCTCGGCCTCGTGGTGGGCAAGACGCTCGGCCTCACGGTCGGCGCGGCAGTGGCCGTGAAGCTCGGCCTGAGCACCCTGCCCCGGGGGGTCGGATGGGGCCACATGCTCGGCGTCGGGGGGCTTGCCGGCATCGGCTTCACGGTGTCGCTGTTCATCACCGGCCTCGCGTTCACGGACGAGGACACGATCTCGGCCGCCAAGCTGGGGATCCTCGTCGGCTCCGTCGTGGCGGCGGCGATCGGCTCCGCCCTGCTGCTGGCGATGGCGCGCCGCAGCGAGCGACGCGGGCCGACGGCCTGAGGTCCGGACGCCGGGCGGCCGGGCCGCGTGGCGTCCGGCCCCGATCAGTCGGTCAGCTGCGCCCCGCCCTGCGCCTCGACGGCGCGCAGGAACCTCTCGTAGCTGGGCTTGCGCGTGAGGTCCTCGCGCAGCAGGCCGGCCGGCCAGTTGACGTTGTCCTGGAGGTTGAACCACACGACCGCCTTGATGCGGTCGGTGCGCAGCGCCGGGAGGTCGTAGATCTGGTCGAGGTAGTCGGCCTGCTCCTCCTCGGTGACCGCCGTGTCGCGGTACGGGGTGACCGCGGTCGTGTAGCCGGCCTCCGTGATGTAAAGGGGCAGGTCGGGGCGGAAGGCGTCCAGCTCGTCGAGGAAGCGCCCGATGCTGCTCCAGCTCGGCACGACGTCGGTCGGCTGCTGCGGCGGGGCCGCCGGGTAGATGTGCTGCGAGTAGGCGTCGAGCGGGATCTCGCGCTCCACGAGCCCCCGCAGCCAGTCGACCGCGCCGTACCCCGTCTCGGTCGTGCTGCTGCGCGGCCCCCCGACCCCGGCGATCACGATCGCGTCCGGGTTCGCCTCCTTGATCGCCGGATAGGCGGCGCGGGCCATCGCCGCGTAGTTGTCGAGGGCCACCGGCTCGCCGTCCTCGAACTGCGGCTTGAGGAAGCCCGGCAGGTTCGGCTCGTTCCAGATCTCGAAGCGGCGCACCTCGGGCAGGGTGTCGCCGCCGGGCGAGGTCGTCGTCCCCGAGTACCGCAGCGCGAGCGCGTGCATGAAGTCGGCGTAGTCCCCGGGGTCCGGCGCCAGCGTGTTGTCGACGATGCCGGGCTCGCGCTCGCCGCCCGACGCCCACGGCGGGGTGTTGTAGGCGGAGACGATCGGCGTGATCCCGCGCTCCCGGAGGCCGAGCATGATGAGGTCGGCGCGGGCCCAGTCGTACGCCGGGTCGGCGGGGTCGCGCGGGTCCTCCGGCCGCGACGGGGCGATCGTGTACCAGTGCAGGTCGACGCGGGTGGTCGTGACGCCGGTGTCGGCGATGAGGTCCATCCGGCCGGGGATCGTCTCGATCGGGTCGACCGGGAGGTGGTCGTCCTGGACGGCCACGATCGGCCCGGGCGCCTCCGTGGCGTCGTCGCCCGAGAGGACCACGGCCCCCACCACCAGCAGGATGGCCACGCCCACCGCGACGAGGCCCACCACCGCACGCGTCCTACTCGTCATCGCCCCTCCGGGTCGGTCGCGCGGTCACAGGCCCGCCCGCGCCGCCTCGGGCGGCACGGCCCCCTCCCACGGCAGGCGCCCCGGCTCGGGGTCCCCGGGCAGCCGCCAGGCCCACGCGGGATGGTCGAGCGATCCGCCCGCCCAGGTGTGGACGGCGCGCACGAGGCGCACGAGGTCGATCGGGTCGTCGAGCACCCCGGGCGCCATCGGGTCGGCCGCGAAGGCCAGCACGCGCCCGGCGCCCACCGGCCGGGCGATCGCCGCGGGGGCCCCGTCGATGAACCGGGCCACCACGCCCGCGCCCGCGGGCACCGCCGCGAAGGCCCGTCGCCCGGCGCTCTCGATCGGGACGCTCAGGAGGTCGTCGGGCGCTCCCGCCCCCAGCGCCCCGGGCTCGACCTCGAGCATGGAGCCGGCCCGCACCGCCCCGAGCGGCGCGCCGATCAGCTCGTCCCGCACGGACGCGAGCGACGCCCCCGTGGTCGTGCGGGTGAACGCCTCGGGGTCCGTCACGATCAGCGTCCCGCCCGCCCGCACCCAGTCCGCGAGGGCACGCGCCATCGGCGCGTCGAGCGTCTCGGCCCGCGGCAGCCAGATCGAGCGGGCCGCCGCCAGCCGCGCCGGCTCGCGCAGCAGGCGGCTGTCGGCATCGAAGGAGAACGCGCCCGCGCCCAGCTCGCCGAGCAGGGCGTAGGTCGTGTAGAGCTCGTCGCCCGTGGTGCGGTAGCGCACGTTGCCGCGCCGGTGCGGCTGACCCTGGCCCTCGCTGGCGGTCGCGTAGAGCACCAGGTGCTCCGGGTCCGACGGCGGGGCGGGCAGGCGCGCGCCGCGCACCGCGCGGGCGACCGCGAGCATTCCGTCGTAGAGGCGCCTGTCGGTGAAGCGTGGGTTGTCCGACGCGAAGAACGAGAGGTCGGTCGCGCCGGCGCGCAGCGCCTGGGCCGACCACGTCCACAGGTCGCCGGGCACCGGCTGGTAGCGGGAGTAGTCGAAGGCCTGCACGACGATGCGCGTGCGGAGCCCGCTCAGGTCCGACAGCAGCTTGGCCCCGAAGCCGTGGTTGTAGCGGCCCCGGCCCGCCCGGTCGCGCTCCGGGTAGGAGGCGTAGGGGTCGGCCTCGGCCACGTCACCGAACCCGGCGAGGCGCGTGTAGTCCCAGGGGATGAAGCCGTCGATGAAGCCGTAGTCGTTGGGGCTGATCCGCGCGGAGGGGTCCAGGCGCCGCACCAGCCGCGCCTGCTCGGCCTTCATCGCGAAGAAGCGCTGCCCCGACCAGCGGGTCCAGGCGAGCCACGCGAGCCCGGCCTCCGGGGCGCGCGTCGGGCGGGCCGCCGGGTCGGGCAGCCGGCGTCCCGTCGCCGCCCGGAACCGCGCGGCCAGCGAGCGCCCGAACGCCGACTGCCGCGCGCGGCCCTTCGGGATGATGGTGACCGGCTCGTCGCTGCCCGTGTAGAGGTTGACGATCCCGCGGTTGCGCACCGTCGGGACGATGCGCCGGATCTCGCGCAGCGCCTCGCGCCGGTAGACCGGGTCGAGCAGCGACAGGCGCCGTGTGTAGGCAGTCTCCGCGGCGCCCGGGTCGGACACGGTCGCACCCCGGTCGAGCGCCCTGCGCGCGGCCCAGACCTCGAGGGCGACGTCCCACCGCAGGCCGGTCGCGCGGTTCTGCGCCTGCAGGCGCGCGGGCGTGCGCCAGCCGACCGGCTCGAAGGGCGACAACGGCAGCGGGGGGAACGGGAGCGCGCTCGGCCCGCTGAACCACAGGCCGTTGCGGCCCGACTCCGCGAGCACCTGGTCGATCGTGCGGTACCAGCGGCGCGCGGGGATCAGCGGCCTGCCGCGGGCGGGGTTCCAGCCGGGCAGCTCGTTCTGGTTCAGCTCGTGCCCCCAGGTCGAGACCGTCCCCGCCGGGCGGTCGCCGGTCGCGGGGGCCGCGGTCGCTGCGCCCGCGCCGGCCAGGGCGACGGCCGCGACGACGAGCGTGGGAGGGAGGCGGGGCACGGGGCGGGGCCAATCATGCCCGGGCCGCCGGGCGCCCTCAAACGGCGCCGGTCCCCGCCGGAGGGGGTGGCGGGGACCGGCCGGGGCCGCGAGCATGCCCCCATGCCGACGATCCGCATCGCCTGCATCGCCCTCGCCGTCCTCGCCGTCGCGGCGGCCGGGTGCTCGGACGAGGGCACCACGGAGGCTCCGGGGGCGGCACCGGCGACCACCACGGCGCCGGCCCCGCCGGCGACCGCCCCGGCGCCCGAGCCCGCGCCCGAGCCCCTGCCCGGGCTCCCGGACGACGTCGCCGGCTTCGACGGCTGGACCCGCCTCAACGCCGAGCCCATCCCGCAGGACTCGCCCCGGGCGCAGCGCGTCGGCTTCGACGCCCACGGGGGCGTGAAGGACGTCTACGTCAACCGTCCCCGCGTCGCGGTGGCGGGCGCGGGGGGTCGCACCTTCCCGGACGGATCCATCGTGGTGAAGGCCGCGCGCGAGGACGGCGCGATCACCCTGGTGGCCATCATGCGCAAGGTCGCCGGCTCGGACCCCGCCCACGGCGACTGGGGGTTCGTGGAGTACAAGCGCGACGGCGCCGGCGACCCCTTCGCGACCGACGCGAGCCTGACCGGCGCGACCTGCTGGGGCTGCCACGCGACGGCCTCCGGGTCGGACTGGGTGTTCACCCCGACCGACCCGGAGTAGCCGCCTCGCCGTCAGGCCTTGGCGTAGGCCTCGATCAGGATCTCCGCCACCTCGGGCCGGGTGAACTCCACCGGTGGGATCTCCCCGCGGTCGAGCATCTCCCGCACCTTGGTGCCCGACAGGAAGACCCGCTGCTCCGGCGTGGAGGGCGAGGTCTTGGTGGTCGCCATGCCGCCCGTCAGGTTGCACCAGAACGAGTGCTCGAAGAACACCGGCTGGATGCCGAGCTCGTCGCGCGTGATGTCGTCGAAGACGCGGTGGGCGTCGTAGGTGCCGTAGTAGTTGCCCACGCCCGCGTGGTCGCGGCCCACGATGAAGTGGGTGCAGCCGTAGTTCTGGCGCAGGATGGCGTGCAGCACCGCCTCCCGGGGGCCGGCGTAGCGCATGGCCGCCGGCAGCACGCCGAGCACGACGCGCTCCTTGGGGTAGTAGCCGTCGATCAGGACCTCGTAGCAGCGCATCCGCACGTCGGCGGGGATGTCGTCGCTCTTGGTCTCGCCGACGAGCGGGTGCAGGAAGAGGCCGTCGACCGTCTCCAGCGCGACCTTGGTGATGTACTCGTGCGCGCGGTGGATCGGGTTGCGCGTCTGGAAGCCCACGACGGTCGACCAGCCCCGGGCGTCGAACTCGGCCCGGGAGGCCGCGGGGTCGAGCAGGAAGGGCACGGCGCCGGGGTCGAGCGGCAGCCGCGCCGCCACCCGCACCGGCCCGGCGAGCGCCGTGGTGCCGTGGGCGTAGAGCGAGGCGACGCCCGGGTGGGCGTCCTCCTCGGTGCCGTACACGAGGCGGGCCTCGCGCGCGGGGTCGGTCTCGTAGCGGTCGGTCACCTGCATGACGCCGAGGAAGCGACCGGTCTCGTCGACGAGCTCGACCTCCTCGGCGGAGCCGACGGCGTCGAGCTGGTCCGGCGGCACGGCGAGCGTGACCGGGACCGACCACGCGAGGCCCGAGGGCAGGCGCATGTCGGTGATGACGGACTCGTAGGCCGCGCGGTCCATGAAGCCGTCGAGCGGCGACATGGCTCCGACGGCGATCAGGTCGAGGTCGGCCTGCTGGCGCGCGGAGAGCGTGATGCGCGGGCGGCCGCCGCCCTCGTCGAGGCCGTCGTCGAGCCGGTTGACGAGGACGCCCCCGTGGGGCGCGATGGGGCCGGGCGCGGCGGCGCTCAAATCCCCGCTCCGTCGATGTTGCCCACGGTGGTGGGGTCGATCAGTGTGTCGGCGCGAAGGCCGAGCCGTAGCGTCTCCAGCGGTATCACCTCGTCGGGTGGGATGTTCCCCAGGTTGACGTTGGGGCCGAACTTGCGGATGAACCAGACCTGCTGGGCCTTCTGGGGGGCCTCGAACAGGAGCCGGTCGGGGTCGATGGCGTGGACGATCTCGTCGATCAGGCCCATGCGGACCTCGCCGTCGCCGCGGAAGATGCCGGCCGTGCCGGTCTCCCGGGCCTCGGTGATCACCTTCCAGGCGCCGGCGGCCAGCTCGGCCTCGATCAGCTCCACCCAGCGGTAGGGCGCGATCACCGTCGCGAGGTCCTTCGAGCCGACCTCGCTCAGCACGATGAAGTCCTGCGACAGGCGGGAGATGTGCTCGAGCTTGGTCGTGTGCGAGATGCTGATCGTGCCGTCCGAGATCTCGACGTGGCGCAGGCCGAGCTCGGAGATCCAGCGGCGCCAGTCGTCGAGCTTGTTCTGGATCGCGCACACCTCCCAGAAGGTGCCGCCCAGCACGACGGGGATCCCGGCCGACCGGTAGAGGGCGACCTTGTCCCGGAGGTTGCCGGTGACGTAGGCCGTCCCCCACCCGAGCTTGACGATGTCGATCATGTCGCCCGACGTCTCGAGGATCCCCTCGACGGCCTGGAGCGAGAGCCCCTTGTCGATGACGTGGGTGATGCCGCGCTGGCGGGGCTTGCCCGGCCGCTCGGGGAGCGAGAGGAAGTCGGGGGCGGACCCTGCGCCGGCGGGGGAGGGCGCCGCGGGGGCGCTCGGCATCCCGCTCATCGGGCCACCCGCGCCGCGCCCGCCCCGGCGCGCCGCCCGAAGACGACGGTGTCGAGCAGGCTGTTGCCCATCAGCCGGTTGGCCCCGTGCACGCCGCCGGCGATCTCGCCCGCGGCGAAGACGCCGGGGAGCGTGGTCGCCGCCTCCTCGTCGATCGCGAGGCCGCCGTTGCGGTAGTGCAGGACCGGGTACACGAGGACGCGTTCTCTGGTGATGTCGATCCCCGCCTTCCGGTAGCGGTTGGTGACGTAGGCGAGCCGGTCGGCCGTGAAGCCGTCGCCATGCTCGCGGTCGATGGCCGGCGTGTCGAGCCACACCCCCGGGCGCCCGTCCGGCGCCTCGGCGCCCCGGCCGGCCTCGACGACGTCGATGATCGCCTGCGCGACCACGTCGCGCGGCGCCAGCTCGTCGACGAAGCGCTCGCCGTCGGCGTCGTGGAGCGTCGCCCCGTAGGCGCGGGTGGTCTCGGGGAGCGCGTAGCCGGCGAGGGCCTCGGGCCACACCGACCCGGTGGGGTGCCGCTGCCAGGAGTCCAGCTCCCGGCCCTCCGCGCCCAGGTCGAGCGCCAGGCGCAGGACCTCGGGGGTGGCGTCCGGGTGGTTCGTGCTCCCCACGCCGAGCGCCTCGGCCTCACCGCGCAGGCCGCCGCCCGCGGCGAGCACCACGGCCCGGGCGTGCAGGCGCCGCCGGGAGCCGTTGCCCCCCGGGGCGACCGTCGCCATCCAGCCGTCGCCCTCCGGCTCCAGGTCGACCAGCCGGGTCGACTCCCACACCTCGGCACCGCTCGCGCGCACCGCGCCGCGCAGCGCCCGCACCATCTCGGCGCCGGTGCGCTCGCCGGCCTGCAGCAGGCGCGGCCTGCTCGCGCCGCCGCAGCGCAGCAGCCTCAGGCGCCCCTCGTCGCGCGTGAACGCGACGCCCAGGGACTCCAGCCACCCGATCGCGCCGGGGCCGCCCTCGGCGAGGTGGCGCACCAGCTCGGGCCGGGCGGCGTGGTGCCCGGCCGCGAAGGTGTCCTCGTAGTGGGACTCGGTCGAGTCGTCGTCGCCGAGGGCCGCCTGGATGCCGCCCTGCGCCCGCCCGGTGTTGCCCGCCCCGAGCGCCGACTTGGTGGTCACCACCACCGAGGCGCCGGCCGCGGTCGCGCCCACGGCGGCCGACATCCCCGCGCCGCCCGACCCCACCACGAGCACGTCGGCCCGTGCATCCGAGAGGCTCGTCACCGCTCGACCCTACCCGACTGGAGCCGATGCTTCCAATAAGGGTGGCTTATGACTGACCCACCGGGGCGGCCATGTCGCCGAGCTCTGCGCGGGCGAACTCCACGAACGCGGACGTGACCCTCTTCGGGGTCCGCCCGGCGTGGCGGACGGCGAAGAAGTGGCGCTCGAGGCCCGGGCCGTCGAGGCGCAGGGCCACGAGGCTCCCCTCGGCGACCTCGCGCTCGACCGCGAGGCTGGAGATGACGGTGATCCCGTAGCCGTCGAGCACCGCCGCCTTGACCGACTGCTGGAGCCCCAGCTCCATGGCGACGTGGAGGTCGCGGTCGCGCAGCCCGCCCTCGCGCATGGCGGCCTCCACGACCGACCGCACCCCCGAGCCCTCCTGCTGGATCAGCATCGGCTCGGCGACCAGCTCCTCCAGGGTCACCGCCGCGCGCGAGGCCAGGGCGTGCCCGGGCGGCACGATGGCGACCAGCTCGTCGCGCACGAACGGCTCGAAGACCAGCCCGCGCTGCGGCCGCGCGGCGCCCACGACGCCGAGCTCCAGCTCGTCGTCGAGGACCCGCTCGCAGACGGTCTGGGTGTCGCTCACCGCGAGGCTCACCCGCACCTCGGGGTGGGCGCGGTGGAACGCCCCGAGCAGCCGCGGCAGCAGCACCTCGCCGGGCCCGGTCGACGAGCCGAGCACCAGGGGACCGGCCACGCGGGTGCCGATCTCCCCCATCTCGCGCTCGAGCTCGGCCTCGAGGCCGATCATTCGGCGGGCGTAGCGGTAGACGACCTCGCCGGCCTCGGTCATCGCCACCCGGCGACCGCTGCGGTCGAGCAGGCGGTGCCCGAGCCGCTCCTCGAGCGCCCGGATCTGGAACGAGACGGCCGGCTGCGAGACCTCGAGCTCCTCGGCCGCCTGGGAGAAGGAGCCCTTGTCCACGACGGTCCGGAACGTCAGGAGCTGGCGCAGGTCCACGCGGCGATCCTACCCGGTGCCCGCGGGCCGGCCGCTCCCCCGAGCCCATGGCGTGGGGGCGTGCGCCGCCACCGACGCCCTCCGCGCCCGCTCCCGGGGGACGACCTCCTGCCGGACGCGGTGCTCGTCACGACCCACGCGCGCGTCGTCGCCGCCCCGGCCGACGGCCTGTGGCCGTGGCTCGCGCAGATGGGGTGGGGGCGGGCGGGCTGGTACTCGATCGACCGCATCGACAACGGGGGGCGCCCCAGCGCCCGCGTCCTGCTGCCCGGCACACCTCCCCCGCGTCGCGGGGACCTCGTGCCGGCCGACGGGCGGGGCGGCGCCTTCGAGGTGCTCGTGGCCGACGAGCCGCGCGCTCTCGTCCTGGGATGCCGCGTCGGCCCGCGCGGGCGGATCCGCCCGCTGTCGGCGGCGGCGGGCGAGCGCGACCGGCGGCTGACCTGGGCGCTCGTCCTGCACCCGGCCGGCGGCGGGGGGACGCGGGTCCTGGCCCGGCTCCGCGTGGCGGGCCCCGCGCCGGTGCGCCGCCACGCCCCCTGGATCCGCGACGGGCACGCGGTGATGCAACGCGCGCAGCTGCGCAACCTCGCACGCCGGGCGGAGGGTCCGTAGTCGCCCGAAGCCGGCGGCGGGCGCACCGCGGTTGCGGAGCCGGGCGCAGGGGGCCAGCCTTCCGGCTGTACCGACATCCCGCCGCGACGAGGGAGGAACCGATGGCGACGGACGGCCTGGAGATCAGGGTGACGACGATGGAGGACGCGCTCGACGCGCTGCAGCGCGAGGTGGAGTCGCTGCGCGAGGACCTGCGCGCGCTGGCGACCACCGTGCAGGAGGAGCGGGCCGGCTGAGCGCCGCCCGCCCGGGGTCACGCGCCGCGGCCCGTGGGGGTGATCGCGGCGTCGGGCCCCGGGTAGTGGAGGGACACCCGGCCCGTGTCCTCCCAGCGCACGAGGTAGGGCGGGCCCCCGTCCGGCCCGCGCGCCTCGAGCACCTCCGCGTCGCGCGGCGGTTCGCCCTGGTGGTGCGCGGCGATCACGAGGCGGTCGCCCGGCCGGGCGCCGACGACCCGCGGCGGGGGCGGCGGGGGCGGCGGCGCGACCGCCGCCGCGATGTCGAGCGCGGAGAGGATGCCCACCGGGCGGGCGGCGCCGGGCTCGGTGACGAGGAGATGCGCCGTCCCGTACTCGGCCATCGCCTGGGCCGCGGCCTCCAGGCTGGCGTCGGCCGGCACGACGGCCCGGGGCGACGCGGCGATCATCCCCGCCGTCGTGCCCTCGACGTCCCAGGGGGCCGCGGCCACCAGGTCGAGGTCGCTGAGGACCGCCCAGCCGGGGTCGCCCCCGGGGCCGGAGTCGAGGATCACGACGCTGTGGATGCGGTGCTCGGCCATGAGGTGCGCGGCCTCGCGCAACGGCACCTCCGCCGCGCAGGTCACCAGCTCGCGGGTCATCGCCTCGCGCACCAGCTTCCCCCGCAGCGCCTCCGCCACGCCCTCGGCGCTCATCGTGCCGCCGCCGTGTGCGCGCGCGCCGGGGAGGGGTGCACCAGCAGCACCGGGCAGGGCGCCTGGTAGGCGATCCGCGACGCGAAGCCGCCGAGGATCGCCCGCTCGAGCAGGCCGCGCCGGGCCGCCGCGACGAGCAGGTCGGCGCCCCAGACCTCCGCCCACTCGCGGATCGCGCCCACCGGGTCCCCGTCGAGGACCCGGTGGGTCGCCACCTCCGGGTGACGCGCCACGACCTCCTCGAGCCACCGCTCGGCGCCCTCGCGCGTCTCGGCGGGCGGATGGACCGGCACGTACGGGCCGGCGGCGATGACCGGTGTGGGCGCGAGGGCGTGGACCACGTGCACCACCCCGGGATGCCCGTCGGCGAGCCGGACGGCCTCCTCGACGAGCACGTCCTCCATACCGTCGTTGTCGATGCAGCAGGCGATGCGTCGGTACGGCGTCGACATCGAATCCTCCGCGGTCGTTGCTCCCACCCGTGACCCGATGCTCGCCCGGCGCACAGGGCGGCGCATCCGGGGTGCCCGCGGGGCCCTCTTCGGCCTCCCCGCAGCCACGGTTGCGAGCCCTGGTTACGGGAGGTAACCTTCTCGCTCCGGTTACGCGAGGTAACCACCTGTCCTCGTCAGGAGACCCGATGAACCAGGTCGACCGTCCGACCACCCCGCTCCCCGTCCTGCCCCTCGACGAAGCGGTCGTGCTGCCCGGCACCAGCGTCACCTTCCCCGTCACGTCGGCCGAGCAGGCCGAGGCGCTCGACGGCGCCGTCGACGGCCGGCTGCTGCTCGTGCCGCGCATCGACGGGCGCTTCGCGGGCCACGGCGTGGTCGCGGCCCTGATGGGCGAGGTGACCCTGCCCGACGGCACGCGCGGGGTGGCCGTCGAGGCCCTGCACCGCGCCGAGCTCGGACCGGCGATCGTCGGCGAGGCCGGCCTGCGGGTCGCCGCGCGGGAGATCCCCGACCCGGACGACGCGGGCCCCGAGGCGGCCGCGCTCGCCCGCGAGTACCGCGCGGTCGTGGAGGAGGTCGCCGAGCTGCGCGGCGACCGGGCGCGCGTCGCGCACTTCCTCGCCGGGATCATGCACCCCGGCCGCCTCGCCGACACGGCGGGCTACGCGCCGGAGATCCCCCTGACCACCAAGCTTCGGCTGCTCGAGGCGACCGACGTGGTCGCGCGGCTGCGCCTCGCCATCGAGGCCCAGCGCGAGCGCCTCGCCGACGCCGGCCTGCGCCGGCGCATCCGCGAGGACGTCTCGGAGGGCCTCGACCGCAGCCAGCGCGAGATGCTGCTGCGCCGCCAGCTCGCCGCGATCCGCAAGGAGCTCGGCGAGGACCCCGAGGACGGCGACGACTGGGCGGAGCGCATCGCCGCGTCCGCCATGCCCGACGCCGCGCGCGCCGAGGCCGAGCGCGAGCTCGCCCGCCTGGAGCGCCAGCCCGACGGCGCGGAGGCCGGGATGATCCGGACCTACCTCGAGTGGATGCTGGCGCTCCCCTGGGGCGAGCGCTCGGAGGAGTCGCTCGACGTCGCGGGCGCCCGTGAGGTGCTCGACGCCGACCACGCGGGACTCGACGACATCAAGGAGCGCATCCTGGAGTACCTGTCGGTCCGACGCCTGCGCCGCGAGCGCGGCATGGACGAGGGGCGCAGCGGCGTGATCCTGACGCTCGTCGGCCCCCCCGGAACCGGCAAGACCTCGCTCGGCCAGTCGGTGGCGCGGGCGCTCGGACGCGAGTTCGCCCGCATCAGCCTGGGCGGGATCCGCGACGAGGCCGAGGTGCGCGGGCACCGGCGCACCTACGTGGGGGCGCTCCCCGGCCGCCTGGTGCGCGCCCTGCGCGAGGCCGGGACGATGAACCCGGTGATCATGCTCGACGAGATCGACAAGGTCGGCGCCGACTGGCGCGGCGACCCGTCGTCGGCGCTGCTCGAGGTGCTCGACCCGGCGCAGAACCACTCGTTCCGCGACCACTACCTCGACGTCGAGCTCGACCTGTCCGAGGTGCTCTTCATCGCCACGGCCAACGTCGCCGACACGATCCCCGGCCCGCTGCTCGACCGGATGGAGGTCATCGCCCTCGACGGGTACACCGAGGACGAGAAGCTCGCGATCGCCCGCGGCTACCTCCTGCCGCGCCAGGTCGAGCGCAACGGCCTGCGCGAGGACGAGGTGACCGTCTCCGACGACGCGCTGCGCACGGTGATCGCCGATTACACCCGCGAGGCGGGCGTGCGGAACCTCGAGCGCGAGCTCGGCAAGGTTCTCCGCAAGGCGGCCCGGCGCGTGGCCGAGGGGCACGAGGGCCCGATCGCGATCGGCCCGGACGACCTGCACGAGGCGCTCGGGCGCCCGCGCTTCCACCACGAGGCGGCCGAGCGCACGGCCACGCCCGGCGTCGCCACCGGCCTGGCCGTGACCGGCACCGGCGGGGACGTCCTGTTCATCGAGGCGTCGTCGATGCCGGCCGACGGGCCCGGCGACCGCCTTGTGCTCACCGGGCAGCTCGGCGACGTCATGCGCGAGTCCGCCCGGATCGCCCTGTCGTGGACGCGCGCGCACGCCCCCGAGATCGGGGTCGACCCCGACGCCGTCGCCGGCAGGGAGATCCACCTGCACGTCCCCGCGGGGGCGGTGCCCAAGGACGGCCCGTCGGCCGGCGTGACGATGGTCACGGCGCTGGCGTCGCTGGCCTCGGGGCGCGCGGTGCGCCCGACGGTCGGCATGACCGGCGAGGTCACCCTGCAGGGCCGGGTGCTCCCGATCGGGGGGGTCAAGCAGAAGGTGCTGGCGGCCCACCGCGCCGGGCTGACCGAGGTGGTCATCCCCGAGCGCAACCGCCGCGACCTCGACGACGTGCCCGCCGCGGTGCTCGAGGAGGTGCGCGTGCACCCGGTGCTGACCGTGCGGGAGGTGCTCGACATCGCGCTCGAGCCCGCCGGCGACCGCGACGCGGCGCTCGCCGCGTAGCCAGGTGGGGCCGGGACGACGTAGGTTGCACGGCATGGAGCCGTGCCGCCCCCGGACCCCGGTCTGCCACCGCTACCAGGCGGCGGCCGAGCTCCTCGGCCGCCGCTGGAGCGCGGCGGTGATCCGGGCGGCCATGGAGGGCCCCGCCCGGTTCACCGAGATCCGGGGCTCGGTCGACGGCCTGTCGGCCCGGCTGCTCGCCGAGCGGCTGCGCGAGCTGGAGGCCGCCGGCCTGATGGAGCGGCGCGAGCTCGGCAGCGGCGCCGTCGAGTACCGGCTCACCGAGAAGGGGCAGGCGCTCTCGCGCGTGGTGCGCGAGATCGAGGAGTGGGTCGCCGACTGGGACGACGACCCCGCGCCGGCCCGCGACGGCACCGCCTGATGGCCCCGTTGCCGCCGGAGGTGCTGTGGCGCAGCCTGCGGACGGTGGCCGTCGTGATCGAGGCCGACCGAGCGGGCGGCGTGACGCTGCCCTTCACCCGCCCCGCCTGACCACGCCGGATCGCCCGGCGTGATGACGCCGGGGAGCGGTCGCCGCCCCCTGGCGGCGGCCCTAGCGGACGGTGCTGAAGTGGTGCCCCTCGCGCTCGCACCAGAAGACGAGGCCGTCCTCGTCGTGGCGCGCGACGCAGGGGCACGTGCCGCCGTGCTGGGGGCACGGCCGCTCGACCCGCGACAGCAGCCCCCACGGCGCGACGGCGGTGGCCCCCTGTGGAAGCCGGCGGGCGATCTGGGTGCGCGTGATGACGCTCATCGGCTCTCCCCGTGACTGCTGGTGGGACGCGTGGACGGGCTTTCGCCGCCGGGTGCCGCCCCCCTGCCCCGCAATGCGGACCAGAGAGCCTCGACCACCGGCTCCGGGCGGCCGTCGGCGACGCGGGTGCGCAGCTCCTCGAGGCCGCGGCGCAGCACCGCCGGATCGAGCGCCGGGCGCGTCGCCCGCATGATCTTGCCGTACCGCGTGGGCGTGACCTCCTCGTCCACGTTGAACAGCTCCTCGTGCAGCTTCTCGCCCGGGCGGATGCCGACCACCTCGATCGCGATGTCGCGGCCGGGCTGGTGGCCCGACAGCTCGATCATCCGCTCGGCCAGGTCCATGATCCGCACCGGCTCCCCCATGTCCAGGACGAAGATGTCGCCGCCCTCGGCGATGCCCGTCGCCTCGATCACGAGCTGCACCGCCTCCGGGATCGTCATGAAGAAGCGGGTCATCTCGGCGTGCGTGACCGTGACCGGGCCGCCCTCCTCGATCTGCCGCTGGAAGATCGGGAGCACCGAGCCCGACGAGCCGAGCACGTTGCCGAAGCGGACCGCCGCGAAGCGCGTGTGCGAGGCCGCCCCGCGCTCCTCCACGACCCGTTCGGCGAGGGCCTTCGAGGCGCCCATGACGGTCTTGGGCTCGACGGCCTTGTCGGTCGAGATCAGGCAGAAGCGGTCGACCGCGTAGCGCTCGGCGAGGGACGCGAGCACGGCCGTCCCGATCGCGTTGTTCGCGATCGCCTGGAGCGGGTTCAGCTCCATCATGGGGACGTGCTTGTACGCGGCGGCGTGGAAGACGATCTCGGGCCGCTCGCCGGCGAACACCCGCTCCATCGCCACCTCGTCCTTGCAGTCGGCGATGACCGGGACGAGCAGGCCGGAGTGGCCCCGCTCGCGCAGCGCCATGTCGATCTCGAAGAGGTTGTTCTCGGCGTGGTCGACCATCACCAGGCGGCGGGCGCCGATGGCCGCCACCTGGCGGCACAGCTCGCGGCCGATCGACCCCCCGGCGCCCGTCACGAGCACGGAGCGGCCGTTCAGGTAGCGGGCGACGCGGGCGAAGTCGATCTGCACCGGGGGGCGGCCGAGGACGTCCTCGACCCGCACCTCGCGGAGCTGGCTGACGGTGACGTCGCCCGTGATGAGCTCGGGCAGGCCCGGAAGGGTCGTGCAGGGGACGCCGGCCTGCCGGCAGACCTCGACGATCTCCTGCCGCACCCGGCCGGGAGCCGACGGCATGGCGATGATCACCTCGTCGACGTGCACCTCGCGCAGCACGCGGGGCAGGTCGGCGCGGGTGCCGCGCACGCGGGTCCCCTGCACCCGCAGCCGGCGCTTGCGCGGGTCGTCGTCGATCAGCCCGACCGGCGTGTACCCGAGGTCCCGGTTGCGCTTCATCTCGCGCAGCAGGGTGTTGCCGGCGTCGCCGGCCCCGCAGATGAGCACCTCGCGGCCGCTCGAGACCAGCTCCGTGCGCGGGGGGCGCTCGATGACCGAGCGCACGGCGAAGCGCGCGCCCCCGATGAGCGTGAGCGTCAGGACGAGGTCGAACACCAGCACGCCGCGGGGCACGGCCACGACGTCGGCGGGGCGCCACTGCGAGAGCACCGCGGTGACGATCAGGCTCGAGGCGGCGGCCGCCAGCACGATCGCCTGGAGGTCGCGCAGCGACGTGAAGCGCCACCACTTGGTGTAGAAGCGCATCGCGACGAACACCGTGAGCTTCAGCACGATCACGATCGCGACCGTGGCGGCGAACAGCCGCTCGTACCGCGGCGGCACGTTCCCGTCGAAGCGGAAGTAGAAGGCCAGCCACCAGGCGGCCACGACGAGCCCCGTGTCGACCGCGATCTGCGCGGCCCGGTGAGCGAATGCCCGGGGGCTCCAGTTGAGTGGAGCGCGGCTCACGAGTCGGTGAGCATAGCCGGAACCGCCCCGAGGATCAGCCCCACCAGGATCTCGGGGTCCCGCAGGGGCGGGGCGGCGCCCCGGGCGCGGGGCTCCAGGACGACGTCCTCGGGCGCCTCGAGGCGGCGCAGGCGCCCGGCCGCGATCAGGCCGCGGTCGACCGCGCCGAGCCGCGCCGCGAAGGGCGTCCACGCCGGCACTCCGAGGGCCGCGGCCTCCCGGTTCATCGTCCCGCCGGCGCTCACCACGAGGTCGGCGGCCGCGACGAGGCTCGGCCCGTCGACCGGCGCCTCCGGCACGATGGCGCCGCCGCCCGCGAGGGCCTCGCGCTGGGCGTCCGTGCGCGGCAGCACGACGGTCTGCACCCCGGGGGCCGCGAGCAACCGGGCCAGGGTGGCCGCGAACAGGTCGGTGGACGCGCCGCGGTGGTACAGCGTCACCTCGGGCGGGGGGCGCAGCACGGCCGTGACCGCGTCCGGGTCGAGGCCCAGCTCGGCGCGCACCCCGGCGACGTCGAGCGCGTGGTCGGCGAGGACGTACTCCTCCTTGAGGCCCGGGTAGCGCACGAGCTTGGGAGGCCGCATCCCGTAGCGCGCGAGCGCCTCCTCCGGGATCGCCGAGGGCACCAGGACCCGGCGCGCCCAGCGGCCGTTCCAGTGGTGCATGGCCGACGCGTACTCGTAGTCGAACATCGACACCTGGGGGGTGCCCGCGAGCCGGGCCGCGAACGGCTGGTCCGTGCTCCCGTGCGCGACGGCGAGGTCGAACCGCTCGCGGCGGGCGAAGCGGACCAGGGCGCTCGACCGAGACGCCATGGCGCGGGCCTTGGCCCGGCGGCCGCCGCCGCCGTGGGCGCCGACGCTGACGTGCTCGATGCCGAACCGCTCCAGCAGCCCGATCGTCTGCGCGTACTCGCGCGCGGTCACCGTCACCTCATGACCCCGGGCCCGCATCCGGGCGATCAGGGGCCGGAAGATGACGACGTGGGGCGAGTTGGTGATGTCGACCCAGATCCTCACGGGTCCGGCACCACCGGCGGCGCGGCGTGCGGCGGGCGGGCCGTCGCCCTGGGCGCCGCTACGACGGCGAGGCCGCCCCGGCACCGGCGAGGGCGCGGCCGGCCACCGACACGACCTCGGCCACGTCGGCGCGGGTCAGGTTGGGGTGCATCGGCAGCGCGAGGGCGGTGCTCGCGCACGTCTCGGCCACCGGCAGGTCGCCCGGGCCGTACCCGAGGTGGGCGAAGACCGGCTGCAGGTGCATCGGGATGCCGTAGTAGACGGCGGCGCCCACGCCCGCCTCCGCCAGCGCCGCGCGCAGGCGGTCGCGCTCGGGGTGGCGGGCCATGAAGAGGTGGTAGATGTGGCGGGCGCCCGGGGCCACGGCGGGGAGCGTCATCAGCTCGCCCAGCCCCTCCTCCGCGTACCAGGCGGCGGCCTGGGCGCGGCGCGCGTTCCAGTCGTCGAGGTGCGGGTAGAAGACGCGGATCACCGCGGCCTGGAGGTCGTCGAGGCGCGAGTTGTACCCCACCTCCTCGAAGACGACCTTGTCGGCCGAGCCGTGGAAGCGCAGGCGCCGCACCCGCTCGGCCAGGGCCTCGTCCGCGCAGACGACCATGCCCCCGTCGCCGATCCCCGGGAAGTTCTTGGTGGGGAAGAACGAGAACGTCGCGAGGTCGCCGAAGGTGGCGATCTCGCCGTCCGCGGTCGCGGCGCCGAAGGCCTGGGCGCAGTCCTCGACGACCCGCAGGCCGTGCTCGGCGGCGAGCGCCGTGATGGCCGCCATGTCGGCCGGGTGGCCGAAGATGTGCACCGGCAGGATCGCCCGGGTGCGCTCGGTGATGCGCTCGCGCACGCGCTCCGGGTCGAGGCAGTAGGTGGCCGGGTCGATGTCGGCGAACACCGGCGTGGCGCCCACCCGCGCGATGGCCTCGGCCGTGGCGTAGAACGTGTACGGGGTGGTGATCACCTCGTCGCCCGGCCCGATGTCCAGGGCGTTGAGCGCGATCACGAGGGCGTCGGTCCCGTTCGCGACCCCGACCGCCGGGCGCCCCCCCAGCCGCTCGCCCACCGTCGCCTCGAGGGCGCGGCCCTCCGGGCCGAGGATGAAGCGCCCGCTGTCCAGGACGCCGGCGATGGCGGCGTCGATCTCGGAGCGCAGGGGCCCGTACTGGGCCTGGATGTCCATGAGGGGCACGGCCATCGGCGACGCGGGACGCTATCACGGGCCGGCCGGGGCGTCGGCCGCCGGTATCGAGACGGTGACGGTGGTCCCGAAGCCCTCCTGCGAGCTCGCCTCCGCGGTGCCCCCGAACCGCTCCGCGATGTGCTTGACGATCGACAGGCCGAGGCCCGTTCCGCCCATGCGCTTCGAGCGCGAGGGGTCGGCCCGGTAGAAGCGCTCGAACACGTGGGGGAGGTGCCGCTCCGGGATGCCGGCACCGTCGTCGGAGACCCGCAGGACCACCGTCGCCCCCTCGCGCCGCACGGCCGCGGTCGCCGTCGCGCCGGGCCCGGCGTACTTGATCGCGTTCTCGACCAGGTTGCGCACGACGGTGCGGGCCATGCGGTCGGTGAGCGGGGTCCACGCCGGGCCGGCGGCGTCGAGCACCACCGTGACGCGCTGCTCCGCCGCGACGGCCGCCAGCTCCTCGGCGGTGTCCGCCGCGGCGGCGGCGAGGTCGCTGCGCGAGGTGGCCGGCTCGCCGTGGGTGGCCTCGAGCTCGGAGAGGAAGAGGATGTCGGTGATCAGCGCCTCGAGGCGCTCGGTCTCGTGGCTCGCGCGCGCCAGGAAGTCGGCGCGCGTGGGGGCGTCCATCGCCGGGTCGCCGAGCGCCTCCAGCAGGCCGCGCAGGCCCGTGATGGGCGTGCGCAGCTCGTGGGACACGTTGGCGACGAACTGCGAGCGCAGCTCCTGGTAGTCGGCGGCCTCGCTGGCGTCGGTCAGGAACACCAGCGCCTCACGGGTGCCGCCCACCTCGTAGGGCTGCACGGCGACCCGATAGGTGCGCCGCCCCTCGGCGAACAGCCGCACCTCGAAGCGGGCCGGGGCCAGGGCGTCGAGCGACTCCTGCACGCGCCCGGCGAGCTCGTGCTCGCTGAACGCCTCGAGGATGCCCATGCGCGGGGCGAGGAAGGGGAAGCGCTCCATCCCGAGGCGGTTGGCCTCGATGAGGCGCGCGTCGCGGTCGAGCCGCAGGGCGGCGAACGGAAGGTCGGCGAGCGTCTCCGCGCGGCGGCGCTCGGCCGCGGCGGCCGCGGCGGCCGAGCGGGCGATCGCCGCACGCGCCTCGTCCGCGCCGGCACGGGCGCGCCGCAGCGCCACGAGGAGCGCCGCCGCGGCCACGAGTGCCAGGACGGCGATCGCCGGGAGGGCGATGTCCACGGCCCGAGTCTCGCAGACGGGCCCGGCCGGCTTGGGCGCCGGCCGGGGCCCGTGATTGGGTTCCCGGCCATGGGTCGCGCCATCCTCCTCACCCCCCTCGCCGCCCTCCTCGCGGTCCCGGCGGTCGCCGCCGGCGCCCCGGTCGAGGCTCTCCCGCCGCTCCGCCCCCCCGCCATCGCGGAGGTGGCCCCCGGCGTGGGCTACCAGCGCGTCGACCGCGAGGGCTCGGTGGTGCACGTCGTCCGCGCGCCGCTCTCGCCGCGGGTCGGCCTGTCGCCGGTGCTCCTCGGCGGCTCCCCGGTGCAGCGCGGCCCGCTCACTGGGGGCGTCCGCGCGCGGCTCTCGTCCGGGGCGGTCGCCGCCGTCAACGGCGACTTCTTCAGCTACACGACCAACGACCCGAGCGGCGTCTTCCTCGCGGGCGGCGACCTCGTCCGCGAGCCCGAGGCGAGCCGGTCCGCCCTCGTGATGCTCCAGAACGGCGGTCTCGACGCGGTGCGCCTCGCGCTGCAGGGGCGCTGGCAGGCGGTCGACCCCGCGGGCGCCGTCGCCTATCCGCCGCAGGGCTTCCAGGGCGTCAACCGCCCCGCGAAGCGGGGGAGCGAGACGATCCTCTACACGCCGTCGTTCGGGTCGGTGAGCACGCCGAGGGGCTCCTCCCGGTCCGAGGTGCGCATCCGCCTCGACCAGGCCGCCCCGCTCGCCCCCAACGTCCCGCTCGCGGGCACGGTGATCGGCGCCGGGTCGGGCGGCGGGCAGACCATCGGGGCCGGGCACGTCGTGCTGACCGCGGTGGGGTCGGCCCAGCCGACGCTCGTGCGCGAGCTCTACCCCGGGCGCCGGGTGACGATCACGCCCGGGCTGCCCGCGCTCCCGCCCGGGGCCCTCGACGCGGTGGGCGGCGGCCCCGTGCTGGTGCGCGACGGCCGGCCGATCACCTCGGCCGGGGAGGGCTTCACCAGCGCCCAGACGAACGGGCGGACCTCGCGCACGGCGGTCGGGCAGACGGCCGACGGCACGCGCCTGCTGGTGACGACCGAGGGGCCCGCGCAGGGCAGCCGCGGCGTCACGGTGGCCGAGCAGGCGGCCCTGATGGCCTCCCTCGGCGCCCGCACCGCGGTGGCGATGGACGCCGGGGGGAGCGCCCAGATGGCGGTCCGCGACGAGCTGGTGACCCCCTGGTCGTGGCCGCGCTCCCTGAGCAACGCGGTGGTGATGTCGTACGACGGGGTGACCGTCGAGCCGCCCCCGGCGCGCCTGTCGGCCAACGCCGACCGGGTGGACGACGCGGCGACGCTGGTGGTGAGGGCCGCGCGCCCCGGGGTGGCGCGGGTGACGGTGGCGCGGCGCAGCGGCCGGCCCACCAAGAGGCTGTGGGAGGGGCGCCTCGGCCCCGGCGCCGTCCCGGTCCGCCTCGACCCGCGCCGCCTGCGCCTCCGCGACGGCGTCTACGTGGTGGTGGCCACCCACACCCCCGACGACGGCTCGGGCGCCACCGAGCAGCGCCGGCGGGTCATCTTCGACCGCACGCTGTCCTCGCTGGCGACGCGGCCCTCGTCGGTGCGCAGCGGCCGGACGGTCCGTCCGCGGCTCGACGTCCGCTTCCGGCTGCTCGCGCCCGCGCGGGTGACCGTGCGCGTGCGCTCCACGTCGGGGCGCCCGATCGCGACGCTCATGAGCGGGCGGCTGCTGCGCCGCGGCCCGCAGGCCGTGCGCTGGAACCGGATCGTCCGCCGCCAGGTCGTCTCGGGCACCGTCGAGGTGACCGTGGAGACGCGCACGAAGCTGGGCGTCTCGGGGCTCGTGCGGACCGTGACCCTGGCCCCGCCGCCGAAGCCGCGGCCGGCCCGCCCCGCGCGCCCCTGACGGACGGGCGGGGCCGGGCTCCTAGTCCTCCTCGAGCGCCGCGATCTCCGCGCGCGTGGCGCGGATCTCCGAGACCAGCCGGTCGATCTCGGCGTCCAGCCCCGCCTCGCCGTCGCGCTGGCGCACGACGACGTGCCCGAGCTCCTCGGCCTGGCCGTTCAGGCGCCGGCGCAGGCTCATCCCGGTGGCCCGGTCACGGGCCTCGCCGGCACCCCTGCGGGCCGCGTCCGCGGCCTTGCGGGCGGCGTCGCGCGCCGTGTCGACGAGTCCCATGGGGGTACCCCCTACAGCGGAGGGCGCGGGGTCAGCGGGTCTCCTCGCGCCAGTGGATCACGGCCAGGACGACGGCCGCGAGCGAGAAGAGTAGCGCCAGGAAGAGGCCGAACTTGCGGCTCGCGCCGCCGGCGTCGAGGAAGTACATCAGCGTCACGATGAAGCAGACGCTGGTGAGGTAGGCCGCCCAGGAGGCGGGGTTCACGGCCGCGGGCAGCTCGAAGTTGAAGGCGTCGGCGATCAGCAGGGCGGCCGCGCCCGCGGCGAAGATCAGCAGGATCCACCACGACTGCACGACGTCCTGGCCGCTGGCGCTGAAATCACCGGCGCCGTACCAGGAGAAGAAGAGGCTGATGATGAAGAGGACACTGGCGCCCGCGGCGCCGAGCATCCTCTGCTCACGGGTGATCGAGTTCACGGAGGGCTCCTCGGTGGGGGCTGGGCATGCGGACCCGGCGGTCGCCGGGGGTGTTCGACGCCCGCGCCGGGCTCCCCTGCCCGGGGGGCTCAGCCCCCGGCGAGCACGACCGGGGGCGTGTGGCCGGGGATGACGACCGCGGGCCCGGCGGCGCGGATGGCGCGGAACGCGGCGAGGTGGTCCTCGCGGCGCGGATGCCCCTCCGGCAGCTCCATGCGGGCGAACCAGCCGGGGTCGGGCCCCAGCGTGTCGCCGGCCACGGCCACCACCCCGTCGTCGGTGTCGACCAGGAACGCCACGTGCCCCTCGGTGTGCCCGGGCGTGAGGATCCAGCGCACGCCCGGGAGAACCTCGCCCGCCTCGCCGGACATCAGCCGCTCGGCGGCACGGTCGCGGGCACCGCGGCCGGCGGCCGCGTGCGGCTCGGCCAGCTCGTGCTCGTGCACGTGGAGATCGACCTCGCCGAGTTGCGGCAGCGCCGACACGTGGTCCGAGTGCAGGTGCGTCATGAGCACCGTCCGCACGTCCTCCGGACGCAGGCCGCGCGCCGCGAGGGCGCCGGCGAGCATGTCGCCCTGGGTGGCGTAGCCCGGGTCGATCACGACGGGCTCCGGACCCGTGAGCAGCACCGTGTTGGGCCAGGCGATCATCCCGTGGACCGCGTCCGGCAGGCCGCGGTAGGCGCCGAAGGTGCCCGTCGTCGTGGTGCCGCGCAGCTCGATGACCTCGCCGCCGCGGAGCGCGAACACGATGCGGTGTGCCGGCACCAGCACCTCCGCCCGCCAGGTGGTGCCTATCGGGCGGCCTCCGCCTGCTCGGCGTCCGCCGCCCGGCGGCGCTCGTCGTCGTAGCAGGGCGCCTCGACGAAGGGGGCCACGGGGTCCCCGGCCGGGCGGCCGAGGCGGGTGGCGCGCGCCCTCAGCCCCATCCCCGCGCGACGGGCACCGGGGGTGAGCGCGACCCCGATCAGACCCCCGGCGATCAGCCAGCCGCCGCGTCGGCGGGCGGAGCTCACTTCAGCAGCGAGAGGAACTCGTCGACGGGGATCGCCGTGAGGGTCTGGAAGTGGGCCGTCCCGCGGGCGGCCAGCTCCACCGACACCCGGGCGATCACCTTCTCGTCGGGCGCCTCGACGATGTTGACGAAGTCGTAGGGGCCGAGCACGGCCCACTGCTGCACGACCCGGGCGCCCATCTGCTCGACCTCGGCGTTGACCTCGAGCAGCCGCTGCGGGTTCGCCTTGAGCGTCCCCACGCCGTGGGGGCTGAGGGTGCTCAGGAGGATGTACGTCGGCACGATCCGGGCTCCTTGGACGCCTCGACTACCGGGTCCCGCGAGCGTACCACCCGTGCCGGGTCAGACCCCGCCGAGCGCGGCCCGCCAGCCGTCGCGGTCGCGGCCGACGTCGAACGCCACGGCATCGGGCGCGCCCGCCTCGTCGAGGAAGTCGATCCTCAGGACGGGACGGGCGCCCGCCTTCCCGAGGAAGCCCCGGGCCTCCCCCACCGCCGTCACGCGGTCGCGCGGGATCCGCAGCACGCCCGACGGCGCCGCCATCGCGAAGACGATCGCGTCGTCGGTCACGGCCAGGTGCCCGCTGCCGCGCACCTGACGGACCCCCTTCGACTCGACGCCGAAGGAGCGCACCGACCCCTCGCGCACCGGGACCCCGCCCTCCAGCGCGGCGTGCGCCGCGGCGCGCGCCGCCTCGCCGCGCTTGCGCAGCTGTGGGCGGATCACCCTCAGGAAGATCACCAGGTCGAGCGCGAGGATCGCGGCGACCAGCAGCGCCACGGTCCCCGTCGACATCCGTCACACGCCCCTAGCGGGGGTCGGTCCAGGCGCTCAGGTCGCGCCCGATCAGCTCGCCGAGCTCGCGCACGTCGTCCCGGAAGTGGTCGCGCAGCTCCTGGGCGAAGGCCGGGTCGAGCTCGGCGCGGCTGGCGACCTGCCGGTTGGACCGGCGCACCCGGTCGAGCACGCCGAGCCGCTCCACCCCAGTGACGCGCTTGACGCCCCGGGCCACGGCGACGAGCGGGGCCGGCGGGCGCTGGGTGAGGCGGGCGACGGCGGCGCTCTGGTGCATCTTGTTCTCGTTGACGCGCGGGAACTCGGTGCGCCCGTCGTCCGGCACGCCGAGGAACTCGAGCGTCTCCCGGTAGACGGCCCCGGTGTCGGCCCGGAGGTCGTCGAAGACGAGCACCTTCACCTGGTCGGCGGGGACGTGCTCGTACACCCGGCGCACCTGGGCGCCGAGCCGCGCCGCCTCGCCGTACTGCAGGAACTCCGGGACGCGGGCCGTCGGGGGCACGCCCTCGCCCCGCGCCCGGGCCTCCTGGAGGCCCCAGGCCCGCTCCACGTCGGGCTCGCGCTCGTCGAGCATGTAGCTCATCTGCGAGTGCAGGGACGGCACGAGCTCGACCGGGTTGCGCACCATCACGATCACGCGCGCGGCGGGGTCGAAGCGCATGATCTCGCGCGCCGCGGTCTGCGAGTAGAGGTACCAGACCGAGGCCTCGCCGACCGCCAGGTGCCGCTCGTCGGCGTCGTCGAACAGCCGCAGGTAGTGGCCGAGCGAGCGCTCGCCCGGCGCGTAGTAGTAGTCGAAGTCCTCGGAGAAGTAGTGCGGCTCCTTCGGCGTGCTGACGAACACGCGCTCGTGCCGGCGCAGGTACTCGCTCAGGGCCGTCGTGCCGCACTTGGGCGCGCCGAGGATGAAGAAGTCGGGTCGCCGGGACACGACCGGGCACGATAGACGAGGCGGCGCGCGCCCGCGTCCGCGGCCCGCTACCGTCCCGGCGATGCCGTCCGCCCGCCGACCCGCCGTGCCCCGCACACGCGCCCCGCGGGCCGCCGCGGCCGGCGGCGGCCCCGGCTTCGCGGGTCTCATCTGCGGCCTCGCGGTCGTCGTCGGGGTGCTGCTGCCCTGGTACGCCACCAACCTCGGCCCGCCGTTCTCCGCCACCAGCGCGAGCGGCTGGGAGGCGACGAGCCTCGCCCGGGCCGCCCTGGTCGTCGGCGTCGTGCTCGCGGTCGCCTCGGCGGCCACGGTGCTCGACGAGAGGGGGCACCTGGCCCTCTCCGAGCGGCAGGCCGACGCCCTCGCCTGGGTGATGGTCGGCGCCTCCGCCCTCGCCGCCGGCCTCGTGGGCTACCGGTTCCTGGTGATGCCGGAGCCGGCCGAGTTCCTCTCGCGCCAGTTCGGGCTGTACCTGGCCGCGGCCGCGAGCATCGGCGGCGTCCTCGCCGGCCTGGGGGCCGTCGCGCTGCGCGAGTAGGGGCCCCGGGGGTGGCGAGGGGGACCGCCGCCGCCGATACGGAGGGCATGCGGTACCACCTGCCGGCCCCCGACGAGGAGCCGCGGCCGCGCGCGGTCGGGGGCATCGCCGGCGTGCACGCGGCGCAGGGCCCGGCGGCCCGCGAGCCCGACGTCCCGGCCGGGCCCGACGGGCGGCTGGTGCGCACGGTCGCGCTCGCGCCCGGCGAGGCCGGCCCCTACCTGCGGCGCTGGGAGTCCGAGGTGCCCGGGGTGCGGGCGCTGCCCGCGCCGGACGGGATCACGGCGCGCGAGCGGACGCGCCCCGACCGGGCCGTTCCGGGCGCCCTGCGCCGCCAGCGGCTCGCCGTCCGCCCGGCGGCGGACGGGGCGACGGCCCTCCACTGGTCGGCGCCGGAGCCCGTCGTGCCCGACGACGAGGCCGCCTGGCGGCGCGCCCTCGACCGGCTGACCGGCACGGGGCGCGCCGCCTCCGGGGGCTGGGCCGCCTGAGCGCGCCCCGCCCCCGGGCGGGGATCAGCCCGCGGCCACCGGGTCGGCCGTGGTGAACACGAGGTCGTCGCCCTGGGCGTCGACCAGCAGGCGGTCGCCGTCGCGGATCTCGCCTCCGAGCATCCGCTGGGCCAGCGGGTTCTCGATGCGCCGCTGGACGAGCCGCTTGAGCGGCCGCGCCCCGTAGGCCGGGTCGTAGCCCTCGCGGGCGAGCAGGTCGGCGGCGGCCGGCGTGATCTCGAGCGCCACCCCGCGGGCCTCCAGGCGCTGCCGCAGGCGCTCGGCCTGCAGGCGCACGATCTCGTGCAGCTGCTCGCGGCCGAGGCGGCCGAACAGCACGATCTCGTCGACGCGGTTGAGGAACTCGGGGCGGAAGTGGTCGCGCAGGGCGCCCATCACGCGCTCCTCGGCGATCTCCTCGTCGATGCCGTCGACGAGGAACTGGCTGCCGATGTTGCTCGTCATGATCACGACGGTGTTGGTGAAGTCCACGACCCGGCCCTGGCCGTCGGTCAGGCGGCCGTCGTCGAGCAGCTGGAGCAGGACGTTGAAGACGTCCGCGTGGGCCTTCTCGATCTCGTCGAGCAGCAGCACCGCGTAGGGGCGGCGGCGGACGGCCTCGGTGAGCTGGCCGCCCTCGTCGAAGCCCACGTAGCCGGGGGGCGCGCCGATCAGGCGGGCCACGGAGTGGCGCTCCATGTACTCGCTCATGTCGATCCGGACCATGGCGCGCTCGTCGTCGAACATGAACTCGGCGAGCGCCCGGGCGAGCTCGGTCTTCCCGACGCCGGTGGGCCCGAGGAAGATGAACGAGCCGATCGGCCGGCCCGGGTCCGACAGGCCCGCCCGCGCCCGGCGCAGGGCGTTGGCGACGGCGCTGACGGCGTCGTCCTGCCCGATCACCCGCTCGTGGAGGCGGTCCTCCATGTGCAGGAGCTTCTCGACCTCGCCCTCCATCAGGCGGCTGACCGGCACGCCGGTCCAGGAGGCGACCACCTCGGCCACGTCCTCCTCGTCGACCTCCTCCTTGAGCATCCGGCGCGACGCCTGCTGCTCGGCCAGCTCGTCGTTGGCCCGCTCGAGGGCCTTCTCCAGCTCGGGCAGCGTGCCATAGCGCAGGCGCGCGGCGCCCTCCAGGTCGCTCTCGCGCTCGGCGCGCTCGAGCTCCTGCCGGGCCGCCTCGATCTGCTCCTTCACCGAGCGGATGCGCCCGATGGTGGCCTTCTCCTGATCCCAGTGGGCGCGCATCGCGTCGGCCTCCTCGCGGAGCGAGCCGAGCTCCTCCAGGATGGCGTCGCGGCGCGCGGCCGAGCCGGTGTCGGTCTCGGGCTCGAGGGCCTGGAGCTCGATCTCGAGCTGCATGATGCGCCGCTGCACGACGTCCAGCTCGGCCGGCACCGAATCGATCTCGATGCGCAGGCGGCTGGCCGCCTCGTCCATCAGGTCGATCGCCTTGTCGGGCAGGAAGCGCGAGGTGATGTACCGGTCCGACAGCCGGGCGGCCGCCACGAGGGCGCCGTCCTGGATGCGGACGCCGTGGTGCACCTCGTAGCGCTCCTTCAGCCCGCGGAGGATGGCCACGGTGGCCTCCACCGAGGGCTCGCCGACCATCACCGGCTGGAACCGGCGCTCGAGGGCCGCGTCCTTCTCGACGTGCTTGCGGTACTCGTCGAGGGTGGTCGCGCCGACGGCGCGCAGCGCGCCGCGGGCGAGCATCGGCTTGAGCAGGTTGGCCGCGTCCACGGCGCCCTCGGCGGCGCCGGCCCCCACGATCGTGTGCAGCTCGTCGATGAAGAGGATCACCTCGCCGGCCGCGTCCTCGATCTCCTTGAGCACGGCCTTGAGGCGGTCCTCGAACTCGCCGCGGTACTTGGCGCCGGCCAGCAGCGCGCCCACGTCGAGCGCGATGACGCGCTTGCCGACCAGGCCCTCGGGGATGTCGCCGGCGACGATCCGCTGGGCCAGCCCCTCCACGATGGCGGTCTTGCCGGTGCCCGGCTCGCCGATCAGCACCGGGTTGTTCTTGGTGCGGCGCGAGAGCACCTGGATGGTCCGGCGGATCTCCTCGTCGCGGCCGATCACCGGGTCGAGGGCGCCGCTCTCGGCGGCGGCCGTCAGGTCGCGGCCGTACTGCTCCAGCGCCTGGTACTTGTCCTCGGGGTTGGGGTCGGTCACCCGCGCGGAGCCCCGGACGGCGCGCAGCGCCTCCAGCAGCGACTCCCGGGTGACGCGGTTGCCGCGCAGGGCCTCGCGCGCCGGCGACGGCTCCTCGACCAGCGCCAGCAGCAGGTGCTCGGTGGAGATGAACTGGTCGTCCATCTGCTCGGCCTCGCCGCCCGCGCGGCGCAGCACGCCGCGGTACGGCGTCGAGAGCTGGGTGCCCGTGGGCGACCCGCTCACCTGCGGGTGGCGCGCGATGGCGGCCTCCGTGGCCGCGCGCAGCCCCGCCATGTCGGCCCCCGCCCGCTGGAGCACCGGCTCCACGACGCCCTCGCGGGCCTCGAGCAGCGCGGCCAGCAGGTGGTCCGGCTCCACGACCGGGTTGCCGTGCTCGGACGCGATGCGGGCGGATGCCGTGATCGCCTCCTGCGCACGCTCCGTCGGCTTGTCCACGGCCATCAGTGCACCCCCCTGGTCGTCCTCGTCACGACGGGGGCGTGCCGGTGCGCGAGCGCCGTCTCCCCCCGCACCGCCAGCACGAGCTGCCCGCGCGCGGCGCGCGCCTCCGACAGCTCACGGCGGTGCTCCTCCCTCGTGCGGTCCAGCTCGGCCCGCAGGTCCCGGCAGCGGCGCTCGGCGCGCTCCAGCCGCCCCTCCAGCGCCAGCACCCGCTCGATGCCGGCCAGGTTCAGCCCCTCCTCGGACAGCTCCTGGATGCGGCGCAGCAGCGCCACGTCGCGCTCGGAGTAGACCCGGGTGTTGCGGGGCGTGCGCCGCGGCGTGATCAGCCCGCGGCGCTCGTAGACGCGCAGCGTCTGCGGGTGCATACCGGCCAGCTCGGCGGCGATGCCGATCAGGAACACGCGCTCCCCGGTGCGGCTCGTGCTCATGAGAAGAGCGTCTCCCGGGGGTCGCGGGTGTCCAGCTCGGCGTACTTCTCGAGCGCCTTGCGCTGCTTGTCCGACAGCTCGCGCGGCACGTCCAGGCGCAGGGTGGCGATCAGGTCGCCGCGCCCCCCGCCCTTGAGCCGCGGCGCGCCCTTGCCGGGGATGCGCAGCGACCGCCCGTCGGCGCTGCCCGCCGGCACGGTGAGCTTCACCCGTCCGTCCAGGGTCGGCACCTCGACCTGCGCCCCGAGGGCGGCCTCGGCGATGGTGACCGGCACGTTGAGAACGAGGTCGTCCCCCTTGCGCGTGTAGAGGCGGCTCGGCGCCACCCGGGTGACGACCTGGAGGTCGCCCGCCGGGCCGCCGTCGCGGCCGGCCTGGCCCTTGCCCTTCAGCCGGATGCGCGTGCCGTCCTTGACGCCGGCGGGGATCGTGACCTTGATCTGCTGGCGGCTCGAGGTGTTGCCGGACCCGCCGCAGGTGGGGCAGGGGTCGTCGATGACCGTGCCGTTGCCGCCGCAGCGCGGGCAGGGCTCGCTGAACGCGAACGACCCGCCGTCGCGCCCGCGCACGCCGCGCCCCTTGCACTCCGGGCACAGCCGCGGCGAGGTGCCGGGCTTGGCGCCGCTGCCGCCGCAGTCCGAGCAGGCGACCGGCGTCTCCACCGACACGGGCACCTGCGCGCCGCGCATCGCCTGGTCGAAGGAGAGGTTGACCTCCACCTCGACGTCGGCGCCGCGCCGGGCCGCGGGCTCGCGCGGGGCCCGCCCGGCGCGCCCCCCGCCGCGGAAGATGCTCGAGAACAGGTCGGCGAAGTCGCCGAAGCCGGCGTCCGCGCCGCCGGCGCCCGCCGGTCCGCCGTTGGGCGACCGGCCGCCGAAGCGCAGGCGCTCGTCGTACTCGCGGCGCTTGTCGGGATCCGACAGGACGTCGTGGGCGTGGGAGATCTCCTTGAAGCGCTCCTCGGCCGTCGGGTCGCCGGCGTTCGCGTCCGGGTGGTGGACGCGCGCCAGCTTCCGGTACGCCTTGCGTATCTCGTCGGCGTTCGCGGTGCGCGGGACGCCGAGGGTGTCATAGAGGTCCTTCACGTGCCTCCGGTCTCGGTCACTCCTGCGGGCGGGCGGCGATCACCACCCGCGTGGGCCGCAGGACGTGCTCGGAGTGGCGGTAGCCCTTCTCGACCACCTCCACCACGGTGCCCTCGGCGTGGCCGGGGGCGGGGACCTGCGCGATCGCCTCGTGGACCGTGGGGTCGAACGCCTCCCCGTGGGCCGGGATCTCCTCCACGCCGTGCCCGGTCAGGAGCCCGGCGAGCTGGCCGCGCACCATCTCCAGGCCGGCCACGATCCCCTCGCCCTGGTCGCCGAGGGCCGCCACGGCCCGCTCCAGGTTGTCCATCACCGGGAGCAGCCCCCGCACGACGTCGCGGGTGGCGGAGAGCGCCACGGCCTGGCGGTCGCGGTCGTTGCGCTTGCGGTAGTTGTCGAACTCGGCCTTGAGCCGCTGGAGCGCGTCGAGGTACTGGTCGCGCTCGGCGGCGGTCCGCTCGAGCTCGGAGGGCTCGGGGGCCGCCTCCTCGACGACCCCGTCGGCCCCCTCGGGCGCGGCGGCGCCGGCCGGGGCGTCGTGCTCCCCGGCCGTCGCCCCGGGCCCCGGTGTCGGGCGCTCCGTCACGCCGACGCCGCGGCGATCGCGATCTTGCGCGGCTTGACCTCGTCGGCCTTGGGGACGCGCACGGTCAGCACGCCGTTGTCCACGTCCGCCGAGATCTCGTCGGCCTTCACCCCCTGCGGCAGCGTGACGCTGCGCTGGAAGTGCCCGTACGCCCGCTCGAGGCGGTAGAAGCGCCCCTCGTCCACGGTCTCCTGGAAGCGGCGCTCGCCCTTCAGCGTCAGGACGTTGTCATCGATCTCGATGTCGATGTCGTCCGGCCCGAGCCCGGGCAGCTCCGCCCGCAGCACGATGGCCTCCTCGGTGTCGAAGATGTCCACCGCGGGGGTCCACGCGGACCCCGACGACACCCCGTCGCCCACGGTCCTGCTGAACAGGCGGTTCATCTCGTCGCGGAGGCTGGTGATCTCGCGGAAGGGGTCGAATCGCACGACTGCCGGCATGGCGTCCTCCTCTCGTGTCTCGTCGTCGGGTGGGTGGTCAGGACGCCTTGGGGGCGTCCTCGTCGATGACCTCGTACTCGGCGTCCTCGACGGTGTCGTCCGTCGCGGCGCCGTTGCCGGACGCGGCCTCCTGCTGCGCGGCGGCCTGCCGGTAGACCTGCTCCGACAGCGCGTGCAGCACCTCGGTGAGCGCGGCGGTCTTGGCCTCGATGTCGTCGGCGTCGTCGCCCGCGGCGGCCGTGGTGGCGGCCGCGATCGCGCCCTCGAGGTCGCGCCGGGTGCCCTCCTCGACCTTGTCGCCGTTGTCCTTGAGCTGGCGCTCGGCCTCGTGCACCCGCGCCTCGGCGGCGTTGCGGGCGTCCGCGACCCGGCGCAGGCGCCGGTCCTCGTCGGCGTGCGACTCGGCGTCGCGCACCATGCCCGAGATCTCGTCGTCGCTGAGGCCGCTGGAGGCCTTGATCTCGATCTTCTGCTCGATGCCCGTGCCGAGGTCCTTGGCGCCCACGTGGACGATGCCGTTCGCGTCGATGTCGAAGGTGACCTCGATCTGCGGCACGCCGCGCGGGGCGGGCGGGATCCCGACCAGGTTGAACTTGCCGAGGGTGCGGTTGAAGCTCGCCATCTCGCGCTCGCCCTGCAGCACGTGGATCTCGACCTGGTTCTGGTTGTCGTCGGCGGTCGAGAAGACCTCCGACTTCTTGGTCGGGATCGTCGTGTTGCGCTCGATGAGCTTGGTGAACACGCCGCCCTTGGTCTCGATGCCGAGCGACAGCGGGGTCACGTCGAGCAGCAGGACGTCCTTGACGTCGCCCGAGAGCACGCCGCCCTGGATGGCCGCGCCGACGGCGACGACCTCGTCCGGGTTGACGCCCTTGTGGGGCTCGCGGCCGGTGAGCTCCTTCACGCGCTCCTGCACGGCCGGCATGCGGGTCATGCCGCCGACGAGCACGACGTGGTCGATCTTGTCGCCCACGCCGGAGTCGGCGAGCGCGGCCTTCGTCGGGCCCACCAGGCGCTCGAGCAGGTCGTGCGCCAGCTCCTCGAGCTTCGCCCGGGTGAGCTGCAGGTCGAGGTGCTTCGGGCCGGACTGGTCCGCCGTGATGAACGGCAGGTTGATCTGCGACGACGTGGTCGTCGAGAGCTCGATCTTGGCCTTCTCGGCGGCCTCGTAGAGCCGCTGCAGGGCCATCTTGTCGACCGACAGGTCGATGCCGTGGTCGCGCTTGAACTCCGCGGCCATCCAGTCGACGATCGCCTTGTCGAAGTTGTCGCCGCCGAGGTGGTTGTCGCCGGCGGTGGACTTGACCTCGAAGACGCCGTCGCCGATCTCGAGCACCGACACGTCGAAGGTGCCGCCGCCGAGGTCGAAGACCAGGATCGTCTGGTCGGTCTCCTTGTCGAGTCCGTAGGCCAGCGCGGCCGCGGTGGGCTCGTTGATGATGCGCTTGACCTCGAGGCCGGCGATCGTGCCGGCGTCCTTGGTGGCCTGGCGCTGCGCGTCGTTGAAGTAGGCCGGGACGGTCACGACCGCGTCGGTCACCGTCTCGCCGAGGAACGCCTCGGCGTCGGCCTTGAGCTTCTGCAGGATCATCGCGCTGATCTCCTGCGGCGAGAACTCCTTGCCGTCGACCCGGATGCGCGCGTCGCCGTTCTGCCCGCGGACGACCTCGTAGGGGACGATGGTCATCTCCTCGTCCACCTCGGCGTACTTGCGGCCCATGAACCGCTTGACGCTGAAGATCGTGTTCTCGGGGTTCGTCACCGCCTGCCGCTTGGCGACGGTGCCCACCAGGCGCTCGCCGGACTTCGAGAAGCCGACGACCGACGGGGTGGTGCGGCCGCCCTCGGCGTTGGGGAGGACCTCGGGCTCACCGCCGGTGAGGACGGCCACCGCGGAGTTGGTGGTGCCGAGGTCGATGCCGATCGTCTTGCCCATGTGCTGGTCGCCTCCTCGCGCCCGGGGGACCCGGTCGCCGATGTGGGTGTTCTCGAACGCTGGAGCGATTGTAGATCTAAGTCACCCCATGTCAAGCAATATCTAAGCCGGAGCGACTCAGATCGAATCACGAGACGACCCACACGAGGGAACGGACAAGGCGGGGGAGCGAAGCGACCACGCCGACCGCCCGAGACCACGAGGAAACGCAGCGGCCACACGGAACGCGGCGCACCACACACGCCGCCCCGCCACCGACCGGATCGGACCGTGGGTCTTCGGCGTCCAGTCCCCGCCGAAGGCGGCGACGCCGTCCGCAAACCGACGCGCCAGCGGCGGTTTGTCGCCATCGGTGAGCCGCTAGATGACGTGCTTACAGAGGTTCCGAACGCCTGAGCGGTAGTCCGGGCCTCCCGAGAG
>VFQN01001044.1_pt1 | contig 48631 bp, 37 predicted proteins | sample 3512371 | NCBI WGS metagenome assembly VFQN01 (sample SAMN10412370, study PRJNA504923) | tailings metagenome | isolation source: Replicate 2 from Balatoc abandoned mine | place: Philippines: Itogon, Benguet | collected 2017-08-28
GTTCTGGCGCCCCTCCGGGGCTTGGTTTGCGGCCCCTCCGGGGCGCGGGTTGGGGTTGGGGGTGGGGGAGAATTGGATCGGTGATCCATTCCATCCGGGGTTGAGGGTTGATGGTGGGTGTCGACGCGCCTCCGGGGCTTGGTTTGGCGCTCCTCCGGGCGCGTATGGGAGGGATCCGGTCCTCCGATTATCCCGTGCCGACACGATGCGGTGCGCTGGTTCTCGCCGCCCCTCCGGGGCTCATGAATTCTTTAGCCCCAGTCGATCCCACGGCTCACGCCGTGGGCAACGGTTCTGGCGCCCCTCCGGGGCTTGGTTTGCGGCCCCTCCGGGGCGCGGAGGGTGGGGGGATTGGGAACCGTCACCCATTCCATTCGAGGCGGGATGGAATGGGGTGCAGGCAAAGCTTGTCGGACGATGGTGCGGTTGGTTCCGTTGGGTTCATGAATGCCCTGAACTCGGTGGGTTCGGCGCGGCGGGAGGCTTGGGCGTCGCCGTGGGTGCGGTTGTTTCGTGGTCTGGCGCTGGGGTTCGTGCTGTTGGGCGAATGTCTGGGTGCCTCGGCAATGCGGTTGGGCGTCCCCGTGTGGGAGCCATCGGGAGCCGTCGGGCTGATTCTGGGCACCGAGGACGCCACGCCGTTGACCATGGAGCGGGCGTCCCGGATGGAGTGGATCACCAGCCCGGTGCTGGAGGCTTCGTTGTCCGAGTGGCGGGTCTTGGGGGGGACGCGGACCCTGGCCGACGGGCGGTTGCGGTTGGAGGCATCGATGCCGGCGGGCGAGGCGCAGGCGTTCTTTCGCGTGCGGGAGGTGCCATCCGGGGAGGTGGTGACCGTCCGGGACGCGGCGGGTTTGCGGGCGGCGGTGGCTTCGGCGGGACCCGGGACACGGATTCTGCTGGAGCCGGGGACGTATCCCGGCGGTTTCCATTTCGCGAACCTTCGGGGAACGACGAATCGTCCGGTGATCCTGGCCGCGGCGGATCCGCAGCGGCCGCCGGTGATCCAGGGCGGGGCGAACGGGATGCAGCTTATCGATCCGCAGTTTGTGGAGTTGCACGATCTGGTGTTCACCGGTGCCAGCGGGAACGGGTTGAACATCGATGACGGCGGGAGCTTTGACACCCCGGCCCGCGGGGTGGTGCTGCGGGGCCTGCGGGTGATCGACGTGGGCCCGACCGGGAACCGGGATGGCATCAAGCTTTCGGGGGTCGTGTCGTTCCGGGTGGAGGGCTGCACCGTGGAACGATGGGGCACAGGCGGATCGGCGGTCGACATGGTGGGATGTCACGAGGGACTGATCGTGAGCAACCTGTTCCGGCACCTGCCGTCCACGGCTTCGGGGACCGCGAACGGCGTTCAGACCAAGGGAGGCACGCGGGATGTGATCATCCGGGGGAACCGATTCGAACACGCGGGGGCGCGGTCGGTGAACATCGGGGGCAGCACCGGGTTGGAGTTCTTTCGTCCGCCCCTTCCGGCGACAGGGGAGAAGTGGGAGGCGAAGGACATCGGCGTGGAGGGGAACACCTTCGTGGGGTCGCTGTCGCCGATCGCGTTTGTCGGGGTGGACGGGGCGGAGGTTCGGTTCAACACGATTTACCGTCCCGGGCGCTGGGTGATCCGGATTCTTCAGGAGACGACGGCTGCGGGGTTTGTGCCCTGTCGTGGGGGGAGGTTCACGGGGAACCTGGTGGTGTTTCATTCGGGTCAGTGGGCTTCCGGGGGGGTGAATGTGGGGGGCGGCACCGCGCCTGAGACCTTCGAGTTTGCGGGCAACGCCTGGTATTGCCTGGACGCGCCGGGGAGGAGTCGGCCGACGTTGCCGGTGGCGGAGGGCGGGGGGACCCATGGGGTGGCGCCGCGGTTTGTGGACGAGGCCGGGGGGGACGTGCGTCAGGCGGCGGATAGTCCGTTGCGGCACCTGGGAGTGGAGGGGTTGTGACCGCTTCTGCGGGGCCTGGTTTGTGGCCGCACCGGGGCGCGGAGGGTGGGAGATCGGGGTTGGGTCGGGGGTGATTGGCGTGGACGCGGGGGTTGGGGGCGCGCGAGGTTTGGGGCGTACGCATGCGAGCAATCAAGTCATGGATCGGTCGTGTCCTGATGGCGGGGTGGATGGGGTTGTGGGTCTGGGGCGGGGAGGTGGGGGGCGGGGAGTTCCGGGCCGGGGCGGCGCGGGTGAACATCACGCCGTCGTTGGGGGTGGAGATCAACGGAGGGACGCATCCTGCGTATGCGACGCATGTGCATGACGAGCTGTGGGCGCGGGCGCTGGTGTTGGAGGACGGGGGAGGGCGGTTGGTGTTCGTGGTGGTGGACAACTGTCTGTTGCCGCGGCCGCTGGTGGACGAGGCGAAGGCGCTGATCGCGCGGCATTGCGGCATTCCGGCGGAACGGGTGTGTGTTTCGGCGACGCACACCCATTCGGCGGGGTCGGTGGTGGGGGCGCATTTGAGCGAGCCGGAGGCGGGGTATGCGGCTGGGATGCCGGGGCGGATCTCGGACGCGGTGCGGATCGCGGTGAACCGGCTGGCGCCTGCGGAGCTGGGTTGGGGTTCCGGTTCGGTGCCCGCGCATGTTTTCTGCAGGCGGGTATTGGTGAAGCCCGGGGTGGTGTACACGAACCTGCTGGGGCGGATCGGGGATGCGGTGAAGATGAACTGGAGTTCGCCGGAGCCCGGGGTGGACGGAGATTTCGCCGGGCCGACGGATCCGGAGCTGTTCGTGCTGGCGGTGCGGGAGGCGGGCGGAGGGCGGCCGTTGGGCATGCTGGCGAACTACTCGCTGCATTACGTCGGGGGCGTGGGGGCGGGGCACATCAGCGCCGATTATTTCGGGGTGTTCGCGGAGAAGGTGGAGGACGCGCTGGGGGTGGTGCGGCAGGACCCGCCCTTTGTGGCGATGCTGAGCAACGGCACCAGCGGGGACATCAACAACATCGACTACCGGGTGCGCGCGCCGGCGAGGCGTCCGTACGAGCAGATCGAGCGGGTGGCCGGGGATGTGGCGGCGGAGGCGATGCGGGTGTGGTCGGGCCTGGAGTGGCGGTCGGACATCACCCTGGCGGCCGCGGCGGCGGAACTCGAGGTGGGGGTGCGGAAGCCCTCGGTAGGCGAGGTGGAGCGGGCGCGGGGGCTTCTGGGAGGGCGGGATCGGAAGGCGCTGCGGACCTGGACGGAGATTTACGCCCGGGAGACGCTGATCCTGTCGGAGTACCCGGATCGGGTGCGGCTGCCCTTGCAGGTGTTCCGGGTGGGCGGGGTGACGGTGGCGCAGTGGCCGGGGGAGATTTTCGCGGTGAGCGGGCTGGCATTGAAGGCGGAGGCGCCGGCGGGGCGGTTGTTCAACATCGGGCTGGCGAACGGGTGGTTCGGGTACATTCCGCCGCCCGAGGAGCACGAGCGTGGGGCGTACGAGACCTGGCGTGGGCGGACGAGTCCGTTGGAGACCGGTGCGATTCCCGCGATGCACCGGCGGTTTGTGGAACTGGCTGAGCGGGTGCGGGCGCGGTGACACTCGCGTTCCGGCTTGGGGTCGGGCAGGGTGCGGGCTTTCGAGGGCCATGATTCGACTGGTGCTATTCGACATCGACGGGACGCTGATTGCGACCGGCGGGGCTGGGGTGGGGGCGTTTGCGGAGGTTGCGCGAGTGACCTTCGGGGTGCCCGGGGGTACGCGGCGGATGACCTTTGCCGGGCGGACGGACGTTTCGCTGGTGCGGGAGTTTTTTGTCGCGCACGGGATTCCGGCGACCGCGGCGAACGTGGCGCGGTTTCTGGACGATTACGTGCACTGGCTGGCGGAGTATCTGGAGGAACGGCCGGGGCGGGTGTTGCCGGGGGTGGTGGAGGCGTTGCAGGCGTTGGAGCGGATGGACGGGGCGCCGGTGCGGGGATTGTTGACGGGGAACATCCGGTTGGGGGCGGAGCTGAAGCTGCGGCGTTACGGGCTCTGGGAGGAGTTCCGCCTGGGGGCGTTTGCGGACGACTCGGAGGATCGGAACCGGATTGCGGAGGTGGCTCGGGATCGTGGGGCGGAGTGGCTGGGTCGGCCGTTGCGCGGGGAGGAGGTGCTGGTGATCGGGGACACCGCGCATGACATCATCTGCGCGCGGGCGATCGGGGCGCGGTGTCTGGCGGTGGCCACGGGGAACGTGGGGTTGGAGGAGTTGAAGGCGCACCGACCGGACTGGGCGGTCGGTTCGCTTGCGGAGGTGTCGTTGCCGGACCTTTGCCGGCAGGTCAACGGGCGGGTCGCCTGAGCGCGCGCCGTCCGGCGGGGGGTGTGCGGCGGGGAGAGTGGAACCTGAGGGAGGCGGGGAGAGCCTGGAGGGCCTGGCGGAGGGTGGCCACGGGGAGTCCGACCACGTTGGTGAGCGAGCCGTGGATGCGTTCGATGATCCACTCGCCGTTTTCCTGGACCGCGTAGGCGCCGGCCTTGTCCAGGGGTCGGATGGAGGCGAGGTAGCGTTGGATGCGGGCGGGGGAGAGGGGGTGGAAGGTGACGAGGGTGGTTTCGGTGAAGCTGCGTCGGAACCGGTGTTTGGCGCAGAGCAGGCAGACCGCGGTGATCACCTGGTGGGTGCGGCCGGAGAGGTCGGCGAGGAAGCGGGCGGCCTCGGTGAGGGATCGGGGTTTTCCGAAGACACGGGACTCGAGGGCGACCTCGGTGTCGGCGCCGAGGATGAGGTCGTCGGGGAACCGGGCGGCGACGGCGCGGGCCTTGGCTGCGGCATTGGCGAGGCAGATTTCGCGGGGGGCGAGGTGCGGGTGGCGGGCGGAGAACTCGGGCACATCGGCGGCTTCGACGAGGAACGGGACGTCGAGGAGGCGGAGGAGGTCGCTGCGGCGCGGGGAGGCGGAGGCGAGGATGAGGCGGGGGGAGGTTGGTTTTGTTTTCACGGGTCACCGAGGCCCCGGGGTTGCGCGGGACCTGCGGGTGGGCGGGCAGGTTGGGGTTGGGATTGGGGTTTGGCGGTGGCGGGTGGGGCGGGAGTGGGCACGGGAGTGGATCGGCCGTTGTTCAGTTCGTCGGCCCAGCGGGCGGCATCCTTGGTTTTGCCGAGGGCGAGGGCGAGGGCCTGGAGGCGTTCGACGAGGGCGGCGGGGTCCGGGGGGTTGGGGACCTCGCGATGGAACTGGACGTAGGCGTCGTAGGCGTCGGCGGGGCGTTTGGCGGCTTCGAAGGACTGGGCGCAGAGCCAGAGGAGGCGTTTGCGTTGCTGGGGGCTGGCGAGGAGGCCGGCGGCATCGCGGTAGTTGGTGGCGGCCTCTTCATGGAGGCCGGCCTCGCGTTGGAAGTCGGCGACCTTTTCGCGGAGGACGGCGGAGAAGCGGAGTCGCGGTTCCTCCTGAAGGCCCTGGAGGGTGTCCTGGAGGTTGCGGGTCATGTCGCGTCGGCGGTTGTAGAGGACGGTCATGGCCCAATCGACGCGGCCGTTGCCGCTGGCGGCGAGGGCTTTCAGGCGTTCGAGGGCGTTGAGGCGGTAGGGGTGGTAGAGGGGGTCGCCGACGACGGTGGTTTGCCAGGACAGCATGCGTTGGGAGGCGAGGGCGGCTTCGCCCCAGGTGAAGCCGGCGAAGAGGAGGCGGGCGAAGCAGATGCCGATGTCGGGGGTGCCGTCGAGGTAGGGTTCGGCGACGCAGCCCATGGTGGCGGTGACGCCTTTGGCGACGAGGGGTCCGACCCAGGTATGGGATGGGGAGCGGAGGGCGCCGGCGCTGAAGGAGTGGAGGTGGTAGGCGATGGCGCCGGGCATGAACTCGACCTTGGGCAGGGTGAAGGGGCCGTTGATGTTGGCCTCGTACCAGCCGGCGTAGAAGGCGACGTGGCTGAGGGGGAAGCTTTCGTGGAGCGTGGCGGGCTGGGTGTCGAGGTGGGTGTCGTAGCCGTAGTGGCGGACGGCGACCCAGGCGTTGGAGATCCAGAGGTCGCCGGGCTGGTAGGCGGGGGCGGGGGTGGAGCGGATGTCGAAGTAACCGCGGCCCCAGAGGCCGAACTTCTCCGCCTCCATCGCGCGGTCGACGAGGGCGCGGGCGAGGTCGGGGCTGGGGCCGTCGAGGCGGCCGACGATGAAGAAGCCGGAGGTGGGTTGAAGGAGGGCGGCGTTGGTGGTGCCGAAGGCCGGGTTGGGCAGGGGGCCGGTGCGCGGTTGGCCGGAGAGAAGCAGAGGAAGCGCCGTCAGTTCGGCGTCGATGGCCGCCTCGGCGCGGCGCAGCGGTTCGGGCAGTCTGGCGGCGATCGGTTCGACCTCGGCGATGTCGTTGGTCGTGCGGACGGGGACCCCGTAGCAGACCACCAGGTGTCGGACCCTGGCCTGGCGGACGATCTGCAGGACGCGGCCCGGTGAGGTTTCGGTGGCGGGCACGATCTGGTCGTCGATGTCCACCAGGCCGCGGGAGGTCAGTTCCTCGACGAGCGGGCGTTCGATCTCCTTCTCGTAGACCGACCGCGCGACGACCTCGGTGGTGGGCATTTTGAGGCCGATGACCTGGTTGTCGGGGACCTTGCGGCGGGCGGCGTAATGTTCGGCGACCTCCCGGGAGCCCGGGACCGCGGAATTGTAGAGGACCACGACCGTCCGGCCGCGATCATCGTCGGGGTCCGCAATCAGATCGATGTTCCCGGGCAGCGTGCGGGGTGCGGGTGTGGCTTCGGTCGCGGTCGTGGCGGCTGCGGGAGAGTTGGTGTCGGCGGCGGTGGTTTGGGGGGAGGGATGGAGGAGGGCCAGGAGGGCGAGGGCTATCAGCCAGGCGTGGGGCATGGGGTGGTCAAGGAAGCGGGTGAACCGCCGGGCGGGACCGGGGCGGGGAGTGGGGGAGGGGTGTGGGGCGGAGGATTTCATGTGTCGAAGGCGACCTTGAGGCCGTCGTAGGCGAAGTGGACGCCCGCCGGCAGTTCGGCCTGGTCACGGTCGTGGTCGTAGTCGTGGGTCAGGTGGGTGAAGAACGTGCGATGGGCGCGGATGCGGCGGGCGGCGGTCATGGCTTCGTCGAAGCACATGTGGGTGGGGTGGGGGGAGCGGCGGAGGGCGTCGAGGACGGCGACCTGGACCCCGCGGATGGTTTCGACGACGGGGTCGGGGACCTCGTTGCAGTCGCTGAGGTAGGCGAGGCGGGGCTGATGATTCTGGTGGAAGAGGAGGCCGGTGGTTTGGATGCGGCCGTGGGGGAGGTTGAGTGGGGTGACGGTGAGGTCGCCGATGGAGAATGGGCCGGAGATTTCGCGTGGGTCCGGAGCGAAGTAGCCCTTGGGGGTGGGGCGGTCGAAGGCGTAGGAGAAGACGCGGCGGATGGAGGAGAGGGTGTCGGGGGTGGCGTAGATGGGCAGTTTGGAGCCGCGGATGTCGCTGAAGCGGCGGAGGTCGTCCATGCCCATGATGTGGTCGGCGTGGGGGTGGGTGATGATGACGGCGTCGAGCCAGCGGATATTTTCGCGGAGGGCCTGGAGACGGAATTCGGGGCCGGTATCGACGACCAGTTTGACGTGGGGCGTGGCGACGTAGATGGAGGCGCGGGTTCGGTGGTTCCTGGGGTTGGCGAGGAACTCCGGGGGGTGGTCGATCCCGATGACGGGAACGCCGACGGAGGTTCCGGAGCCCAGGAAGGTGAACTCGAACGACATTGGGGGGGATGTTGCCATTGGGGTGCGGGGTCGTCCACGGCGGGGGCGGGATAAAAGCGGCGTGATGATTTTGCCGCTTTTCGGGCGGGGCCGGGCTCGCGAGAGTCGGGGCTGGAGCGGGCATGCTGACGCATTTGCGCATCAAGAATCTGGCGTTGGTGGAGGACCTGGTGCTGGAGCTGGGGCCGGGGTTCAACGCGATCACGGGGGAGACCGGGGCGGGGAAGTCGATTCTGATCGGGGCGTTGAATCTGTTGCTGGGGCAGCGGGCGGATCGGGGGTTGTTGCGTGCGGGGGCGGAGAGCGGGGTGGTGGAGGGGGTGATGGACGTGGGGCGGGTGCGGGCGCCGCTGGCGGGTTATCTGGAGGAGAACGGGTTGGAGCCGTGCGAGGGGGGGACGCTGATTTTGAAGCGGGTGCTGACCACGGGGGGAGGGAACCGGCAGTTTGTGAACGGGTCGGCGACGACCCTGCAGGTGCTTTCGGACCTTGGGGGGTGGCTGGTGGACATCCACGGACCGCACGATCACCAGTCGTTGTTCCGGCCGGTGCGGCAGCTCGAGCTGCTGGACGCGCACGCGGGGGTGGAGGGAGTGCGGGATGCGTTCGCGGCGGTGTACGATCGGCGGGCGGGTTTGTGGGCGGAGAGGGCGGGGTTGGTGGTGGATGACGCGGCGCATGCGCGGCAGTTGGATCTGCTTCGGTACCAGGTTGGGGAGATCGAGGCGGCGCGGTTGGACGCGGGGGAGGAGGTGGTGTTGGAGGAGGAGCATCGGCGGGTGCGCAACGGGGCGCGGCTGATGGAGGTGGCGCAGGGGGCGTTGGAGTTGCTGGGGGAGGAGGGGGACGAGCCGTTGACGGTGCGGATGGGGCGGTTGGGGCGGATGTTGCAGGAGTTGGCGCGGATGGATGGTGCGGCGGCGGGTTTGGCGGCGGTTCACGAGCAGGCGACGGGGATGCTGCGGGAGTTGCAGGCCGGGTTGGACCAGTACGTGGGGCGGCTGGAGGTGGATCCCGGGCGGTTGCAGGAGTTGGAGGAGCGGCTGGATCTGATCCAGGGGTTGCGGCGGAAGTATGGGGGGAGTGTGGAGGCGGTGCTCGCGTTCGGGGAGGAAGCGCGACAGCGGCTGGCGCGATGGGAGGGGCGGGAGGAGGAACTGGAGCGGTTGGACGCGGAGATTGCGCGGGTGGAGGGGGAGCTGCGGCGGGCCGGGGAGGCGCTCACCGCGGCGCGTCGGCGGGCGATTCCGAAGTTTTCGAAGGCGGTGGCGGGGGAGCTGCGGGACCTTGGGTTTCGGCGGAGCGAGTTCGGGGTGGGGATGGAGCAGGCCGGGGAGGCGCAGCGGAGCGGGTACGACTCGGTGGAGTTCATGTTTGCGCCGAACCCGGGCGAGCCGGTGAAACCCCTGCGGGCGATCGCGTCGTCGGGGGAGCTGGCGCGGGTGATGCTGGCGTTGAAGACGGTGTTGGCGGCGCAGGACGACATTCCGGTGGTGGTGTTCGACGAGGTGGACGCGAACGTGGGGGGTGAGACGGCGCACGTGGTCGGGGGGAAGATGCGGGAGATCGGGCGTCGGCGGCAGGTGTTGTGCATCACGCATCTGGCGCCGGTGGCGGCGAGTGCGGATGGGCATCACGTGGTGACGAAGGTTGAGAAGGAGGGGCGGACGGTGACGGAGATCCGCCTCGTGAGCGGGGAGGGGCGGGTGGAGGAACTCGCGCGGATGCTGGGAGGCGGGGAGGCGGCGCGGCGGCATGCGAAGGCGTTGACGGGGGGGCGTGGGCGGTGAGCGGCGAGGGGGAGGGCGGGGGTGGGTATGAGCTGGTGCGGTTGCGGGGCGGGGGGCATGGGGTTCGGTCGCAGCGGTACGGGGAGGTGTGTCATCCCGGGGTGGGGCCGATGGAGGAAGCGGAGCGGGTGTATGTGGGGGGTCTTGGGCTGCGGCGGCGTTGGCGTTCGCGTGAGGGCGGGGGGCGGTTCGTGGTGTGGGACGTGGGGTTGGGCGGGGGGGCGAACGCGGTGGCGGTGATGCGGGCCGCGGTGGAGGAGGGGGTGGAACTGGAGCTGCGGGTGATCAGTTTCGACTGGGGATCCGAGCCGCTGCGTTTCGCGTTGGGGCATGCGGGGGAGCTGGGGTATTTCGGCGGGTTCGAGCCCTGGTGTTGGCGGTTGGTGGAGGACGGGGAGGTGGAGTTCGAGGTGGGGGGAGTGCGGGTGCGGTGGAGTTTGGAGGCCGGGGATTTTGCCGGGCGGATGCGAGGGGGTGGGGGTGGGGGTGGGGGTGGGGATCTGCCGGGGCCGCATGCGGTGTTGTACGACCCGCATTCGCCGCGGGTGAATCCGGAGATGTGGACTTTGCCGGTGTTTCGGGGGTTGTACGGGCGGTTGGACGCGGGGCGGGGGTGTGGGTTGGCGACGTACACGAGGAGCACGGCGGTGCGGGTGGGGATGCTGCTGGCGGGGTTCTGGGTGGGGGCCGGGGAGGGGACGGCGACGAAGGAGGAGACGACCCTGGCGGCGAACCGGGTTGAGCTTGCGGGGCGGCTGTTGGACGGGCGCTGGCTGGATCGGGTGCGTCGGTCCGGGGCGGCGGAGCCTTGGGAGGGGGCGCCGTACGAGGGACGGCCGCTTGGGGCGGGGACCTGGGAGCGGCTGGCCGGGCATCCGCAGTTCGCCGGAAAACCGGGTGCTTCCCACGGTGGGCGGTGATGGGCTAAAAACCCGCGTGTCTTTTGCCAAACTCGGTCTTTCGACCGCCATGCTCGACGCCGTCCATGCGCTGGGATATCGCGAGCCGACCCCCATTCAGGAGCAGGCGATCCCGATCATGTTGAAGGGGCGCGACGTCATCGGGTCGGCGCAGACGGGGACGGGGAAGACCGCGGCATTCGGGTTGCCGATACTGCAGCTCATGCGGGCGCACGCGCCGGCGCCGCGGGCGTTGATTCTGGAGCCGACGCGGGAGCTGGCGTTGCAGACGGACGAGAGCCTGAGGAAGCTGGCGGCGAAGACGGATCTGCGGGTGACGGTGGTGTACGGGGGGGTGGGGTATCAGAAGCAGCGCGACGCGTTTCGGGACGGGGTGGATGTGATCGTGGCGACGCCGGGGCGGTTATTGGACCATCTGCGGCAGCACGCGTTGCGGCTGGACAAGATCCAGCACCTGGTCTTGGACGAGGCGGACCGGATGCTGGACATGGGTTTCCTGCCGGACGTGCGGCGGATCGTGGAGCAATGTTCGCGGCGGCGTCAGACCGCGTTGTTTTCGGCGACCATTCCGCCGGAGATCGAGACCCTGATCCGGTGGGCGATGCACGAGCCGGTGACGGTGGAGATCGGGCAGCGGCGGATGCCGGCGGAGACGGTGAAGCACGTTCTGTATCCCGTTGCGCAGTCACAGAAGAGCCAGTTGCTGCTGGCGCTGATGGAGCAGTTGAACTGGGAGAGCGTGATCGTGTTCTGCCGGACGCGGCGGGGAGCGGACAAGGTGGTGCGGCTGTTGAAGCAGCATCATCACAAGGCGGCGGTGATTCACTCGGACCGGTCGCAGCGGGAGCGGCAGCAGGCGCTGGAGGGGTTTCGCGGGGGGCAGTACGAGGTGCTGGTGGCGACGGACATTGCGGCGCGGGGATTGGACATTGCGGATGTGACGCACGTGGTGAACTACGACGTGCCGGAGCATCCCGAGGATTACGTGCATCGGATCGGGCGGACGGGGCGGGCGCAGGCGACGGGGGACGCGTTGACGATCATGATGACCGAGGATGCGCCACGGGTTGAGGCGATCGAGAAGTTCATCAAGAAGCGGATCGAGCGGGTGAAGCTCGAGGGGTTCAACTACGAGTACGCGCTGGCGTTGGACGAGGGGCGGCGGAATGCGTTGCCGACGGGGCGGGTGCGCGGGGGCCCGGTTGGGAAGAGCGGGTATTTTGCGGCGCCGGCACGGAAGCGGCGGCGGTAGGCGGCGGCGGGTCGACGAGGGTCCGTGACGAGCGGGATTTCGCCGTGCAACTCCTTGGGCTCACCGGCGGGATCGGAATGGGGAAGTCGACGGCTGCGGCGATCCTGGGGCGGTGGGGTGTGGCGGTGGTGGACACCGACGACATTGCGCGGGCGGTGGTGGCCCCGGGGCAGCCGGCCCTGGATGAGATCCGGGAGGCGTTCGGGTCCGGGATGATTCGCGGGGATGGGACGCTGGATCGCGGGCGGTTGGCGGAGGCGGTGTTCGGGGATGCGGAGGCGCGTCGGCGGTTGGAGGGGATTCTGCATCCGCGGATTCGCGGGGTTTGGTGGGAGAGGGTGGGGGAGTGGCGGGGGCGTGGGATCCGGTGCGGGGTGGTGGTGATTCCGTTGTTGTTCGAGACCGGGGCGGAGGGGCGGTTCGACGCGGTGGTTTGCGTGGCCTGTTCTCCGGCGGCCCAGCGGCGGCGGTTGCTCGAGCGTGGGTGGAGCGAGGCGCATCTCCAGCGCCGGCTTTCGGCGCAGATGCCGATCGAGACGAAGATCCTGCGGTCGCGGTTCCTGATCTGGACCGAGCCGCCGGTGGACGTGCACGAGGCGCAATGGCGGGCGGTGTTTATGACGCTCGGGTTGTCGGCGGGTTGAGCGCCTTTCCGGTTTCGGATCGGGCTAGGCGGCGAAGAGGAAGTCCCGGCCTTCGACGTGGCCGCGGGCGGTGAGGAAGGCGCGTTGGAAGTCGCGGGCGCCGCGGTTTGCGACGCAGCCGAGGACGATGGCCTGGCCGGGGGGAGGGATGTGGTCGGGGGCGAGCACCTGGCGGCCGTCGGGGCGGGGGTGTTGTTTGCGGGGGTCGATGTCGATGAAGCCGTGGATGGGGATGCCTGCGGCCTCGAAGAATCCGATGCGGCGGCGGGTGAGGCGTCCGGCGCCCCAGGCGATGCGGGGCCGGGAGGGGTGGAGGGAGGCGAGGTGACGGGCGAGGTAGCCGGCCTTGATGCGGAAGAACGCCTCGGCGCGGTAACGCGGGTCGCGGCGGGAGAGGCGTTCGGGCGGGTCGTTCCAGGTGAGGAGCGTTTGGGGGACCTTGGCCATGCGAACACCGGCGTCGAGCCAGCGCAGCCACAGTTCGTAATCCTCGGGAAAATCGCCGTCGAGATAACCGCCGTGTTCGCGGGGAAGGTGGCTGCGGAACATCACCGACGGGTGGGCGAACGGTGATTCGATGAAGCGAGCGAGGGCGATGTCGTCGGGGTCGATCAGGTGGTTGAGCCAGTCGACGTGGAGGGCGTAGCCGGCGTTGGCGGCGGTGTCGCCGCCGTAGGCGACGCGGGAGCCAACGACGCCGACGCGGGGGTGGTCGAGGAGGAAGGCGGCCTGGACGGCGAGGCGGTCCGGGTCGGACACGTCGTCGGCGTCCATGCGGGCGATGAGGGGGGCGCGGGCCGCGGCGAGGCCGGCGTTGAGGGCGCCGGCGATGCCGGTGCGGGGGAGGCGGAGGACGCGGATCCTGGGGTCCTCGCGGGCGTGGGATCCGGCGATGAGCGGCGAATCGTCGAGGGAGCCGTCGTCGATGATGATCAGTTCCCAGTCGGGGAGGGACTGGGAGCGGATGCTCTGGATGGCGGTGGCGAGGGTGGGGGCGGCGTCATGGGTGGGGAGGAGGACGGAGACCGCGGGTCTGGCGATCATGGGGCGGGTTTCCGGAAGGCCGGGGCGTCCGGTTTGCCGGCGGATTCGAGGAAGGCGAGCAGGTCGAGGATTTCGTCGCGTTGGAGGGTGGCGAGCAGGCCTTCGGGCATGGCGGAGACCGCGGATGGCTGGGTGGATTCGACGAGGTGTCTGGCGATGGTTTGTTCGGTGCGGGAGATGGGGTCGGTTTCGAGGACCAGTTCCTCGGGGGATTCGCGGATGAGGCGGCCGGAGAGGTCGTCGCCGTCGAGGAGGAAGACGCGGGTGTTGCGGTACTGCTCGTTGATGACCTTGGACGGTTCGAGAAGGGCTTCGAGCAGTTCGCGTCGGCCGTACTTGCTGGCGGCGCCGGACAGTTCGGGGCCGGAGTCGCCGCCGGTGTTGCCGAGGCGGTGGCAGGCGTAGCATTGGGTGTCGATGAAGGCGCGTCGGCCGCGTTGGAAGTCGCGGCCTGCGGAGACCTCGTCGAGGAAGGGGAGGAGGTCGGCGGTGGTCCAGTCGCGGACGAAGGTGCGGGGTTCGGGGGCGACGGAGAGGGCGGGGACGACGGGGGTGGCGAGGAGGTCGCGGAAGGAATCGCGCTGGTCCTGGGGGATGGACTGGACGGCGTCGCGGCGGAAGCCTTCGAGGTGGCGGTTGAGGTTGGCGCCGTCGACGTATTCGCGGCCGACGTCATGGAACCAATGGAGGATGGAGCCGGGGCGTTGGAGGTGGTCGCGGGGCTGGAGCCACCAGGACAGGTAGCGGCGGCGGTCGGGTTCGGACCAGCCGGAGCGGACGTGCCGCAGCTGGGAGACGTAGTGGATCTGTTGTTCCTGGGAGTTGGCGCGTTCGAGGAGGTCGAGGACCTTGGGGACGGTTCCCGGGGCGTCGAGCCAGAGCAGGAGCCGGGTCAGTTCGCGGTTTTCGGCCCAGGACGAGGCGGGGAAGCGTGGGCTTAGTTTGTCGATGGCCAGCTGGGAGAGGGTGGGGTTGGGGCGGCCCTGGCGGAGGAAACTCAACTGGATGACGCGGAGCTTGAGCAGGCGGTGGTCATCGTCGAGGCCGGCGAGGGGGAAGCGGGCGAGGGTCTTGAGCAGGTCGGGTTGGGTGGAGGCGGGGCCGGTTCGGGCGAGGGCGAGCAGGGCGTGGAGGGCGGCGGTGGCGTTGGTTTCGGCCAGGGCGCGCGGGGTCCAGAGGGCGTGGGGCTGGGACTCGACGGCGATGCGCGCGGCGAAACGGATGGCGCGGTCGGGGTGGGCGAGGTGCGGCCAGGCGATGTCGACGGCATCGGGGTGTTGGCGGCCGTGGAAGCGTTCCAGTTGCCGGCGGAGTGCGCGTGCCTGGGCGGCGGGGTCGTTGGGAGAGGAGGAGGGTGTGGTGGTGGTGGCGGTGGTGTCGGGAGGCTGGTTGGGCTCGCCGGCGTGACGGACGCGATAGAGGCCGGATTGGGTGCCACGGCCGCCGGTGGTGAAGTAGAGGGCGCCGTCGGGGCCGAAATCGAGGGAGGTCAGGTTGAGGGGTTGGCCTTTGACGAACTCCTCGAACGTGCCGCGCCAGGACGCGCCGTGGGGTTCGAGGTGGACGGCAAGGATGCGGCCGTAGGACCAGTCCTGGACGAAGAGGGCGCGGCGGTGGTGTTCGGGGAAGCGGGCGCGGGCGCCGTAGCGGACGCCGGTGGGGGAGCCGATGCCGACGTCGACGACCGTGGGGACCTGGTCGGGGTAGGTGTCCGGCCAGGCCCGGGTTCCGTCGCGCCAGCCCATTTCGGCGCCGGAGACCACATGGAACAGGCGGTTGGGGCGGTACCAGGGGGTTCCCCAATCCCATTCGTTGTCGCTGTCGAAGGCGAACAACTCGCCGTCGGGTCCGAAGTCGAAGCCATAGGCGTTGCGCATGCCTGAGGCGAACAGCTCCCAGCGGGAACCGTCGGGGTCGGTGCGGAGGACCTGGCAACCGGGGACGAGGGCGCCGGTGGCGCGGGTGGTCTCGTCGGGGTTGAGGGAGAGGACGTCCTCGGCGTAGTGACGGGCCGGGGAATCAGGGGCGAGGCCCTCCGGGGGTTGGGTGGAGTTGCCGTTGAGCACGTAGATGTGCTGGTCGGGACCGAGGGCGAGCGCGTGGTAGCCGTGTTCGCCGCCACCTTTGAACGACTTGAGCAGGCGGACTTCATCGGGGTCGAAGCGGTCGTTGCCGTTGGTGTCGGTGAGCCGGTAGAGGCCGGAACCCTGGGGGCCCTTGGCGTTGGCGTAGAGGCTGCCGTGGGCGAACAGGAGGCCCATGGCGAACCGAATGGGGGCGGGGACGGTTTCGACGCTGGCGATGCGTTGATCCGGGCCGAGGGTGAAACGGAGGAGGGGAAGGGATTCGCCTTCCGGGGACACGTAAAGGCGACCCTTGGGGTCGAAGGTCATGCAGACCCAGGAACCCTCGTTGGGTTCGGCGGATCGCAGCAGGTCGACCTCGTAGCCGGGGAGCAGTTTCAGGGCCGAGGCGGGCGTGGCGGAGGCCTTGGACAGCACATCGCCCCAGGGCGCGGAACCGTGGGCGCCGAGGCTCCGGGCGCGCGCCCAGGCTGACACGTCGAGGTTGGGTTTGGTCCATCCGGGCACTTCGCGGTCGGTGGTCAGCCAGGAGGAGTCGGACACGATCTGGCGGGTTTCAGTGCCGCCGAGATTGAGGTGGACGAGCAGGCCGCCGGGGCTGGGCCCGTCGGGGGTGGGAGGTCGGCGGATGGCGTGGACGGCGATGAGGTTGGGGCCCTGGTTGAGGTTCATGGAAACCTCGGCGCGCACCGGTTGGCCGGGTTGATCGCAGGCCGCGACCTTGCGGCCGTTGAGGAAGACCTCGGCGGTGCCGTCGGCGACGGCGGTGAGCCGGGCGTTCCAGGTGTACGGGGGGGTGGTGAAGGTTTGCCGGAACCAGGCGGTGGCGGGCGCTGGGGTGTTGGTGTCCCGGGGTGCCGGCCAGATCCACTGTGGGGCTGGGGATTGGGCCTGCAGGGGACGGGTGCCGGCCGTGAGGATGGTCAGCAGGAACAGGAGGATGGGGAACCGGGTGGCGAAAGTGCAGGCGCAGGCGCGGCCGTGGGTTCGGGTGCGGGTGCGGGCCGAGCGGGAGGACGGCAGGGGCGTGTGCACGCCCGAGGATAGCGGAGGATGGGACGTCTGCCGAGGTGTGGGTTGCCGTCGCGCGGCGCGCGGGGCGGGGGGAGGGAGGCGTGCGCCGGGGAACGATGGATATGGGGAGGCGATGGGCAGGTGAAAGGAACCGGTTCCCGGGTGGGTGAGGGGCTGGGGGCGGAGGACCTTCGACACAAGACCTGTTCCCGTATGGGCACCGGGCGGGGACAGCTATATCGATAGCGCCGATCACGGGCCAGATGTCACCCGACAGGGGGACAGGTTCTTCCTGGGAGGTGATGCCGGCCGGGTCCGGGCGGGGGGGCGCCTAGGCAACCTCCTGTGGGCGAGGGTGTGCGATAGGGGGACAGGCTTTCGTTTAGAGCCCGTCTGAAAATTCGAAGGGGTCCTGTTTTCGAGGAAAAGGCCGGATGGCGAGGCGCGACGAGGGAGCATACCCGCCAGAGGTCTGTGACCGAGGAGCAACGAAGCCAGCCGGCCTTTTCCTCGAAAACCCTTCGGGCGACGGTTCTTTTGGGCTGGGCCTGTGTTGGCTCGGCCGTTACAGCCCGCTGCGGGGATGCACCGGCCTCGCCGCCTTGGCCCAGCCCAAAATCCCTCGTCGCAGGACCCCTTCCAATTTTCAGACGGGCTCTTAGGGTCCCGCTTGGGCGCACGGAAGTCCGATCGCCGGCCCGCCGGTCCGGTCGGCGGGTGGGGCGGGTTGAGCGGGTGCCGGTGGGGGGAGGGGGTACCCAATGAAAGACCTGTCCCCGTATCGGGGGTGGGGTGGCTGTAAGGATATCGAAAAAATCGGGACACAATAGGGGGACAGGTTATTCCTGGGGGGGGGCGATGCTGGCTGGGTCCGGGCCGGGTTGTCGCCCAGGTCAACCTCCTGTGGACGAAGGGGTTCATCATCTCGTGCCTCGGAGGTCGTCTGGCGGTCGGCTGGGATGAAGGGACGGCGTTGGCATGACCTCGGGGATTCGGTAATCACGGGGCTTGCAGACACGACGATTCATACCTGCGGTGACCGCCATTCGGGGCGTCCGGGGGATGCTTGCCTTGGTCCTCATGGGGTGGGCGGGGCCAGCGGGCGGGGTGGAGCGGGAGGGGGGTAGGGGGACAGGGGGGGAATCGGGGGTGGGGTGGCGGTCGTGGGGGTTGGCGGTTCCGGTGGAGGGCCGGGTGGGGTTCACGCGGCTGGGTGTGGAGGCGACCGGGTTGTCGTTCACAAACCAGCTTGCGGCGGAGCGGGGGGCGACGAACCGGGTGTTATGGAACGGGTCGGGGCTGGCGGTGGGGGATGTGAACGGGGACGGGTTGCCGGACCTTTATGCCTGCCGGTTGGAGGGGACGAACGCGTTGTATCTGAACCAGGGTGGCCTGCGGTTTCGGGAGGTCACGGAGGAAGCGGGCTTGGCACTGTCCGGTAGGCATGATCGAGGGGCGGTGTTGGCGGATGTGAACGGGGATGGCCCGCTGGACCTGCTGGTCGCGACGACCGGGTTGGGGGTGCGCTGTTTTCTGAACGACGGCAAGGGGCGATTCCGGGAGGTGTCGAGGGCGGTGGGGACGCTGACGCGGTTCGGGGCGATGACCCTGGCGTTGGCGGATGTGAACGGGGACGGGTTCCTGGACCTGTACGTCTGCAATTACCGGCGGGAGGACATCAAGGACCTCGGGCGGGTGGAGCTTCCGGTGGTGGGCGGGCGAAGCGTGGTTCCGCCCGCGTTTGCGGACTGGCTGGTGATCCGTGACGGGCAGCTCCTCCAGTATGGCGAACCGGACGTGTTGTATCTGAACAACGGACGGAGCGGGTTCGAGGCGGTGTCGTGGACCGGCGGGGCGTTCGTGGACGAGGACGGGAAGCCGCTGGTGGAACCGCCCCGGGACTGGGGGCTGAGCGCGACGTTCCGGGACTTGAACGCCGACGGCTTTCCGGACCTTTACGTCTGCAACGATTTCTGGACCCCGGACCGGATCTGGCTGGGGAACGGCCGGGGTGGATTCCGGGCGCTGCCGCGGCTGGCGATGCGGAAGATGAGCGGCAACTCGATGGGGGTGGATGTGGGGGACCTGGACGCGGACGGGCGCATGGACCTGCTGGTGGTGGAGATGCTGGGGCGTGAGGTGCGGACCCGGAAGCGGCAGTTGGCGCCCGCGGAGCCGGAGACCACGGGGATCGGAGAGATGGAGGATCGACCGCAGGTGCTTCGGAACACGCTGTTCCGGAACCGCGGGGACGGCACCTACGCGGAAGTGGCGGCCATGGCGGGTCTGGCGGCGTCGGATTGGTCGTGGTCGCCGGTGTTCCTGGACGTGGACCTGGACGGGTACGAGGACGTGCTGATCTCGGCGGGGCACGTGCATGATCTGTTGGATGCCGACGCGCGGCGGGCGATCGAGGTGCGCGGGGCGATGGGCGGGGCCGGGGTCGTGGGGGTGGCGGCGCGGGTGGTGAATGACCGGCTCCTGCCGCGACTGGCGCAACCGATCGTGGCGTTTCGCAACCACGGGGATTGGCGGTTCGAGGACGTGACCGGGGCCTGGGGAACCGGGGCGGAGGGCGTGCATCATGCCCTGGCGACGGCGGACTTCGACGGGGACGGGGACCTGGACCTCGTGGTGAACCCGCTGGGGTCGGCGCTGACGCTGTATCGCAATGACGCCGTGGGGTCCCGGGTGGCGGTGCGGTTGAAGGGGCGGGCGCCGAACGGTCAGGGAATCGGGGCAAGGGTGACGTTGCTCGGGGGCGCGGTGCCGAGGCAGACGCGTGAGGTCCTTTCCGGCGGGCGTTACATGGCGGGCGCGGAAGCCCTGAGCGTGTTCGCCGCCGGAGCGGCCGGGCAGGGAATGACCCTCGAAGTGGTGTGGCGTTCGGGGCGTCGCAGCCGGGTGGAAGGCGTTCGGGCGAACCGGATCTATGAGATCGATGAGGCCGGGGCCCAGGCGCCGGGAACGGAGGCGGAGGAGGATCCGGAGGCGGCGGTCGCGGATGGGATGCCCTGGTTCCGGGATGTGTCGGCGGCGCTGGATCACCGCCATCGGGACGAGTCCTTCGACGACCATTCGAGGCAACCGTTGTTGCACCTCGGGCAAAGCCGGTTCGGCGGCGGGGTTGGGTGGGTGGATTGGAACGGGGACGGAACGGAGGATCTGGTGCTGGGGACCGGCCGCGGGGGTCGCATGGAGGTGCGGCTGTCGGATGGGGGCGGGGGGTGGAGGCCGGCGGACGTGCCGGCCTGGAGCCAGGCGGCCACCCAGGACTGGACCGGGGTGGCCGCGTGGCGTCGCGGGTCGGGCCCGGCAACGGTCATGGTCGGGATGTCCGGTTACGAGGGCGAGGGAGGCGCGGCGGACGGCGGCGGGGTCTGGGTGGGGAACGCCGGTGCGGGAACCATGGAGGGAGTGCTTCGGATTCCCGGGTGGAATCCGGGACCGCTGGCGGTGGGGGACATGGATGGGGACGGGAGCTGCGAGGTCTTTGTGGGGGGCGGTTCGGCGGCAGGGCGGTATCCGCTGGCGACGCCCTCGGTGCTGTTGCGGTTCGAAGCGGGACGTTGGCGACCGGACCCGGGGGTTGCCGTCCTGCTGGCGGATGCCGGACTCGTGCGCGCGGCGCGCTGGGCGGATCTGGAGGGGGACGGGTATCCGGAGCTGATGCTCGCGTGCGAATGGGGGCCGGTGCGGATTCTGCGGAATCGGAAGGGTCGGTTGGAGGCCTGGGACGCGCCGGTGGTGATCCGGGGGATGCAGGAAACGGACGGGAACGGGAACGGGAACGGCGATGGGAACGCCGCGAAGGCGATGCGATTGGGGATGTTGCAGGGTTGGTGGACGGGGCTTGCGATCGGGGATCTCGACAAGGACGGCCGGCTGGACTGGGTGGCGGGGAACTGGGGTTGGAACAGTCCGTACCGGGCGAGTGTGGAACGGCCGTTGGTCTTCCGGTTCGGCGAGTTCCGGGGCGGGCCGTGGGTGGATCTGATCGAGACGGAGTGGGATCCGGTGCGCCGGTTGCGCACGCCGTCGCGGCGGATGGGCGAGCTTGCGGGAACCCTGCCGTGGTTGCCGGCGCGGTTTTCAACGCATCGCGCCTACGCGGAAGCGTCGGTGGAGGAAGTGCTGGGAGACGCGGCGGATCAGGCGGGGTCGGTGTCGGCGACGGTGCTGGCCTCGATGGCTTTTCTCAACCGCGGGGATCGGTTCGAGGCGATCCCGTTGCCTCGCGAGGCGCAGGAATCCGTGGTGTTCGGCGTCAGTGTTGCGGATGCGGATGGTGATGGGAACGAGGACGTGTTCCTGGCGCAAAACTTCTTCGGGACGCGGCCGGAGCTGGGGCGGATGGACGGGGGTCGGGGGCTGTGGCTGCGCGGGGATGGGGCGGGGGGGTTGAAGGCGGTGGGTTTGGAGCGGTCGGGGGTGGCGGTGGATGGGGAGGGGCGTGGGACGGCGGTGGCGGATTTCAACCGGGACGGGAGGCCGGACCTGGTGGTGATGCAGCACGGGGCGGCGACGCGTTTGTTCGAGAACGTGGGCGGGCGGCGGGGGTTGCGGGTGCGCGTCGAGGGGCCGGCGGGGAATCCGGACGGGATCGGGGCGGTGTTGCGCTGGGCGGGGTCGGAGGCCGGGCCGGCGCGGGAGGTGTCGGCGGGGACGGGTTGGGGGTCGCAGGACGGGGCGGTTCAGGTCATGGCTGCGGGTGGTGAAGCGGGCACGCTGGAGGTGCGCTGGCCTGGGGGGAAGGTGGGGAAGGTGCGGGTGCCGGAGGGGGCGGGGGAAGTGGTGGTGAAGTACGACGAAGCGGCCGGCGAAGCGGAGGGATCGAGAACCGGAGGAGGGGCGGGAGCGGCGCCTTGAGTGGATCAGGCGGCGATCAGGCGGACGGTTCCGTGTCGGGGGGAGGCGTGGGTTCGGAGGGGGCGGGGGAGAGGACGGCCTGGCGGACGTTCCAGCGTTGCAGGCGGCGGCCCAGTTCGCGCGGCCAGTTTTCCTGGGTGCAGGTCATGAAGACCTGGCCGCGGGCGTGTTCGGCGCGTTCGAGGAGGGGCATGAGCCCGGCGCGGCGGCGGGCGTCCAGTTCGCCCATGACGTCGTCGATGAGCAGGATCGGGGGTGAGCCGGCGAGGCCGGTCATGTATTCGGCCTGGGCCATCTTGAGGGCGATGGCGAGGGAGCGTTTCTGGCCTTCGCTGGCGAACTGGGCGGCGGATTTGTCGGCGAGCAGGAGCTGGAGGTCGTCGCGATGGGGGCCGACCGCGGTGATGCGGAGCGTGCGTTCGCGGTGGGCTGCCTGGGCCAGTTCGACGGCGAAATCGTTTTTGATGGAGGGGGCGTAGGTGATGCGGAGTTCCTCGGCGTCCTGGCTGATGCGGCGGTAGGCGAGGCGTGCGAGGGCGGAGAGGCGGGGGACCAGGTCGCGGCGGGCCTGCATGAGGAGGTTGCCGGAGGCGATCAGCTCCTGGGTGAAGGGGGCGAGGATGGCGGGGTCGGGGTCGGGCTTTTTGAGCAGGGCGTTGCGGTGCTGGAGGGCGCGGAGGTAGCGCTGGAGGGTGACGAGGTATTGGCCCGGGGTTTGGGCGAGGAGCAGATCGAGGAACCGGCGGCGGATGCGGCCGGTGCCTTTGACCAGCTGGAGGTCCTCGGTGCAGAAGACCACGCAACGCATGCGGCCGTAGTAGTCGGTGAGCCGTTTCACCGGCTGATCGTCGAGGGACAGTTTCTTTTCCGAGGCCGACCAGAACATCTTGAGGCTGTGTTCGGTGGAGGCGACGAGCTGGCCGCCGACGAAGTAGCCGCGGGCGCCGTGGCGGACCATCTGGGCGCTGCCGACGCCGCGGAAGGAGCGGAGCGTGGCCAGCAGGTAGATGGCCTCGAGGATGTTGGTCTTGCCCTGGGCGTTGTCGCCGAGCACGAGCTGGAAGCCGGGGGAGAAGTCCACGTCCAGCCGCGCGTAATTGCGGAAGTCGCGCAGTCGGAGGTGGGCCAGGTGCACGGCTCGGGGTGAGGAGCGGAGGGGTGGGTGGGGGTGTGAGGGGTGAGGGGATCAGCGGGGGCGCATGCGCCAGTTTTCGTAGGCGAGCATGGCCATGAGGAGGGTGAGGAAGACGCGTTGGTTGAAGAGGGCGAAGACGGCGACGGCGGTGGCGGCGGCGAAGCCGACGGCGCAGGTGATGTGGAGGCGTCGGTCGCCGAGGGCGGTGCGGAGGAGGAGGCCGCCGTCGAGGGGTTGGATGGGGAGGAGGTTGATGAGGGTCCAGAAGTAGTTGATCCAGACCATGTCGACGAGGGCGCCGCGGACGTCGGGGGAGGCGGAGGGCAGGTACATGAGGGCGAGCAGGCAGAGGGTGCCGAGGGTGACGCTTGCGGCGGGGCCGGCGGCGGTGACGAGCAGGTCCTGGCGCCGGTTGAAGCGGGAGCCGTGCATGATGGCGGCGCCGCCGAAGGCGTGGAGGACGATCTCGGGCATGGCGCCGAAGCGGCGGCCGACGCTCGCGTGGCCCAGCTCGTGGATGAGGATGGAGAAGAAGACCAGGATCACCCAGATGCCGATGCCGGCGAGGTTCGCGAGGTTGGAATAGGATTCGGGCCTCAGTCCTCCGCCGAGGAGGACCGCGGTGATGATGAACCACAACTCCAGGCGCACCGGGAAGCCGAACAGATGAAACTGCATGCAGGCCTTCCCATGCGCTGCCTCGGGGCAAAATGCAACCCGCGGAAGCGCCCCGGACCCCCACCCGCCCCATCACCAGGACCTTGCGCCGGGCGAAGGACGGGCGGAATCGCGGACCATCAAGCCGCCTGACCGCGGGACGCGGGCGCCGGGGAGGTCCCTGGGGGCGGTGCGGGTGCGGGTGCGGTCGGGGGTGTGTCGAGGAAGTGGGCTTCGAAGTCGGCGGGTTCCTGGGCGTAATGGCGGTCGATGAGGGCGGAGGTGGCGAGGGCGAGGGCGAGGGCGGTGGTGACGATGGACGCACCGGAGGTCCAGGTGGGGCGGTTGGGTCGGGCGGGGTGCGGTGGGGTCGGCTGGCGTGGGCGGAGGACGATGATGAGCGCCGCGACGAAGACGGGGAGGGTGGGCAGCCAGGCCCTGAGGGTCCACGATGGGCTTGGCTGGCCCTGGATGGCACGGGCGCGAAGGGCGACGGCGAGCTGGGCCTCGGCCTTTCGGGTGGCGCGGACCGCCTCATGAAGGTCGCGGTTGAGTGGGTTGTCGGGCTGGGGGTCCGGTTGGGGCGGGGAGGCTTCGGGGGGGGAGCCGGGTGAGGGTGGGCGGGTTGGGTGGGGCAGGGTGGAGCGGATGACGTGTTCGAAGGTTCGGGCCGCTTCGAGGGCCTGGTGGCGTTCGGTGATGGCGCGGTCGATGGTGGCGGCGTGGTGATTGCGTCGGGCGTGGAGGGCGGCGATGCGGAAGGAGCCGAGGCCGATGGCGAGGAGGACGATGACCAGTCCGAGAGCGAGGCGCAGGGCGTCGGGGCGGGAACGGGGCTGCCGGCGTTTGCCGAGCAGGAGGCGGCCGAGGAGCACGCCGCCGAAGACGCCGGAGAGGGCGGCGCTGATGAGGACGGTGTGGGGGATGGACCCGCCGGAGGTTCGGGCGAGGCCGCCGAGGACCACGCTGGCGGCGAGGATGGCGGCCGCGAGGAGGACGGTGAGGCGGGTGCGGCGGGTGGCGGCTGAGGCGAGGCAGGCCGGGCAGAGGGGGTTGCGGGTGAAGGCGGGCAGGGGACGACCGCAGCGCGGGCAGGCAGGGGTGGGGGATGGCATCGATCGGGGTATGGAGCGGGGAACGGAGGCGCGAGGATGATGTCGGGTAGGGGTATGGGTGCGAGTGCGAGTACGACTACGACTACGAGTACGAGCAGTGGCGGGGGGTCAGGAGTGGGGGGTGAAGGAGCGTTTGGGGTTGGCGCGGAGGTGGTCGCGGATTTCGGAGAGGAAGGCTTCGCCGTAGGCGCGGAACTTGGTTTCGCCGACCCCGGTGATCGCGTGCATGTCGTCGGGGGTGAGCGGGTAATCGCGGGCCATGGAGCGGAGGGTGACGTCGCCGAAGATGATGTAGGGCGGGACGCCCTGTTCCTCGGCGAGACGTCGGCGGAGGGTGCGGAGTTTTTCGAAGAGCAGTTCGTCGCACTCGATTTCGCCGGCGCGGGAGGTGCGGGGTCGGGGTGTGGCGAGGGGGCGGGTGAGGCTGATGGGTCGGCGGTCCTTGAGGGCGGCGAGGCCTTCGGGGGCGAGGGCGACGGTGGGGAACTGGCCGGGGTTCTGCTGGAGGAATCCGAGTCGGATCAGTTCGCGGGCGATGGCGCCCCATTCGTTGCGGGAATGCTCGGTGCCGATGCCGTAGGTGGAGAGGGTCTGGTGGTGGTGTTGGCGGATGCGTTCGGTATCGGCGCCGAGGAGGATGGCGACGATGTGGTTGACGCCGAAGTCGAGGTTGGAGTGTTGGCGGACGCGGTAGACGCAGCTGAGGAATTTCTGGGCGGCGACGGTGCCGTTGTAGGAGGTGCGGGGGTTGAGGCAGTTGTCGCAGGCGCCGCAGGGGCCGGGGCTGGACGATTCGCCGAAGTAGGCGAGGAGGAAGGCGCGGCGGCACTGGGCGGATTCCGCGAAGTGGACCATCTGGCGGAGCTGTTCACGGGCGAGGGCCTGTTCGTGGGCGTCGGTTTTCTCCTCGATGAACCCGATCTGTTTGGCGACGTCGCCGGGGCTGAAGAGGAGGAGGCAATCGCCGGGGAGTCCGTCGCGGCCGGCGCGGCCGGTTTCCTGGTAATAGCCTTCGATGTTCTTGGGCAGGTCGTGGTGGAGGACGAAGCGGACGTTGGGTTTGTTGATGCCCATGCCGAAGGCGATGGTGGCGCAGACGACGCGGATTTCGTCGCGCAGGAAGCGTTCCTGGGCCTGGTCGCGTTCCTGTTTGGTGAGGCCGGCGTGGTAGGGGGCGGCGGGGATGCGGTTTTCGGCGAGGCGTGCGGCGAGGCTGTCGGCGCCGGCGCGGCTGGCGCAGTAGATGATGCCGGATTCGGCGGGGCGTTCGCGGAGGAAGCGGAGGATCTGTTGGGTGGGTTGTTCCTTGGGGAGGACGCGGTAGACGAGGTTGGGGCGGTTGAAGCTGGCGACGTAGACGGCGGGGTTGCGGAGGTTGAGCTGGCTGAGGATGTCGCGGCGGACGCGTTCGGTGGCGGTGGCGGTGAGGGCGAGGAAGGGGACGTCGGGGAGGCGGTCGCGGAGGGCGCCGAGCTGGCGGTATTCCGGTCGGAAATCGTGGCCCCATTCGCTGATGCAATGGGCTTCGTCGACCGCGATGCAGGACACGTTCCAGCGGGCCAGTTCCTCGGGCATGGAGCCGAGGAGGAGGCGTTCGGGGGCGACGTAGAGCAGCTTGAAGCGGCCGGTGTGCAGTCCGCGCCAGCGGGCGCGGCGTTCGGCGTCGTCGAGGGATGAATTGAGGAAGGTGGCGGGCACGCCGTTGGCGTGGAGGGCGTCGACCTGGTCCTTCATCAGGGCGATGAGGGGGGAGATGACGACGGTGAGGCCGGGGCGGACGATGGCGGGGAGTTGGTAGCAGAGGGATTTGCCGCCGCCGGTGGGGAGCAGGGCGAGGACGTCCCGGCCGTTGAGGGAGTCGCGCATGATGGACTCCTGGAGGGGGCGGAAGGAGGTGTAACCGAAGACCTCCTTGAGGGTGGGGCGGAGGGCGTCGTGGCGGGGCTGGCTGCTGGCGGGGGCGTGGCCTGGGGAGGGCGGGAGCAGGAGGCCGTCGGCGTCCATGGGGGGGGGCGGGCGGAAGGGGGCGGCGTGGGGGCCTGGGGCGGCTCGCTTGTGCTTACTGTTGTCCGCGGGCGAGTCGGACCACCTCGGCGACGTTGAGGCCGCGGCTGCGGGCCTGGATCTGGGGCAGGTACTGTTGCTGGAGGCCGCGGGCCTGGCCGAGCAGGGATTCGAACTGTTGTTTCATCTGGAGGCCGGAGAGGGAGCGGCCGCCGGCGTAGTAGCGGCGGGCGAGGTGGCCGATGGCGTAGGTGGTGGCGAAGGACATGGCGGAGCCGGTGAGGGAGCCGGCGATACCGCGGCCGAGGCCGCCGGCGACGGAGCCGAGGAGGCCCTTCATGAGTTTGGTGGCGTAGCCTTCGATGACCTGGGAGGTCATGCCGATGCCGGCGGCGGCGAGGAATTCGCCGATGTGCCCGCGGTCCAGTTCGACCCCGTGACGTTGTCCGACGCGGTACACGAGGCGCATTTGAAGGGGGATGATGGCCATGGTGGCCAGGGAGTTGGGGAGGAGTTCGAGGGCGCCGGCGAGGATGGCGTGGTTGAGGATGGTGCCGTCCAGTTCGGGGTCGGGGGCGGGGGCGCCGGTCTGGGCGGGAGCGGCGGGCGGGCGCGCGGCCTGGGCGAGCGCCGGCGCCGTGCCGAGCACCGGGGGCACGGCGGACTGGGCGAGGTCGTCGGCCTGGGTGTGGAGGGGGTGGACCTGGTCCTGGGCGAGTTGGAGGCCCTGGCGCAGTCCGGAGAGGAACGAGCGTTCGGCGTCGTTGAGCACGTTGTCCGCCTCGCAGACCCCGAGGGCCATCTCGTAGGCGAGAGCGCGGTGTTCGGGGGAGGTGAGACCGCTGGTGAACTGTTGGAGCGTCACCTGTTTGAGCAGCACCTCGCGGTAGAGGGCGAGGGCGTTCAGGCCGGGATTCTGAAACCCCTGCACGATCTCGCGGACCCGTTCGCGTTCCAGATCGGACTTGGAGCCGTCGGCGAACGCGGCCATGAGGCAGATGCCCAGGAGGCTGCGTTGTTCGGTGTCGGTCATGGCGCGAGCGTACTCCGGGGCCGGGCGAACGCCAGAGGGGAGGCGACCTCGATCCACGGATAGGCGCCCCCGAAAGGCCGGTCCGAGAAGCTCGTGGGCATGAACGTGGGCGTACCGGACTCCAACGATCGCGCCACCTGCATCGTCTTCGTGGACTGCCTCGTTGTGATTCGAGGCCTCGGACGGGCCGTTACGCGGCGATCGGGGACCCTCCCCCTCTGTGCTCTCGGTGCTCGCTGTGGTGAAATCCCGGCTTCATCCCGGATGTGAACCACCGAGTTCACCGAGAGCACAGAGAACGGATGGAACCGGATCCCCTTCCCCATCTCCCGGTCGGGCGGCCTCGATATGGGGACAGGTATTTTATCGATGCACCTTGCGGTGAAGCCCCGGGCAAGGTTCCCTAGCCGTCTTTATGCTGCGCGCCGGCATCGTCGGACTCCCCAACGTCGGGAAATCAACCCTGTTCAACGCCGTCACCCGAACCCGGAAGGCGGAGGCGGCCAACTACCCCTTCTGCACCATCGACCCGAACATCGGGGTGGTCACCGTGCCCGACGACCGCCTGGAGCCGCTGTCGAAGATCGCGAAGACCAGCGTGATCATCCCGGCGGCGATCGAGTTCGTGGACATCGCCGGGCTGGTGAAGGGGGCCTCCCAGGGCGAGGGCCTGGGGAACAAGTTCCTGAGCCACATCCGTGAGGTCGACGCCATCATCCAGGTGGTTCGGTGCTTCGAGGATCCCGACATCCATCACGTCGCCGGGGCGATCGACCCGGTGCGCGACATCGAGACCATCAACACCGAGCTCATCCTGGCGGACCTCGACAGCGTGCGGCGCCGGCGCGAGAAGCTGGCCAAGGACGTGAAGCGCGGGGACAAGGCGGCCTCGGCCGAGGACGCCGTGCTGGCCAAGCTCGAGCCGCATCTGGACTCGGGAAAGCTCGGCCTCACCTGCGAGCTTGCGGCGGAGGAGAAGGAAATGGCGCGCAGCTTCTGCCTGTTGACCGACAAGCCGACCATCTTCGCGGCGAACGTCCGGGAGAGCGATCTTGCGACCGCCGCGAGCAACCCGCACGTGGCCAAGGTGCGGCACTACGCCGAGACCCACGTGGGTTGCGAAACCACGGTCATCAGCGCGCAGATCGAGAGCGACCTCATCGATCTCGCCCCGGAGGAGGCCCGCGAATTCCTGGCCGAACTCGGGGTCAAGGAGTCGGGCGTCGGGCAGTTGATCCGCGCCACCTACCACCTGCTCGGCCTGCGCACCTACTTCACCGCGGGCGAGAAGGAGGTCCGGGCGTGGACCATCCACGCCGGCGACACCGCGCCGAAGGCGGCCGGGGTGATCCATTCGGACTTCGAACGCGGGTTCATCAAGGCTGAGACCGTGGCGTACGCGGACCTGATGAAATGCGGGTCGATCGCGTCGGCGCGGGAGAAGGGTTTGTACCGGATGGAGGGCAAGGAGTACGTGGTGCAGGACGGCGACGTGCTGTTGTTCAAGTTCAACGTCTGAGCTGCGCCGCGCCTGGGGTTGCCTCACTGCCTCGATGGGGCGTTAGAGCCCGTCTGAAAATTGGAAGGGGTCCTGCGACGAGGGATTTTGGGCTGGGCCAAGGCGGCGAGGCCGGTGCATCCCCGCAGCGGGCTGTAACGGCCGAGCCAACACAGGCCCAGCCCAAAAGAACCGTCGCCCGAAGGGTTTTCGAGGAAAAGGCCGGCTGGCTTCGTTGCTCCTCGGTCACAGACCTCTGGCGGGTATGCTCCCTCGTCGCGCCTCGCCATCCGGCCTTTTCCTCGAAAACAGGACCTCTTCCAATTTTCAGACGGGCTCTTAGGTGTTGGGGCGATGGCGAATCGCGCCCGCCGGGGCAACTGGGAAAACAGAACCGCCCCCTCGTGAGGGAGGGGGCGGGCGAATGAAGGGGAGGGAGTGGAGGTTGGGCGGCCGGGGTGCCGGGGCTCGCCCTCCCGGGGTTCGACCGGGCATCCGGCCGGGGTCAGGCGCCGAGGGCCTTGCGGATGGCGGCGGCGACCCGGCTTTGCTGTTCCTCGGTGATCTCGGGGTAGATGGGGAGGGAGAGGATCCTGGGGGTGAGGGCTTCGGAGACCGGGAAGGTGCCGGGGCCCTGGTGGAGGTCGGCGAAGGCGGGTTGGAGGTGGATGGGGGTGGGGTAATGGATGCCGTGGGCGGCGCCGATGTCGTCGAGGGCCTTCTGGATCTCGGCGCGCTTGGTGGTCTGGATGACGTAGAGGTGCCAGACGGGGGTGGAGTAGGGGGCGGCTTCGGGCAGGCCGATGGGGAGGCCCTTGAGCAGGGCGTGGTATCGGGCGGCGGCTTCGCGGCGCTGGGCGTTCCAGCCGTCCAGGTGGGGGAGTTTCACCCGGAGCACCGCCGCCTGCATGGTGTCGAGGCGGCAGTTGATGCCCTTGATGGGGTGAACGTTCTTGGGGTGCTGGCCGTAGTTGCGGAAGACGCGGATTTTCTCGGCCAGATCGGCGCGGCGGGTGGTGATGCCGCCGCCGTCGCCATAGGCGCCGAGGTTCTTGCCGGGGTAGAAGCTGAAGGAGGCGATGTCGCCGATGCTGCCGCAGCGGCGGCCCTTGTATTCGGCGCCGTGGGCCTGGGCGGCGTCCTCGACGACGGCGAGTTTGTGTTGTCGGGCGATGTCGAGGAGGGGGTCCATGTCGGCGGGTTGGCCGTACAGGTGGACGGGGAGGATGGCCTTGGTGCGCGGGGTGACGGCGCGGGCGACGGCGGCGGGGTCGATGGTGTAGTGCCTGGGGTCGACATCGACGAGCACCGGGGTGGCGCCGGCCTGCCAGATGCCCAGCACGCTGGCGATGAAGGTGTGGGTTGGGGCGATGACCTCGTCGCCGGGCCCGATGTCGAGGGCGCGAAGGGCGACCTGGATGGCGTTGCCGCCGTCGGCGACGCCCAGGCAATGCTCAGCGCCGCAATAGGCCGCGAACTCCCGCTCGAACTGGGCGAGGTCGTCACCGAGGACGAAGTCGCCGCGCGTCATGACGCGCTGGACGGCGGCGTCCATCTGGGCCTTGAGGTTCTGGTACTGGGTCTGGATGTCGACGAACGGGATCTTTCCGGGTTGAGCACTCATGATGGGGCGATTGCGCGATGCGAAAAAGGGGCACCCCCGGAAGCGCGTTCGGAGGTGATCTCTCCCCTCCCCCGATCATTCCGGACCTTGCCTGCCTTCCTCCGATACTCCGTGGGCCGCTTCAATGCGGGAATCCGATTGTCCTGGTCAAGTCCCAACCCGGTCCGGCCCCGGGCGTTGTTGCCTGGGGACCGGGTTTGGGGCGGGGTTGACGTGACCGGCTTGGCTAGTGGATCGGACGCTGGGGCCTGGTGCTTAAGAGCCCGTCTGAAAATTCGAAGAGGTCCTGTTTTCAGACGGGCTCTAAGGGGCCGTCTGAAAAATGGAGGGGGCCCGTTGCCTCACGGGACAATGACACCGAAGGGGTGGCTGACCGTTGGCTGGCCAACCGGGGTGGGGATCGGGTAGCGTGCGGGCATGACAGGGAGGACAGGGAGCCCGGCCGGGCCCGGGAGCGGGCTGCGGCGGCGACCGCGGCGGTTGCGGCAGTCGGCCGTCGTGCGCGGGTTGGTGCAGGAGACCCACGTGCGGGCGTCGGATCTGATCGCGCCGCTGTTTGTGCACGGCGGTTCGCATGCGGAGGAGAAGATCGCCTCGTTGCCCGGGGTTTCGCGGTGGTCGGTGGACGCGCTGGTGGATCATGCCGCGGGCCTGAAGGAACTCGGCATCGGGGCGGTGGCGTTGTTTCCGGCGACCCCGCCGGGGTTGAAGGACGCCACCGGATCGGAGGCGTTGAACCCGGAGAACCTGGTCTGCCGGGCGGTGCGGGCGCTGAAGCGGGCGTTGCCCGAATTCGTGGTGATCACCGATGTCGCCCTGGACCCGTACACCGACCACGGGCATGACGGGGTGCTGGATCCCGGGACCGGGGACGTGGACAACGACGCGACGGTGTCGTTGCTTGCGCGGATGGCGGTGCTTCAGGCGCGGGCGGGGAGCGACTGGGTGGCGCCGTCGGACATGATGGACGGGCGGGTGGCGGCGTTGCGCGGGGCCCTGGACGAGGCCGGGCTGACCCGGACGGTGATTCTCGCGTACTCGGCGAAGTTCGCCTCGGCGTTTTACGGGCCGTTCCGGGACGCCGTGGGCAGCCAGGCGGCGGCGGGGCGGGGGTATCTGGACAAGCGCACCTACCAGTTGAATCCGGCGAATGCCCGCGAGGCGCTGGCGGACGCCCTGCTGGACGAGGCGGAGGGAGCGGACATCCTGATGGTCAAGCCCGCCGGGCCGTATCTGGACGTGATCCGCGACCTGCGCGGGGCGACGCGGCTGCCGGTGGCGGCGTACCAGGTGTCGGGCGAGTATGCGGCGCTGCACGCGGCGGCGGAGCGGGGTTGGCTGGATCTCGAGGCGGCGCGGGATGAATCGCTGCTGGCCATCAAGCGCGCCGGGGCGGATCTGATTCTCACCTATTTCGCCGGGGCGATGGCCGAGCGACTGGGGGGGAGGTCGGGGTCATGAGGATGCGAATGCGGATCGATGGATGGCGGCGGGCAGGTGTGCGCGCGGTTGGCGCGGTTCGTGCCGCGGGTGGACTGCGGCGGCGGGTTGCGGGGTTGGGCGTGTTGCTGGCGGGTCTGGCCCTGGGTCTGGGGCTGGCCGCCGGGTGCCGGTCAAAGCCGGAACCCGCCCCCCGGACCGCCCCGCAGGCGCCCCCGGGTGGGGGATCGGTGTCGTCGGTGCCCTCGCACGCCTGGCAGCGGGAGGCGGAACGCTGGCTGGGGGCCCCGTACCAGCGGGGCGGGGGGACGAAGGCGGGGGTGGACTGTTCGGGGTTCGTTCAGCAGGTCTACCTGAAGGTGGCGCGTGTGTCGCTTCCGCGGATCACGCGGGACCAGTACCGGATCGGGTACCAGGTCGGGCGATCGGAGCTGAGGCCCGGGGATCTGGTGTTCTTCGACACCCTGGGGCGGGGGGTTTCGCACGTGGGATTGATGGTGGGCGGCGATCGTTTCGCCCATGCGAGCACCTCCAAGGGGGTGACCTATTCGCGGTTGTCGGAGACCTATTGGAACCGCCAGTTCCTGGGGGCGCGACGGTTGCCGCGGCGTGGGCGGCGCGGGCGGCGGAGGGTGGGATCGGTGGCGGAAACCCCGTCGGGCAAATCCTTTGACACTCCGGAAAAGCTGCCAGCAGACTGCGGCACCGGATTGACGGTGACTCGCTTATGAATTGTGTACCGGGCGGCCGCACCCAGCTGCGGCGAAAGCCAAGGGTGTGCCGGCTGGACCTCGTGACCGCGGTTTGTGCCATCGGCTGGGGACTCTCGGCGGGTGCCGTGCCGCTGATCGTTCCCGCGTCGGGCGTTCCGGCGACGGCGAATGCCCCGGGTGCCCCGATGCCGATGCCGCTGCTGTCGACGCCGGCGACCCTGGCCTCCGCGTCGGCCGGCGAAACGACGGCGACCGGGACCGCGCCGGCGGCGGTGCGTGCGCGGGGGATGTCGTGGCAATTGCCGTTGGCGTTCGAACCCGCGACCGAGGCTGTGCCCGCGGGTTCATCCGGGGCGGACGCCGGATACACCGCGCGCGGACCCGGCTATAGCGTTCACGTCCGTGCCGGCGGTGCGTATCTGGCGCTGTCGCGTGCGGTGACGACGGCGGATGCCGACGGCGGGACCGGTTCGGGAAGCGGCGGTTCGACGGCGACCGTGGATCGGGGTCGGTTGGGGGATGGTTCGGCGTTGGGTGGTCGGTCGGCTCGGACCCTGCGGGTTGTGGGGGTGCGGTTCGAGGGGGCTTCAGACGGCGGGACGCCGCGGGTTGAGGATCCTTTGCCGGGGCGGATTCACCGGTTGCAGGGGGGGCGGACCGGGGCGTGGCGCACGGGTTTGCAGGCTTTTGGACGGGTGGTTTATCCGGGGGTCTACGACGGGATCGACGTGGCGTATTACGGGCGTGGCCGGGAGTTGGAGTACGATTTCGTGGTGGCGCCGGGGGCGGATCCGGGGCAGGCGAGGCTTCGGTTCGAGGGCGTGCGCCGGTCGTGGGTGGATGCGCGCGGGGATCTGATGCTCGAGACCGGCGGCGGGGTGTTGGTGCAGCGGCGTCCGGAGGCCTATCAACAGGGGCCGGAGGGGCGGGAAACCGTGGAGGCGGCGTATGAAGTGGCCGGGGATGGCACGGTGGGATTCCGGTTGGGCGGGTACGATTCCGAGCGGCCGCTGGTGATCGATCCGGTGCTCAGTTACGCGACGTTTGTCGGGGGTAGCGGGCTGGATCAGTGCTGGGACATCGCGGTCGATTCGGGCGGGCACGCGTATGTCGTGGGGGAGACCGAGTCGGTGCAATGGAGCGGGCTGCGGATGATTTCGACGAACGCGTTTCAGGGGGAGTACCAGGGAGGGTTGGCGGAGGTGGCCGGGGACGCCTTTGTGGCGAAGCTCGCGCCGGACGGCAGTGCGTTCGAGTGGTTCACGTTTCTTGGCGGTTCGGATCTGGACGGCGCCTACGCCGTGGCGGTGGGGGCCGGGGACGAGCCGGTGGTGGTGGGTTTCACGACCTCGACCAATTTTCCGGTGACCGAGGGCGCGTACCGGTCGGTGGTGGGCGGGCCGACGAACCGGTTCACCGGGCGCGCGCCGATGGACGCGTTCGTGACGCGGTTGCGTGCGGACGGGTCCGGGCTGGTGGCCTCGACCCTGTTCGGCGGGGACCAGGAGGATCAGGGGCTGGACGTGGTCCTGCTGCCCGACCAGTCGGTGGCGATCGTGGGGAGCACGACCTCGACGAATCTGCCGGTGACCGCCGGCGTGCCGGGCGGGTTGCGGGACGGTTTTGTGGCGGTTCTGACCGCGGACGGCACGGGTTTGCGGCAGGCGCGGTACCTGGGCGGTTCGGGGCGTGATTCCCTGGAGGGTGTGGCCCTGAGTCCTGGCGGCGACCTCCTGCATGTCGTGGGGATCACCGAGTCGACGAACCTTCCGGTTGTCGGTTCCCTGCAATCGACCAACGCGGGTTCGTTCGACCTGCTGCTGGCGGGGGTGCGGGTGGCGGACGGCGAGGCCGAGTACACGACCTATCTGGGCGGGACCGGCGACGACTACGGCTACCGTGTGGGCGTGGGCGGGTCGGGGGCGGTCTGGGCGGCGGGCGTGACGTTCTCGGCGGATTTCCCGGTGGCATCGGCGTGGGTGTCGACCAACTCGGGGTTTGGGGATGGGGTGGTGGTGCGGTTGTCGCCGGACGGTGGGGCGCTGGAGCTGAGCACCTATTTCGGGGGAGCCTCGAACGATTCGTTCTGGGACGTGGCGGTGGATCCGCTCGGGCAGGTGCATCTCACCGGTGAGACGCTTTCGACGGTCACGAATCTTCCCGGGGTGAGCGCGGACACGATTCTGAGCACGAACCTGGGGTTGTCGGAGATCCTGTTGGTGCGGGTGGGGACGAACGGGGTGCCCTCGACCACGATCATCGGGGCGGCGGGTGATGAGCTCGGGTATGCGGTGGCCGCGGATGCGGCGGGGAACGCGTATGTCGCGGGGCGGGTGCGGTCGATCGCCTTTCCGGTGACCGGCACGAACGTGGCGCAGGCGGTGTACGGCGGGGATCGGACCGATGGTTTTGCGTTGGCGGTGGCCTACGAGCCGGCGTTGACCGCGGAGGCGGACGGGGATGGCATACGGCTCTCCTGGCCTGCGCCGAACGCGGGTTTTGTTCTGGAGTCCGCGCCGGTCGGCGCGGGCGACGGTGGCGCCGGCTGGGTGTCGGAGCCGGCGGCGGTTTTGACGGAGGGCGGCCGGCACGTGGTGCGGCTGCCCATGGCGGTGACGAACGGGGTCTTCCGGTTGCGCTGGGCCCGGTGACGGGGGTTTGGCGGGGCGGAGGTTCGGTTCGGTGGGTTCCGGGGGAAGTGTGGGAGGAAAGAACCTGACAAAGCGGTCTTGTAGGTCCGCAGGGCGATGCTTTGCGAACTGACCGGGACGAAGTCCGCCCGGTTCACTTCATTCTCGAGAATCCATGTCCGTACCTCTTCTAGATCTCAAGCCGCAGAACCTTCCGCTGGAGGGCGAACTCACCGCGGCGTTTCTGCGCGTGCTGCGATCCGGGCATTTCATCATGGGCCCGGAGCTGGATCGGTTCGAGGCGGAGATGGCGGCGATGCTGGGCGTGCGGCACGCCCTGGGGGTGTCGTCGGGCACGGATGCGATCCTGCTGGCGCTGATGGCGCTCGGGATCGGGCCGGGGGACGAGGTCATCGTGCCGTCGTTCACCTTTTTCGCCACCGGCGGGTGTGTGGCGCGGGTGGGGGCGACGCCGGTGTTCGCCGATGTCTGTCCGGTCTGTTTCAACCTCGACGTGGCGGATGCGGCGCGGCGCATCACCCCGCGGACCAGGGCGATCATGCCGGTGCATCTGTACGGTCAGGCGGCCGACATGGATGCGATCCAGGCGCTGGCGGGGCGGCATGGGTTGCAGGTGATCGAGGACGGCGCGCAGGCGCTCGGGGCGCGGTACCGGGGGAGGATGGTGGGCGGGTTGGGCGCTTTCGGGACCTTCAGCTTCTTTCCGTCGAAGAACCTTGGCGCGCTGGGGGACGCCGGGCTGTTGGTGGCCCAGGACGATGCGCTGGCGGAAAAGGCGCGTCTCCTGCGGGTGCATGGCGCCAAGCCGAAGTACTACCACCATCTGATCGGCGCGAACTTCCGCATGGACGCCCTTCAGGCGGCGTTTCTGTCGGTGAAGGCGGCGCGGTACGACGGCTACACCGAGGCGCGGTGCCGGAACGCGGCGGATTACACCGCGCAACTGCTGGGGTTGCCCGGGGTGGTGCTGGCGGACCCGGCGCGGTGCGGTTGCGCGGAGTCCCACGACGCAGGCGCGGGCGCGGGCGGCGAGGCCCGGTTGATCCTGCCGGTCGCCTATCCGCACAACGGGCACATCTGGAACCAGTACACGATCCGGGTGACCGGCGAGGGGCGTCGCGACGCGCTGCGCGCGCACCTTCAGGCGCGGGGGATCGGCAGCGAGATCTATTATCCCGTTCCGCTGCACGCCCAGCCCTGTTTCGCACCGGCGGCCGGCGCCTCCGGAGGCGGGCTTCCCCTGCCGGTGAGCGATCGCCTGGCCCGGGAGGTGATCAGCATTCCAATCTATCCCGAACTCAGCGCCGGGCAGCGCGCCGAGGTGGTGGAAGGGATCCGCACCTTCCTCGCCGGGACCTGACCCCGGGGTCGGGGCCCTTCCCGGTTCGTTCCAACTCCGCATTCATTCCAGGACCCTGCGATGGCCAGTCCCTATTTCTTGGTGTCGGACGACGACCACGACGCGCTGGTGACCCGCGCGTACGACCGGCGCGGATTCCGGTCGGACGAAGTCGAGGCGATGGTGCGGCTGTGCCGCGAGGCGGCGCGTCACGGCATTCGGACGCACAACGCCATCAAGGCGCTGCATCTCGACGACCTGTTCGGGTCGCCGCACGGCGGGTGTGTGCCCGGTGCGGAGATCAGCCGGCTCAGTTCGCGGTTTCCCGCCTCGCAGGTCTGGGTGGCCAACCGGAAGCTCGGGCCCGCGGTCGCCTATCCCGCCATGGAGACCTGCATGGATCTCGCGGAGCGGTACGGGGTGGGGATGGTGAGCGTGGACGAGGCCTGGCATTACCTCTGGGGCGGGGCGTACGTGCTGGAGGCGGCGCGGCGGGGGTTCATCGGTTACACCAACTGCACGGCCATGCTCGCGGAGGTCGTGCCCTTCGGCGGACGCCGGGCGTCCCTGGGCACCAACCCCCACTCCTGGGCCTTTCCAACCGTCGAAGTCGTCGGGTTTCCGATCCTGGTGGATTTCGCGACCTCCTCGGTGGCGATGGGGCGGGTGCAGCAGTTCGCCCGGGAAGGGCGGCCGTTGCCGCCGGGAACCGCGGTCGACGCCGAGGGCCGGGAGACGACCGATCCGCAGCAGGCCAGGGCGCTGCTGCCGTTCGGGGCGCACAAGGGGTACGGACTCGGGCTCATCGACGAACTTTTCGCCGGCTTCATCGGCGGCCACCTCCCAACCCTGCGCGGGCGCTTCGCCAAGGGGGACAACACCAAGCGCACCCCGACCTTCTTCTTCATGGCCATCCATCCCGAGGCCCTTTCGGCGGACGGCTACGTCGGTGACGTCGGCTGGTCGGAGAACCTCCGTCGCATCGTGGCGGACATTCTCGAGGGCAACGAGGGCGCGATTCTTCCGGGGGCCATCGAGGCGAAGATCGCCCGACGGAGCCTGACCCTGGGCGGGCTGCTGTTCACCGAGGCGGAACTCGACGCCTTTGACGACATCGCCCGCGCGTGCGGGGAATCGCCGTGGGATCGGACGCGGATGAAGCGGGTCAACCCGGAGTGAGCCGGGGCAGGTTGGAGGGGGGAGCATTGCGGGGGGCGGGACAGATCGCGGCGCCATGTCGACCTACGAATCCATGATCGGGCTTTCCGGGCCGCCGGCGCGCTGGCTGGTGACCGGGGTGGCGGGTTTCATCGGGTCGCATCTGCTGGAGGCCCTGCTGACCGCCGGGCACGAGGTGGCCGGGTTCGACAACTTCGCGACCGGGCGGCGGTCGAACCTGGACGACGTCCGGTCGCGGGTGTCCGCGGCGGCGTGGGGGCGTTTCCGGATGCGGGAGGGTGATCTGGTGCGGGTGGAGGATGTGCGGTCGGCGGTGGCGGGCTGCGAATTTGTTCTGCACCAGGCGGCCCTGGGTTCGGTGCCGCTTTCGATGGAGCAGCCGGTGGCCGCACACGCCAGCAACGTCACCGGTTTTGTTCATCTCTTGGACGAGGCGCGGAAGGCCGGGGTGCGCCGGGTGGTGTATGCCTCGAGCAGCGCGGTGTATGGCGACTGCTCGGAGCTGCCGGCGCGGGAGGACCGGATCGGGGATCCCCTTTCGCCCTATGCGCTGACCAAGGCGATGGACGAGCACTACGCGCGGCTTTTCGAACGGTGCTACGGGCTCTCGGCGGTCGGACTGAGGTATTTCAACGTGTGCGGTCCGCGGCAGGACCCTGCCGGCGCGTACGCGGCGGTGATCCCGAAATGGATCGACGCGATGGTGGCCGGCCGGGTGGTGGAGATCCACGGGGACGGCGGGACGACGCGGGATTTCTGTCCGGTGGAGAACGTGGTGGAAGCGAACCTGCGGGCGGCGCGGGTGGCGCTTTCCCCGGAGGCGCCGAGGGTTTTCAACGTGGGCCTCGGGGTGGAGACCAGCCTGAACGACCTGCACCGGGTGCTGCTTTCGCACATCCATCCCGGCGGTGCGCCCGAGGCGGTGGCGGCTCCGCGGCACGGTCCGCCGCGTCCCGGCGACGTGCGTTATTCGCGTGCCGACGTGGATCGTGCGCGACGCTGGCTCGGGTTCGAGGGGGTCCGGTCGCTGGAGGACTCGTTGAAGGACACGGTTCGTTGGTTCCGCAAATCATGAAGCGCGCGCTGATCACCGGCATCACCGGTCAGGACGGCTCCTACCTGGCCGAACTCCTGCTCGAGAAAGGGTATGAAGTCCACGGCGTCATCCGCCGGGCGTCCACGTTCAACACCGATCGCATCGATCACCTCTACCAGGATCCGCACCACCGGGGGGCGCGGCTGCACCTGCACTACGGGGATCTCGCGGACTCGGTGCAGATGGTGAAGCTGCTCTACGACCTCGAGCCCGCCGAGGTGTACAACCTCGGGGCGCAGAGCCATGTCCGGGTGTCCTTCGACATTCCCGAGTACACCGGCGACGTGGTCGGCCTGGGCACGGTCCGGATCCTGGAGGCGATCCGGGAGGCGGGGCTGGTGAAGAAGGTGCGGTTCTACCAGGCCAGTTCCTCGGAGATGTTCGGCAAGGTCCAGGAAGTGCCGCAGACCGAGACCACCCCCTTCTGGCCGCGGTCGCCGTACGCCTGCGCGAAGGTGTACGCCTACTGGCTGACCGTGAACTTCCGGGAGTCCTACGGCCTGCACGCGAGCAACGGCATCCTGTTCAACCACGAGTCCCCGCGCCGCGGCGAGACGTTCGTCACCCGCAAGATCACCCGGGCGGCGACGCGGATCAAAATGGGGCTCCAGGACAGCCTGTATCTCGGCAACCTGGGGGCGAAGCGCGACTGGGGTTACGCGCGGGAGTACGTGGAGATGATGTGGCTGATGCTCCAGCAGGAGACGCCGGACGACTACGTGGTGGCCACGAACGAGACCCACAGCGTCCAGGAGTTCTGCGAGCAGGCGTTCGGGTTGCTGGACCTCGACTGGAAGGAGTACGTGCGCCACGACCCGCGGTACGAGCGGCCCGCCGAAGTCGAGTTGCTCATCGGCGACCCCGCCAAGGCCAAGCGCCAGCTCGGCTGGGAACCCAAGGTCCGGTTCAAGGACCTGGTGAAGATCATGGTGGACGCCGACCTCGTGCTGGCGCGGAAGGAGCTGGCGGTGAAACAGGCCACCGGGGGGATTCAGCCGTGACGGTCGCGGGGCTCGCCGAACGCAGGATCTTCGTCGCCGGCCACCGCGGCATGGTCGGTTCCGCGCTGGTCCGCTGCCTCACCCGCCACGGGGCGCGCCACATCCTGACCCGCAGCCGCGCCGAGCTGGACCTGTGCGATGCCGCGGCGGTGGAGGCCTTCTACGCCAGCGAACGGCCCGAGGTGGTGATCCTCGCCGCCGCGCGCGTCGGGGGCATCCACGCGAACAACACCTTCCCCGCCGAGTTCCTCCAGGAGAACCTGGCCATCGCCCTCAACGGCATCCACGTCGCCCACCGCGCCGGCGTGCAGCGCGTCCTCTTCCTCGGCAGCTCCTGCATCTACCCGAAGCTCGCCCCGCAGCCGATCCAGGAGGATTCCCTGCTCACCGGTCCCCTCGAACCGACGAACGAGGCGTACGCCATCGCCAAGATCGCCGGGCTCAAGCTCTGCCAGTTCTACCGCCGCCAGTACGGAGCCCTGTTCCATTCGGCGATGCCCACCAACCTGTACGGTCCGGGCGACTTCTACCACCCCACGAACTCCCACGTGCTGCCCGCCCTGCTCCGGCGCTTCCACGAAGCCCGCGAACAGGCACTCCCCGAGGTCGTGCTCTGGGGCACCGGCACGCCCCGCCGCGAATTCCTCCACGTCGACGACCTCGCCGAGGCCTGCGTCCACCTGCTGGGCCTCGAGTCGCCGCCCGACTGGGTCAACGTCGGCACCGGCACCGACGTCTCGATCCGTGAGCTCGCCGAACTGGTCGGCCGGGTGACCGGCTACACCGGCCGCCTGGTGTTCGACACCACCAGGCCGGACGGAACCCCGCGCAAACTGCTCGACGTGTCGCGCATCCGTGCGACCGGCTGGACGCCGGCCATCGGCTTGGAGGACGGCGTCGCCCGAACCTACCGGGATTTCCTGTCCGAGAAGGCGTCCGGAACGCTGCGGCAATAGCCGGAACGACACACCCGCCACCAGGTACCTGTCCCCCATTCCCCCCCCCATGAAAATACTCGTCACCGGCGGTGCCGGATTCATCGGCTCCAACCTCGTCCGCCTTCTCGTGCGCGAGGGGCATCAGGTGCTGAACGTCGATGCCCTCACCTACGCCGGCAACCCGGCGTCCCTGGCGGATCTCGACCGCAACCCCGCCCACCAACTGCTGGTGGCGGACATCGTCGACGCGCCGGCCATGACGAAGGCGTTCGCCGAGTTCCGGCCCGACGCGGTGATGCATCTCGCGGCGGAATCGCACGTGGACCGCTCGATCGACGGCCCGGGGGCGTTCATCCAGACCAACGTGGTCGGCACCTACACCCTGCTCCAGGCCGCGCGCGGGTATTGGTCGGGCCTGTCCGCCGAGGACCGCGCGCGCTTCCGGTTCCTCCATGTCTCCACGGACGAGGTCTATGGATCGCTCGGAGCCGAGGGCAAGTTCACCGAGACCACCCCGTACGATCCCCACTCGCCGTATTCCGCCAGCAAGGCGGCCTCCGACCACCTGGCGCGGGCGTGGGGCGACACCTTCGGCCTGCCGGTCCTGGTGACCAACTGCTCCAACAATTACGGCCCCTACCAGTTCCCGGAGAAGCTGATCCCGGTGGTCATCCTCAAGGCGCTCCGCGGCGATCCCATCCCCGTCTACGGCAAGGGCGAGAACATCCGCGACTGGCTCCACGTCGAGGACCACGCCCGGGCGCTGCTCACCGTGCTCACCCGCGGCCGCGTCGGTCAGACCTACAACGTCGGCGGCGACAACGAGCTTCGGAACATCGACCTCGTCCGCATGCTGTGCGGCATCCTGGACGAACTCCGGCCGAAACCGGGCGGCGCCAGGCATGCCGAGGCGATCCAGTTCGTCACCGACCGTCCCGGCCACGATCTGCGCTACGCCATCGACGCCTCGAAGATCCGCGGCGAGCTCGGTTGGGAACCGCGGCATCGGCGGGAGACCGGGTTCCGGGAGACGGTGGCCTGGTACCTGGCGAACGAGGCCTGGTGGCGCCCGATCGTCTCCGGCACCTACCGCATGGAACGGCTCGGCAGCGAAACCAAGCCCGCGGCCTGAGAGGCCGCCGGCGTCGTGCGGTGAACGAGAACCCTCCGTGGCCGCCGATCACTCCTTCTACTCCCGCGCGGAACTCGCCGCGCTCGGTCTGCGCGCCTTCGGCGAGGAGGTCTTCATCAGCCGCAAGGCCTCGGTGTACGGCTGGGACCGCCTGACCGTGGGAAACCGGGTGCGCATCGACGACTTCTGCGTGGTGTCCGCGGGGGCGGGCATCGAGATCGGCAGCCACGTGCATGTGTCCGCCCATTGCGCGCTGTACGGCGGCAGCGGCATCCGGCTCGAGGACTACAGCGGGCTCTCGCCGGGCACGCGGCTTTTCTCGGAATCCGACGACTTCTCCGGGCGTTCGCTGGTGCATCCGTTCTTTCCGGCGACGCCGGAATGGAAGCCGGGCTATCAGCGGGGGCCGGTGGTGCTGCGCCGCTTCGCCCAGACCGGGGCGGGAACGACCGTCCTGCCCGGCGTCACCTTCGGAGAGGGCGCGGTGACCGGCGCGCACACCCTGGTGGTCGAGGACCTCGACCCCTGGTGGATCCACGTCGGAACACCCGCCCGCCGCCTGCGCGAACGCGCCCGCGACATCGAACGTCTGGCCGCCGCCTTCGAATCCCGCACCGCCTCGAAAACCTCGGACACACCCTTGCCATGATCCACGGACACATCTCGACTCCCGACGCCTACGCCCACCTGCTGACCAACGAGGCCTGGAACTTCGCCTTCGACTGGCTCAAGCGCATGCCGGCGCGGCCCGAGCCCGGCATCCGCGAACTGCGCGGGGAGGACATCTACGTCAACGTCCACGGCTATGACACCGTGCCCGCCGACCAGGCCCGGTATGAAAGCCACCGCCGCTACGTCGACCTCCAGTACTGCATCGAGGGCGGGGAACTGATCGACTGGCAGCTCGCCTCCACGCTCAAGCCCGCCGGGCCGTTCGATGAATCCAAGGACCTTCAGTTCTATCTGGCCGGCGATTCCATCACCCAGCTCCAGATGCGCCCGGGCAGCTTCGCCATCTTCCATCCCTCCGACGCCCACCGGCCCAAGCGTTCCGACGGCATCAACCGGTCGGTTTCAAAGCTGGTGATCAAGGTCGCGCTCCGTCTGGTCTCCTGAGACGCGGGAAGGACGTTCCATGACCGCCCTCGAACGCCACCGATCCCTGGTCGACCAGGCCCTGACCGCCACCGCGTGCCTCGGGCCCGACGGATCGCCCATGCACGTCGAGGCCGCCGTGGACTGGCTGGGAACCCGGGGACGCGAGCTTCGAAGGACCTCCGGCAGCGTCTTCTTCATCGGTGTCGGCGCCGGGGATCCCCAGTCCCACCACTTCGCCGCCGCGTTCTACCGCCGGGTCGGCATCCGCGGCATCGCCCTTGGCGAGACGCCGTTCCGGACCGCCCAGGGCGATCCGGCGCGCGCGGCCGAGACCCTGGCGCAATGGTTCGCCCGCCCCGGCGACATCGTCGTGGACCTACTGGAATCCACGCCGCCGGCTCGCGCGCGCGTCATGCTCGAAGGCGCCGCCAGGCTGGGCATGCGCACCGTGGCCTTCACCCGACGCCTCCCCGACCTGCCGCTGGCCGCCATCGGGCAGTTGACCTTCTTCATCCCGAGCGACGACGTCTGCGTCTGCGACAGCGTGCAGCACTGCATGGTCAGCGCCTGGATCGCCGCGGTGCGCGGCCAGCGTTGAGAATCGGTCGGTAAACCGGAGCAGCGGCCCCGGCGGAAAAACCGTTCAAGCGGGGCCAATGGCGGCGAGGTCGGAGTGCTCATGTCGATGATCCCGAGGTTTGCCGGCAGGACCACGACCGGGCGCGGCGCCGCGGCCTGGGTGTTGCCGATCCTGCTGGCGGTCCTCGGGTGCGGACCGGCGGAGGCGCGGGCTTCCGGGACCGAATTCGGCGGCGGGGTGTCCGGTCCCGACGCCGCGGTGGCCGAGGTCCTTTCCAGGCTCCAGGGCCGCGAAGGCTTTCACTGGATCCGCAGTCCGTCGCCGCGGGTTCCCGAGTTCGGTTTTCGCGGGGTGTCGGACGTGCGGTTGCACGTGCCGCGATCGGAGCGGCCGCAGGACGTGCTGCCGGAGGACCTGTTCGAGGTCTACCACGCCTGTCGCACCGGGCTGCCGTCCTTCCCCGGGGCGCCGTCGGCGTGGGAGGTGTGGAACGAGCCGGACTTCTATTTCGTGCGGGACAGCGCGGCGGACATGGCGGCGGTCCTGAAGGCCGCGTGGTGGGGGGTGAAGACCCGCGATCCCGAGGCCCGGGTGCTCATGCCGTCGCTGGCATTTCGTCCGGGCCGTTACGCGGTCGAACTCGCGGCCAACGGGCTGGCGTCGTGGACCGACGGCTGGAACGTCCACTTCTACGGCTGGGCGGCCGGGTATCCGGCGTTCCTGGCGCAGCAGCAGGAGTTCGCCGCGGCCATCGGGTTTCGCGGTCCGCTCTGGATCACCGAGATCGGGCACCTGGGCATGCCGTTGACCCGGAGCGACGATCCGACGGCGGATGCGGAGACCGCGGCGTTTCACGAGCGCACGATGGTGGAGTCCTGGGTGCGCGGGGTGGATCGGCACCTGCTGTTTCTGCTGACGCCGTTCGCCGAGGCGCGCAATGAGCTGGGGTTGACCCGTGCGGACGGCACGTGGCGTCCGGCGCTGATCCGGGCCGTGCGCCTGGCGCGGGCGCTGCAAGGGGCCAGCCCTCGGTACCGGCTGGTGCACCGCTCCAGCGGCGAGGACATCGGCTGCGTGCTGGAACGGGACGGACAACCCGGACGCTGGTGGATCGTGCTCTGGTCGCCGGCGCGTCCCGGGGAACTGCGGCTGCCGGGAATGCGCCCCCGCCAACCGGCGTCCGCGGACCTGCGGCTCCGCCCTTCGTGGCCGATCGGGCTGGTCGAGGTCGGCGTGGGCGTGGACGGCGAGACCGGGTTGTCGCCGACTCAGTTGAAGGAACTGGATCTTCATCCGGGCACCATCCACCACCTGCACGTGCCGGCGGTGCGGTTCGGGATCAGCGAATGCCGCTGGGTTCCGTGGGAGCGGTCCACGGGTCCGCGCCCGCGCGCAGGTCGTGTGTGGCGGGATGAAGTCGCCGCCCTTCCGCCGGTGCGCGAACCGTCGCCGGTGGTGGTGAGGTTCCGGCCCCTGGAAGGTTTCGTGGCCAGCAAACCCGCGCAGACCCTGGAGGTCGCCGCCGACACCGGCGGGACGGGGTTGTTGGAGTTCCACAACTTCACCGGGCGCGAACAGACCGGGGTTTGGTCGGTGGAGATGCCGGCGGGTTGGGAACTTCAGCCGCTCCAGCACCAATCCTCGGGCGCGGTGGATACGGAGCTTTCGGTGCCGCCGTTGTCCCTGCGGAGCGTCGGGGTTCGGATCCTTCCGGTCGCTGCGGGGCGGGGGCGGTCGGGCGCCGGGGATGGCCGGGGGCGCATGCAGGTGTCCTGGCTCGGGACCGATGGCAGCGCGGACGTGGCGTCGGTGCGGTTGGACCGGCCCGCGGGGGGCGGCCGGGTGCGGCACGCGTGGGGCTGGCGGGACATGCTTCCCTCGCCGGCGCGGCCCGGGGCCTGGCAGGTGTTCGAACCCTCGGAAGGCTTGTTGGCGGTCGAAGTGCGTTCGCCTTCCGAACAGAACCGCGAGGTCTCCTGGCATCTGCGGCTGCCCCGGGGATCGCGCGCCGGGGACCGCTTCACCGCGGGCCTGCGGTTGGCGCGGGGGCGGGGGCCGGTGTACGTGCAGATTCAGATGGCCACCGAACACGGCGAAGTCTGGCGTCACGGCGAACAGGTGACGGTTGGCGTGGATGAGGTTCGGCTGGAGGCGGGCCTGGGTGATTTTTCGCCGGCGATCTGGGGGCGGCATCGGACGATGGTGTTTCCGCCGATGAACGAGGTGCGCTGGGTGAGTGTGCAGGTGCAGGGCGTCTGGCCCGGGGACGTGCTGGAGCTGAGGGAACCGTCGCTCGTGCGTTGAGGTGCGCGAGCGGAACCACGAGTTGAACCTTGCCGTTGCCCGTCCATGCGCTGCCCTGGTTGGCGGTGATCTGCTGGTGGGTTTGGGATCTGCAGGTCCACTGGCGCGGGCAGGTGGAGTATCAGCACGGCTGGCTGGTGGTGCCGCTGGCCGCCTACCTGGCCTGGGAACGCCTGCCCGGCTGCCCGGCATCGAACCCTCCGGGGTCGGCGCGCGGTCCATGGATCCTGGCGCTGGTGTCGGTCCCGCTGGTGGCGGTGGCCGAGTTGTACAAGAGCGCGGTGGCCAGCACCGCGGCATCGAGTTTCGCGCTGAGCCTGGGCGCCTGTGGGTTCGTCACCGCGATCCTCTGGGCGCAGCACGGCTGGCCGGTGGCCCGGCGGTTCCTGTTCCCGCTCGCCTTCGCCTTCGTCGCCGTGCCCATCCCGAAGTCGGTGTGGAACCCGGTGGTGCTCGGGCTCCAGGGATTCATCACCGTGCTGAACGTGGAGACGCTGAATCTGCTGGGCATTCCGGCGCAGCGATCGGGCAACCTGATTCATCTGCCGCGCGGAACGGTGGGCGTGGACGAGGCGTGCAGCGGGATTCGCAGCCTGCAATCGAGCATCATGGCGGCGCTGTTCATCGCCGATCTGACCCTGCGCCGCGGGGGTGCGAAGTTCCTGTTCTTCGTGGCGGGGATCGTCCTGGCGGTGGTCGGCAACCTGGGGCGTTCGTTGTACCTGTCGCTGACCGCGGCGCAGCAGGGGGTGCAGGCGGTGGACACGGTGCATGACACCGCGGGCTGGAGCGTCCTGATCTTCACCGCCGGCGGCATTGGTTTTCTCGCGTGGTGGGTGGTCCGCCTGGAGCGTCGGATGGCCATGCCGGCGGCGGCGGGCGCTGGCGGCGGCGTTGCCGTGAGCCTTCCCGGGCCTCCGACCCCGGATCGGTGAACCCCGGTCCGATCCCCGCTGTGGCGGCGCTGGATTTCGACACCCGCCGAACGTGCATCGGTCTGCAAATTTGGTCGTTCAACCCATCACTCAGCCGATCGTTCGACCGTTGATTCCATCCCTATCGTCCCATGCGTAATCTCCGTTCAGCCCTTGTCTCAGGCCGCACCGTGGTCGGCACCTGGTGCAACACCGGTTCCCCGCTCGTTGCCGAGCTGATGGCGGCGAGCGGTTTCGACTTCGTCTGCGTCGATGCCGAGCATTCGCCGGTGGACGTCCCGCAGGCGGCGGCGTTGTTCCAGGCGATCACCGCGGGCAACCCCGACTGCGCCCCCGTGGTGCGCCTGCACGGGGTCGATTACGCGCTGGTGAAACGCTACCTCGACGCCGGCGCCCGCGGTGTGGTCTGCCCGTTGATCAACACCCGCGAGGACGCCGAACTGCTGGTGAGCGCGGTGAAGTACCCGCCGCAGGGACGTCGAGGCGTCGGGTTCTGTCGGGCGAACCGGTTCGGCGCGAGGGTCGGCGAGGAGGTCAAGGCGGCCAACGAGGAGATCCTCACCGCAGTCCAGATCGAGCACATCGACGGCGTCCGGAACATCCACGAGATCCTGTCGGTGCCCGGTATCGACGCCGTCTTCATCGGACCCTACGACCTGACGGCGTCGATGGGCATCACCGCGCAGTTCGATCATCCGGAGTACATCAAGGCCCGCGATCAGATCCTCCAGGCGTGTCGCGAGCGTTCCGTCTTCCCCGGCATCCATGTGGTTCAGCCGAACGCCGACGAGCTTCTGGCCCGCGCCCGGGAGGGGTACCGGTTCCTGGCGTACAGCCTGGACATCACCATGCTGATGAACGCCTGCACCGCCGGGCTCGCCCGGATCCGGTCCGAAGAGAAGCGATGAAGACGGCTCCCATCCTGGTCCTTTTCTTCGCGGTCATCCTCGGGGTCCGCGCCTGGTTCGCCTCGGGCACCGGCGCGCAGCACGAGGATCTGCACTTCGCGATCCGCGAGTCCGTGCCCGGCTGGGAGTTCATCGCCGAGCCCGTGGGCAGACAGGCGCAGGAAGTCCTCGCCGCTTCCCGTCTGGTCAACGGCGCTTACCAGGCCGGTGACGGACAGCGCGTGACGGTTTTCGCCGCGGAATGGGATGCGGACGGTTCCCATCCGATGAGTGTGGTGCAGCACACGCCGGACGTCTGCTGGGTCGGAGCGGGAATGAAGCCGATCCGGCTGGGCCAGCCGCAGCGCATCACCGTTTCCCTGGGCGGCCGCGAGGTGCCGTTCGAGTGCAGGGTGTTCGGACCGCCGCACGGGTCGGTGCGCGAACTGGTGGTCTGGTGCACGCTCGTCGGCGGGTCGGTCGTCGCCGAGACCGATCGCTGGGCGCTCGAGGAGGATCTCGACGTTGAAACCCGGACCCGTTTCGAGTGGGCGGGTCGCCGGCTGGCGGCGGGACAGTTCCTGGTGAACGTCGCCGAACGCCGGCGCGGGATTGGCGCCAAGCAGTTCGTGCGGTTCTCGACGCCGGTCGCCGAGGGTTGGGAACCGGCGCTGGAACGGTTGAAGGCGTTCGCCCCGACCTGGCTGGAGCTGGAGGTTCGCCACCGGTCGTCCGGGGGAGGAACTGGATAGGCGTCGGACCAAGGGGATCAACAAACCATCCGCGCCCCGGAGGGGCCGCAAACCAAGCCCCGGAGGGGCGCCAGAACCGTAGCCCACGGCGCGAGCCGTGGGATCAGGGGGCAGACAGACCAGGTACCCGAGATGGGCGCACCGGGGGGTTGGATCAAGGGGAGCATCAAGCCATCCGCGCCCCGGAGGGGCCGCAAACCAAGCCCCGGAGGGGCGCCAGAACTGTTGCCCACGGCGTGAGCCGTGGGTTGCCCGGCGTGAGAGAATGAAATGAGCCCC
>VFQN01001045.1_pt1 | contig 48628 bp, 38 predicted proteins | sample 3512371 | NCBI WGS metagenome assembly VFQN01 (sample SAMN10412370, study PRJNA504923) | tailings metagenome | isolation source: Replicate 2 from Balatoc abandoned mine | place: Philippines: Itogon, Benguet | collected 2017-08-28
CGGCGAACCTGATCGACGGTCTCTTGTACGGCCGGCATTCTCTTCTCCCCTCGCGGTTTCAAGGACCGCAGCGGATCTGTCGGTTATGGTTAGTTACGATCGTTTTGGCCTGGCGTCGGTTGCCCTCCGCGCAGCCGCTCAAGCGGCGATAGGATTACGCCCCTTAAGTAGTGATTCAGCGAGCTTTGTCCAAGCACTTAGAAGGCGTTCGGTGTCCGCATCGGTGGTGGAATAGCCGATCGACACCCGGATTGCGCCCTGGGCAAGCGCCGGATCGACCCCCATGGCGCCCAGAACGTGCGACGGCTGGACCTTTCCGGACGAACAGGCGGAGCCTGACGACACGGCAACCCCGGCGAGATCGAACCCTATCACTGCGGTTTCGGCCCGCAGTCCCGGATGCGAGAAGGCTGTGGTATTTGGCAACCGTTCAGCGTCCTCGCCAAAGATGACCACATCCGGCGTGATCGCCCGCAGGCCCCCCTGAATCCGCTGCCGCAGTCGCAAGGCATGCGCCGCCTCAGCGGAAAAACGGTCGGAAATCTCGGCCGCGGCGGCACCGAATCCTGCGATCGCAGCCACGTTTTCGGTCCCCGCGCGCAGTCCGCGCTCCTGACCGCCACCGCGGATCAGGGGCTCCGACAGGTGCAGCCCGCTTCGCCGGATCAACACACCGGCACCCTTCGGGCCTCCAATCTTGTGTGAAGACAGCGTCAGAAGATCGGCGCCCAACTTATTGAAATCCCATACCATCCGCCCCGGTGCCTGGACCGCATCGACGTGAAGCAATCCGCCCGCCTCGCGGACGATGGCGGCAACCTCCGACACCGGCTGAATCACGCCCGTCTCGTTGTTGGCCAGCATCACGGACACAAGGGCGGGCTGACCGGCCACATGTTTCCGAAGCGCGTGGAGATCGACCACGCCGCGCCGATCCACCGGGATGATCGTGACCTGCCCGCTCGCGAAGGAGCCGCCGGCGCGCACCGATGGATGCTCCACCGCCGAGACAAGCAATCGAAGGTCCGCGCCATCAGCCGGCCTGCGTAACCAGCCGGGGGAAAGTGCGATCGCATTCGCTTCGGTCGCACCAGACGTAAAGATGACATCGGCGGGGTCCGCTCCGGCCAGCGCGGCAATCTCTGAGCGCGCGCGTTCGATCAGGTGCCGGGAAGCCCGCCCCTCCGCATGCACCGAAGACGCATTTCCGATCTGATCCAGCGCCTCGATCATGACTGCGCGTGCCCTCGGCCGCAGCGGGGCAGACGCGTTCCAGTCAAGATACGCACGCTCGGTCATGGCAGAGTGTTTACCGCGTCAGTGGTCGGACATCGGACGTCCTAGCACAAGGCACGAGAAAGCTTGCATTTTGCCCCTGGCCTTATGGTAGAAACCGCCCGTCACATCCAAGCGGCACGATCCTCTCTCGGTTGCAGCCGCTGGCCGATTAAATTTAGAACGGTTCTAAGAACTACGAACCTCTGCTCCATCCGTCAAGCGCGATACGCGGCGGCCGGAACTGAGGACACCAGAACCGCGCGGCGAGGCGATCTCCGTCCTCCGCCGTACCAGCCCGGGGTTTTTCAATGCCTGAGGTCATCTTTACCGGTCCCGCGGGACGCATCGAGGGCCGGTATCACCCGGCCGCGCAGAAGAACGCGCCGCTCGCGCTGATCCTGCACCCGCACCCGCAATTCGGCGGGACCATGAACCATCAGATCGTGTATCAGCTCTATTACACCTTCGTTCACCGCAACTTCTCAGTGCTGCGGTTCAATTTCCGCGGCGTCGGGCGCAGCCAGGGCTCCTTCGATCACGGCGTCGGCGAATTGTCGGATGCGGCGGCGGCACTCGACTGGGCCCAGACCATCAATCCCGAAGCGCGCTCCTGCTGGATTTCTGGTTTCTCTTTCGGCGCCTGGATCGGCATGCAGTTGCTGATGCGCCGGCCCGAGATCGAAGGCTTCATCTCGATCGCACCGCCCGCCAATCTCTACGACTTCTCGTTCCTTGCCCCCTGCCCCTCGTCCGGGCTGATCATCCACGGCGACAAGGATGCGGTCGTTCCGCACCGCGATGTCACGACGCTCGTCGACAAGCTGAAGACGCAGAAGGGCATCGTCATCGAGCAGAAGGTGGTGGCCGGCGCCAACCATTTCTTCGATCAGAAGATCGAGCCGCTGATGGAGTCGGTGAACGGCTATCTCGACAAGCGGCTCGGCACCAGCGGACGCAAGCCGAGCGCGGCCTAGACCGCCTCGCCCGCCGGCCGGACGAAATCGCAGTTCTCTGCGACTGCGACATTTTGGAACGGAACTTTGATGACCGCGTTGTGCCCCGCACCAAGCAGGGGCCACGGCGATGTCCAACCAGAACGATAGCGGCACGGTCGATCGGGAATCTCCCGCGTCGGCACAGGATACGCATGGCTCCGGGCTACCGAAAAATCCAGAAGTGAGCGAGGCCATCGAGCCGGACGAACCCGAAAAATCACTCGACGACACCGCGGCCGAACCGGAAGAACCGCCCATAGCCGACGCTTCAGCAGACGATGAAGCGGAAAAGGAAAAGCTTCGGCGCCGCGCACTGCTCGGCCGGTTCTGGTCGGCGGCTCGCGGATTCTGGAGTCCCGGCAAAGGCGACCGGCTCGCGTGGCCGCTGACCATCGGGATAGTGCTGCTCGTGGTCCTCGCGGTGCTGGCGCAATACGGCATCAACGTCTGGAACCGCAAGATTTTCGATGCGCTCGAAAAGCGCGACGCCTCCAGCGTGCTGTTTCTCGCTCTGGTGTTTTTCCCGCTCGCAGCCGCCAGCGTTGGAGTCGGTGTTGCGAGCGTCTATGGCCGGATGTCGATGCAGCGCCGCTGGCGCGCCTGGCTCAGCGACCATGTCCTCGATCGCTGGCTGAAGAACGGCCGCTACTACCAGCTCAATCTCGTCTCGGGCGATCATCAAAATCCGGAAGGCCGCCTGACCGAGGACCTGCGCGTCTCCACCGACGCCCCGATCGACTTCGCGGTCGGTGTCTCCACGGCAAGCCTGTCGGCGCTGACCTTCATCGCGGTCTTGTGGAGGATCGGCGGCGCCCTCACCATCCCGCTCGGCGGCAGCGACGTAACCATCCCTGGCTTCCTGGTCATCGCCGCGGTGCTCTATGCAGCGATTGCAAGCGGCGCAATGGCCATCGTCGGCCGGAGCTTCGTCGCCGTCTCCGAATCCAAGAACCAGGCCGAGGCGGATTACCGCTACAATCTTACCCGCGTGCGCGAGAACGGCGAGAGCATTGCGCTTCTTGGCGGCGAGGAAGAAGAGCGCGCGGGCCTGAACCGGTCCTTCGTCGATGTGCTGCGCAAGTGGCGCGCGCTGTGCGGCCAGCATATGCGGACGACCGTGGTATCGCATGGCTCCGGCATCATCGCGCCGGTTCTGCCGATCATCCTGTGCGCCCCGAAATTTCTCGACGGATCGATGTCGCTCGGCCAGGTGATGCAGGCCGCGTCGGCTTTCACCATCGTGCAGGCCGCCTTCGCCTGGCTCGTCGACAACTACCCGCGCCTTGCTGAATGGACCGCGGGCGCGCGCCGTATCGCGTCATTGATGGTGTCCGTCGATGCGCTGGAAAAGGCCGAGACCGGCGAAGGCATCAACCGGATCAAGCGCAGCGAGACCGATGACGCGGCGATCAGGATGAAGGATCTTGTCGTCGCGCTCGACAATGGCACGGCGGTCGTCGACGACACCGACGTCGTCGTCAAGAAGGGCGAACGTGTGCTGGTGGCCGGCGCCTCTGGCTCCGGCAAAAGCACGCTGGTGCGCGCAATTTCGGGGCTGTGGCCGTGGGGCGGCGGCGAAATCTCGATCCAGCGCGATTCGCGGCTGTTCCTGTTGCCGCAACGGCCCTATGTGCCCACCGGTACGCTGCGTCGCGCCATCGCATATCCCGGCGCAGCGGAAGACTGGGATCTGGACACGATCCGCAACGCACTCGATCGCGTCGGGCTCGGTCACCTCAAGGATCGTGTCGAGGACGAAGCCCCCTGGGACCAGACCTTGTCGGGTGGCGAGAAACAACGCCTCACGGTGGCGCGTGTGCTTTTGCACCGGCCTGACATCATCGTGCTCGACGAAGCGACGGCGGCGCTCGATCCGAAGAGCCAGGACGATCTGATGAAACTCCTATCCGAGGAGATGGAAGGCCTCACCATCCTGAGTGTTGGCCACCGTCCCGAACTCGAGCAATTCCACTCGCGCAAGCTGGTGCTTGAGCGCCGGCCCGATACCAAAGGCGGCGCCAAGCTTGTCAGCGATATCCTGCTGGTGCGTCCGCCTGGCCAGCCGCGTCTGATCCAGCGGCTGCTGGGACGATCGAAGCCGACTACGCAGCCTAAAGCGGCTTGATCAGAAACGCAGTGAAGGAACGCTCCGCTCAGCGCGCACGCGCATTGCTCGCGGGCAAAGCATCGACGTTCTACGAGCATGAAAAACGCGTGCCGACGCTCGCTAGGACTTTTTTCATGTGAAACGCTGCGACCGAAGCCCTTGTTCTAAAGGCTCATCCGCATCGGCTCCGCGACGGACGGCTCCGCGACCACGCCGCCAGTCATCGGCTTAGGCGCGCCGGTCGTGGTCGGAAATGTGATCGGCAATCCGCGCAATGACCGTACGGCCATATAGGCAAAAGCCTGAGCCTCGATCGCATCGCTGTTCCAGCCCGCCGCACCTGCGGTCTCAACACTTGCCGGCGCGAGGCGCTCTGAAAGCATGCGCATCAGCGTTCCGTTGTTGGCGCCGCCGCCGCAAACGATCCAGCTCCGCGGCGCTTCGGGCAGTTGCGGCACGATGGTTGCCACTGTCGCCGCCGTTATCGCAGCAAGTGTCGCCGCGCCATCGTCCACGCTCTTGTCTGCGAGTCCGGCGCGATCCGTGACCCATTCGCGGAAGGCATTGCGATCGAGTGATTTCGGCGGCTTCAACGCGAAGAAGGAATGCTGCAGCACCCGCGCGACCGCCGCTTCGTCAACCCGGCCGCGCGCTGCCGCCCCGCCATTCTCGTCGCGGGCCTCGCCGCGCCGTTCGCGCATGAAGTCGTCGATCAGCGCGTTACCCGGCCCGGTATCGCAGGCGTAAGGGTCCGGAATGCCGTCGATGACGGTGACATTGGCGACGCCGCCGATGTTGAGCACTGCAATCGGATGAGGACGATCGAGCATCGCCGCAAGCGCGCGATGGTAGACGGGCACGAGCGGCGCGCCCTGTCCCCCGGCAGCGACATCGGCCGCGCGCAGATCGTAGACCACGCGGATGCCGGTTTCGTCAGCGAGCGCCTGCCCGTCGCCGATCTGGACGGTCAGCCGGTCATCCGGCCGGTGCAATACGGTCTGGCCGTGGAAACCGATAACGTCGATGGTGGCGGAGTCGATGCTGTTGGCGTCAAGAAAGCCACGGACCGCGGCGGCGTGGAGGGCGGTCACCATGCGCTCGGCTTTTGCCAGCGCTCCGGGCCGCGCATCGCGATCCGTCAGGCAGCGCGCGTCCTCGAGCGCCCGACGCAACAGGGCAATCTCCTCCTCACGATACGGATGGAGCGCTGCAGGACCAAACCGCGAGATTCTCTCGCCGTCGGTTTCAATTACGGCGACATCGATTCCATCCATCGACGTGCCGCTCATCAGCCCGATCGCCCGCCAGGTCCGCACGTGAGCCGCCCCGTTTCAATCCCCAGTCGGACCTGATACACCACCTGCGCGCCGCTAGGGGAGCGGATTTGACATTCGCCACCGCCCAGCCGCGGGCTTACCATGCGAATGTCAAATCTAAAGCTCCACTAGATTCATATACTTGCTAGTGGTCCTTTGATTCTAACATTCGCAAGCGACCTCGCTGATAAGGGGTGCGAATGTTAGAATCGGACCACTAGCGAATACGGTCTTACCATGAGCCAATTCAAGTCTGATTTCTTGCGCGTTCTGTCGGAGCGCGGCTTCATCCATCAGGTGTCGGAACCCGAGGCGCTCGACGCGCTCGCGGCTTCGAAGCGGATCACTGCCTATATCGGCTATGACTGCACCGCACCCTCACTTCACATCGGCCACCTGCTGCCGACGATGATGCTCTACTGGATGCAGCAGACCGGGCACCGGCCGATCGCGCTGATGGGCGGCGGCACGACCCGCGTCGGCGATCCGTCCGGCAAGGACGAAAGCCGCCGGATCCTCACCGACGAGGTCATCAACGACAACCTGCGCAGCATCAAGGCGACCTTCTCGAAGTTCCTGACATTCGGCGACAATCCCGGCGACGCCATCATGGCGAACAACGCGGACTGGCTGAATACCCTGAATTACATCGATTTCCTGCGCGACGTCGGAAAGCACTTCTCGATCAACCGGATGCTCTCATTCGATTCGGTGAAGCTGCGGCTCGAGCGCCAGCAGGAATTGTCCTTTCTCGAATTCAACTACATGATCCTGCAGGCCTACGACTTCGTGGAACTGCACAAGCGCTACGGTTGCGTGCTGCAGATGGGCGGCTCCGACCAGTGGGGCAACATCATCAACGGCATCGATCTCGGCCGGAGGCTGATGAACGCGCAGCTCTTCGCCGTTACCGCCCCTCTGATCACCACTGCTTCGGGCGCCAAGATGGGCAAGACCGCGGCCGGCGCGGTGTGGCTCAACGCCGATCTCGTGAGCCCGTATGATTACTGGCAATACTGGCGCAATACGGAAGACGGCGACGTCGAGCGCTTCCTGAAATTGTTCACCACCCTTCCGCTGCCCGAGATTGCGCGGCTCGCCGCGCTCCAGGGGCAAGAGGTCAACGACGCCAAAAAGACGCTTGCGACCGAAGCGACGGCTCTGATGCATGGCCGCGAGGCGGCGGATCAGGCGGCTGAAACCGCACGCCGCACCTTCGAGGAAGGCGCGCTCGCCGAGAACCTCCCGACGGTCGGTATTGCTTCGAGCGATTTGGACAGCGGGCTTGGTGTGCTTACCGCCTTCGTCCAGGCCGGACTCGTCGCTTCGACGAGCGAAGCCCGGCGGCAGATCAAGGGCGGCGGCCTCAAGATCAACGACGAAACGGTCACCGACGAGAAGCTGACGCTGGGCGCGAAACATCTCACGCCGCAATCCGTCATCAAGCTCTCACTCGGCCGCAAGAAGCACGTGCTCCTGCGGCCGTTCTGAGCGGAGCGTCTTATCTGATCGAGAGCGGCGGAACCGGCGGAAATTCTGACGGCTCGATCGGCCGCGCGGTCGGGTACTCGAAGAACTTGCGCAGGAAGCCCGGCACCAGCCCGGATGCAGGGTTGACGTTCAATGTCGGCGCACTCGGCGGCCCCACGACCTGATAGGTGAAGCCGAACAGTCCCTCCTTCGGGCCACCGAGGAAGGCGCCCACCAGCGGAATCTGGCCAATCGGATTGTTGATGCCGTAAAGCGGCACGATTGTCCCGCGCATCCGCACATCGTTCTTGGCGAAGTCGATATTGCCTTCGAGCGTGGCGCCGATCACCGGTCCCTGCACGATGCCTTCCTTGACCTGGAGACGGCCCGGTGTGCGGGTGAAGTCCACGCGCATCCGCGTGAAATCCACGCCGCGTGAATCGTTTTGTGCGCCACCGCCGGCAACGCCGTTGAGCTTCGGCTCTCCGCGTACCGAGAAATTCTGGATTGTCACCGCGCCCTCTTGCGGCGCGTGATCCGGCGTTGGCACCTCCATAGCGACCACCATCTGACCGCCATGGATGCGCGGATAAGTATCGGTGAAGCGCATCAAAGCGCCCGCATCCTGCGTCTCGAAATGCAGAACATTGCGGCGCTGCGCGGATGCTCGCATCTCTCCGGTCAGCGTTGAACTCTGCCCTATCGCCGATTTGAGCGCGAAAGTCCGGATTTGCCCATTGCGGCGCACCATCCGCATCTCAACGCCCCGCAAAGCCTCGCCGTTATGTCCGGCGATCACGCCAAGACGCATGTCGAAATCGAGGTCGATCGGATCGCTTTTCTGCTTCTCGTTGTGCTCGCCGCCGCCGAAAAAATTCTTAACAAAATTACGGCCGTCATAGACATCGCCACGCATCGAGATACGCAGCGCATTGTCGGTTCCACGCTCGGCCTTCACGCTGGTCTTGTCGCCATCCGAAAGGGCGAAAACCGGGAAATTGGCCGCGACCAGGTCGCCCTTGTCATCGAGATCGATCGTGCCGCGCACGTTCACTCCCGACCCGTCAATCGCCACATCGTCGAAACGCGTGCCGCTGTCGCGGCTCAGCACGGTGAAGGTGGCGCGGTTAGAACGGCCCGACGGCTTCACCCAGCCCGGAAGCAGGTTGTCGATCTTCGCAGGCGTCAGATCGGCTTCGACAGCGAGCCGGACCTCCTTGTTGTCGGCAATCTTGCCGGAGATCTTAACTGGGACCGGACCCGCAAGTGCGGGCCCTGTTCCAAAACCGAAGCGCGCGCGTGCTGCTTCGTCGAGTGTTGCTCGAACCTGGACGTCGGCCTCGGGCGCATCGACCGCCTTGCGATAATCGAGTGACGCCGGCGTCCCGTTGATGCGCACGTCGCCGCGGATCTGATAGCCACGATTGTCGGCGCTCACTTTCAGCGCCTGCGCCTCGATCTTCTGTCCCATCACCATCTTGTCGGCGGCAAATCCCGCGACATCGAGCGCGATCGTATACTGGGTCGCACCCGGCGCCGGATCGGCCGTGATCGGCAGCGCAACGGTGACCTGCCCGCTGAGATTACCGCGGCTGTTAGAGGATTCCATCGGAACTGCGGCCTGCCCTCGCAGTCGCTCGCTGCCGAGCAGTTCGAGCGCAGCCGGCACCGGACCATCGATGCGGAATTGCGCGCGCGCAGGCGGAGATTTGGGGTGTGTGTCGGGCACCTCGAACACGCCGTTGCTGACGGTGAGCTTTCGCCCGCCGCCGAGATCGACAAAACCGCGACCGACCGACACCAGCACGCGCCGGCCCTTGATGCTGGTCTTCACATCCGCCTCGGTGATCGGCGGCATCCCGGTCACGGGTCGGATCGTCGCGTTGCGGACCGTGATATCAACCGACAATCCGTCCTGCGGAATTGGCGGTCCATTCTCAGCCAGGTTCTCGATCGGAGAGTTGGTCGCGATGTCGATGCGCTCGATATCTCCGTTCATGAGATTTTCGACCACCCAGTTACGCACCTTGGTGGCGACAAAAACCGGCCAGACCTTCTTGGCGATCGGCGCCGACATCGGCGTCATTGCCACGCCCGCAGCGAGGCGCGGCTCACCTCCGAACTCGAGGCTTCCACTTAGATAGGCAGCGATATTGCCACCCGCGATGTCGCCCTGAACCAGTTCGATGCGGCGCTGCCGCATGTCGAGATTGGCGCGCAGGATAATCTTGTTGAGCACGACAGGGTGCGGATCGGCGGGACTGTCGGCGAGCACAATGGATCCGCCCGTCACCGTCGCACGCCAAGGCTGCTCCGGCCCGTTCGGAGCCTCGAAGCGGCTGAATAACGTGAACCGGTTTGCGCCGGCGACGATCTGAAACGGCATCGTCAGCTGGCGGCGATTGGCGTCCCATTCCAGCGTGAGGTCGGCATAGTCCATCCGGAAATGGCCGCCAACATCGTCCGGGTCGCCAATCAGACCGGCCCCGGCGACGATCTTGCCCTCCACCAGTCGCGGCAGTGAATCAGGTCCGATTTCGGCGCGGATCGCTCCGGTAAGGGGCACATCGGCATGAAACTGGCCGCTGCCAATGCGCGTCGCAAGAAACAGATCCTTGGTCGAGACCTGCTTCAAATCGATGGCCACCAGACGGCGCTGGACTCCGATCTGGCGGATTGTCGCAGCGATTGCCCAGGGACGCGTGTCGTCGTCCGACGTCAGACGAATGCTGATGCCGTCGCCCGGCCGGTTCACGCTGAAATTGATATGCTCGAAGGTCCAGTGCTTATCGGTGCGCAAGTCGTCGACCTTGAGGACGCCGTTCTTCAGGCCGATCTCACCCAGACCCTGGCCATCGAAGCCCTGCGCGGAGATCCGATCGAGCCAAGCCATCAGACCGACAAATCGTTCGGCTCCCGTGAGTTCACCCGGCGCGACCGAGGCCGTTGTTCCTGGCGCCGGAGCAGGTGCCGCCCTCACGATGGCCGGCGTCACTGCCAAGGGGCGTTTCTCGGCGCCCGTGGAAATCGTGACCTGACCGTCTTCCTCGATCCTGACTGAAAGCTCCGCACCGACGAGGCTGAGGCGGTGCGCCCTCAATTGCCCGCGCAGCAGGCTGGCGCCCGACACCGAGACCTCCGCCTTGGGAGCGCTCGCCACCACCGCACCGTCAGTGTCGCGGATCTGCATGTCGCGGATGCGAATCGAGGCCCGGCCGGTATCGTCCCGCTCGATCACGGTCCCGCCGATGGCAACCCGATGAGCCTGTCCAATATTTTGCTCGATCGCGGACGCCAGCCACGGCGACACGAAATTGATGTCGATCGGTCCGATCGCCAGCCGCATCCAAAGCGCGGCCGCCAACAGCAGCACGATCGCGACGACCGCGCCGGCGCCATAGCCGATTCGTCGCGCCAGCGGCCGCCTGGCCAGGCGGCGCATTCGCCACCAGACCCGCCAGGCCTGCGATTTCAGATCGGTGCCGCATGTGCTCCGATGTTCCCGAAGGGTATCCTCGAGAACCCGCAACCCACGAAGCTTGGAATCCGGTTTGGTCATGCCGGGTCGGACATCCCCTTGTCCGTATCGCCGGCGCCGCTAACGTCGCCAGACTGGTTGACCTGGTTCCGCTGAACGAAACGCTGCGCGTGACGGCCCGTCCTCGCCCCGGGGCACGCCGTCAAGGGCAGATTGAGCCGCTGAAAGCGTCGAAAGGAAGGCATATGACGGATGTATTGGTCGAGGGTGGCAAGGCTCCCAAATTCACCCTGCTGGACTCCGATGGTGCCAAGGTCTCGCTCGCCGGCTTCGCCGGGAAGAAGCTTGTCCTCTATTTCTATCCGAAGGCCGACACGCCTGGATGCACTACGGAAGCCCTGGACTTTTCCCGGCTTGCGAAGTCCTTCGCAAAGTCCGGCGTGGCCGTCGTCGGCGTCTCGGCTGATCCCATCGCCAAACTCGATCGCTTCCGCAAAAAGCACGGCCTTACGATCCCGCTCCTCTCCGACGAAACCCACGGCATGCTCGAGGCCTATGGCGTGTGGGGTGAGAAGACGCTGTACGGCCGCAAGTTCATGGGCACGAAACGGACCACCATCCTGATCGGGGAGGATGGCCGGATCGCCAAGGTCTGGCACAACGTCAAAGTGCCTGGTCATGCAGAAGAGGTCCTCGCAGCTGCGAAGGCATTATAGGCTTTAACAGCCAATGATTTGCGGAAAATTAACTATAAAGGACTGAAATCCCCACGCTTAGCGTCGGCCCGCCGACAGCTCTGGCGGGGAGAGTCCATGTCCTACCGGTCGCGTCCGCAACATCCTGGTCAATCTGCGGATCATTGGGCCTATGAATATCCGGCCACGCACCAACAGCGCGGTCCACATCAGGCCCATGCGGCGCATCCGCACCATCACGCCGCCGCGCCAAAGCCGCACCGCCAGCGTACAGGCCCTGCCGATTACACGCTGGTGCATGGGCGCCGGCAGGTCCGCCTGGGACCGGTTGCGTTCTGGATCGTGGTCGGCACGCTGGTCACGATGGCCGGCTGGTCGATCATCACCGGCACCTATTTCGCGTTCCATGACGATGTGCTGAAGCGCCTGATCGCGCGCCAGGCGGATATGCAATACGCCTACGAAGACCGGATCGCCGAATTGCGCGCTCAGGTCGATCGCATCACCAGCAGGCAACTGATCGATCAGGAACAGTTCGAGCAAAAGCTCGAGGCCCTGATCCGAAAACAATCGACACTCGAACAGCGCGCCGCGACGCTAGGCTCGATGCCGGACTACACGCCGACAGGTTCGATTCCCAGGTCCTCGCGCAGCAGCGACACTTCGAAGGGATCGGGAGCGAAGGCTTCGCAGATCAATGACACGGTCATCTTCCAGGCGCCGCCGGATCGTGAAGCACGCCTGCAATCGCGTATCCTGCCGACATTCAGCTTGCGCAGCGGCGCGAAGACGCGCGGCGGCCTCGAGGGTACGCTCGCGCGCATGCAGGAATCGATTGACCGGATCGAAGCCAAGCAGATGGTCTCACTCAACGTCGTGGAAGAAAATGTCGACGCTCAGGCGCGGCGACTCCGCAGCGTGTTGTCCGATCTCGGCATCAACCCAGGTAAGCCGTCCGCCGTCCCGCCGCCGAGCGGCGTCGGCGGTCCCTTCATTCCCGCCAGTGTCGCAGCTGAGGACAAATCCTTCGAGCGTCAGCTCTACCGCATCCATGTCTCGCGTTCGCAGGTCGATCGCCTGACCCGAACGTTGCAGGACTTGCCGGTGCGCAAGCCTGTGACCGGCGAAATCGATATGTCTTCGGGCTTTGGCATGCGCATGGACCCGTTCCTGCGCTCTCCCGCCATGCATACGGGTCTCGACATGCGCGGTGACCCCGGCGACCCGGTTCGCGCAACTGCGAACGGGAAGGTCGTGTTTGCAGGGACTAACGGCGGTTACGGCAAGATGATCGAGATCGAGCACAAAAGCGGACTATCGACGCGCTACGCACATCTCTCGGCGATTGACGTGAAGGTCGGACAATCGATCAAGATCGGTCAGGTGATCGGTAAGCTCGGATCGACCGGCCGATCGACCGGACCGCACCTGCATTATGAAACGCGAGTAGACGGCGAAGCCGTGGATCCGCAGAAATATCTGCGCGCCGGAATCCGTCTCGGGCTGAACTGAACCATTGTTCGCTGGACACAACCTGCCCGTCCGCACTGTGACGTTTCGTGACTTGACTTTGCTGGCAGATGATTCAGGCTGGTGTTCCTAAGGTAACGAGCACGGAGGTCGTAGTGGAACCACCGATGCAGGAAGCCGCGATGATCGCCGCCTGAGACGTTCGGCGGGCTGCGTAGCGGCGAAAAACATACGGACGAGTTGCCGGCGCGGGCCTCCGGGGCTGCATCAGTCAGGCGATGCCCCACCTCGGCCCGCCCCGGCGATAATTTGCTTGCGACACGCGATCGCGAAAACAACGCGCTCTTTCAAAAAGGTGCGGGTCCGACCATAAATAGAGCTAGCATCACCACAAGCGCGGTGAGCAACAGCGCGAGCAGTCTGACACGCATGCGTCTGCGGTTATCGCGATACGATGCCATGCTCGGAACAAATCATGGTGGTTAGGTTCGCTCCGAGATTAGCCGCTGTCGCGCACTAATCCACGTCTTCGACCTGTTCGGGACCGCCGCCGAACGCCTTCTGCGCCAGCGCCGCCGCCATGAACTGGTCGAGATCGCCATCCAGCACACCGCCGGTGTCCGATGTCGAGACTCCGGTCCGCAGATCCTTCACCATCTGATAGGGTTGCAGCACATAAGACCGGATTTGATGGCCCCAGCCGATATCCGTCTTGGCAGCCTGTTCGGCCGCAGCCTTCTCTTCGCGCTTTTTCAATTCGGCTTCGTAAAGCTTGGCGCGCAACATGTCCCAGGCCTTGGCGCGGTTCTTGTGTTGCGAGCGGTCGGCCTGGCAAGCGACGACCGTGTTCGTCGGAATGTGCGTCAGCCGAACCGCTGAATCGGTCTTGTTGACGTGCTGACCGCCCGCGCCTTGCGCGCGCATGGTATCGACACGAACGTCGGATTCCTTGATGTCGATGACAATCCGGTCGTCCACCACCGGATAGACTCTGGCATTCGCGAACGAGGTGTGCCGACGCGCATTGGAATCGAACGGAGAAATACGCACCAGCCGGTGCACTCCGTTCTCCGACTTCAGCCAACCGTAAGCATTGTGTCCGGCAATCTTGACGGTCGCGGACTTGATGCCGGCCTCTTCGCCCGGCGACTCTTCGAGATACTCGACCTTGAAGTCGTGCTGTTCCGCCCATCGCGTGAACATGCGCAACAGCATCTGCGCCCAGTCCTGGCTTTCGGTCCCGCCCGCGCCCGCATGGACCTCAAGGAAGGTGTCGTTGGCGTCCGCCTCGCCGGATAGCAGCGCTTCAAGCTCGCGACGCGCGACCTCTGCCTTCAGCTTGGCGAGCGTCTGCTCGGCATCGGCGATGACGGCCTGATCCTTCTCGGCTTCGCCAAGCTCGATCATGCCAATCTGGTCTTCGAGCTCGCGTTCGATGCGGCCGATCGCGCTCAGCTGATCTTCAAGAGCGTTGCGCTCCTGCATGACCTTGGAGGCGCGCTGTGGATCGTTCCACAACTCGGGGTCTTCGGCGATCTGATTCAGTTCGGCAAGGCGCGCATTGGAGGCATCGAAGTCAAAGATGCCTCCTCAGCAGCCCGACTGACCGCTTGATGTCTTCTACGAGGGTTTCAGTTTCTGCGCGCATGTGATGTGCCGGAAATTGGTCAGCGCGGATTTAGCCAGTGACCGGCTGATCCGCAACCGGTCTTTGGCGCTTCGAACGAATGCTGGGCTCAGCGCTGCCGCTGGTCAGTGCAATCCGCCCAGCCCCGGCCGGAACAGGCGCTCCAGCGGGTTGAAGAAGCCGGGCTGTTGCGGCGGCGGCGCCGACGGCTGTGCCCCACCGCCAGCCTCATACGAACGCTCGCCACCGCCACCACCGGATTCGGAATAACCGACCACCGAGTACGAATCCGGCGGCGCAGTTCCGGGCTTGAAAGCTTCGAGGATCACGCGTTCGGCGCCCGGCCCCGCGCGCATTCCGCTCTTGGGGTCGATCCGGATCAGCTTGATGCCGGCCGGCACGCGGAACGGCACCGCGGGCTTGTCGGCGAGAGCCACCTTCAGGAAATCGCGCACAATGGGTGCAGCCATCTGACCGCCAGTGGATCCGCGGCCCATGGGCTTGGGCTTGTCAAATCCGAGATAGACGCCCACTGCGATATCCGGCGAGAAGCCGACGAACCATGCGTCCTTCTCGTCGTTGGTGGTCCCGGTCTTGCCCGCAACGGGCTTGCCTACCTCTCGGATAGTCGTCGCAGTGCCACGCTGGACCACGCCTTCCATCATCGACGTAATCTGATAGGCGGTCATCGGGTCGATGACCTGCTCGCGCTTGTCGATCAGGGTCGGCTCGGCCTGGTTGGCCCAGCGATCGGCGTCGCAGCCGCGACATTCGCGCTGATCGTGCCGGTAGATGGTGTGGCCGTAACGATCCTGAATGCGATCGATCAGCGTCGGCTTGATGCGGCGTCCACCATTCGCGAACATCGAATAAGCCGCGGTCATGCGCAGCGTGGTGGTTTCGCCCGCGCCAAGCGCGAACGACAGATAGGGCGGCAAGTCGTCGTAGACACCGAAGCGCTTGGCGTATTCGGCGATCAGCGGCATCCCGACGTCCTGCGCCAGGCGCACCGTCATCACGTTACGGGAATGTTCGATGCCGAAGCGAAGCGTCTGCGGGCCGTAGAATTTCCCTGCCGAGTAGTTCTGCGGCGTCCACACGCCGGCGCCCGGACCCTGGTCAATCGCGATCGGAGAATCCATCACAACGGTCGACGGCGTGTAGCCGTTGTCGAGCGCGGCTGCGTAGACGAAGGGCTTGAAGGACGAGCCCGGCTGACGCAGAGCCTGGGTCGCGCGATTGAACTGGCTCTGGTCGAACGAGAAGCCGCCAACCATCGCAAGCACACGTCCGGTCCAGGGATCCATCACCGTGATGGCGCCGGAAATTTCAGGAATCTGACGGAGCCGGAATTGCGCTTCCTGGCCGTCCTTCGCCTCAAGCGCCTCGACATAGATCACATCGCCGGCCTCAAGCACCTGGTTGACCTTCGTCGGAACCCGGCCGCGTTGCGGACCCGCGGCGGCTTTCGCCCATTTCACGCCATCGAGCGGTATGATGCCGACACGGCGCTCACGCACCACAGCCCCACCCGGCTCGCGCGACGGCTGAAATCCGATACGCGCCGACTGGTCGGACGTCTCGATGACCACCGCGAGCTTCCAGCCGATGTCGGACAGCGCCTTCACCTCTGCGAGCTTCACGCCCCAGTCGCCGGAAATGTCGAGCTTTTGCACCGGACCGCGATAGCCCTGCCGCTCGTCGTAACGGATCATGCCGTCAGCCAGCGTCTTGCGGGCGAGCAGTTGCAGCTTCGGATCGAGCGTGGTGCGAACCGACAGCCCGCCCTCGTAAAGCTTTTTCTCGCCATAGCGGTCGTAGATTTCGCGGCGCACTTCCTCCGCAAAATACTCGCCACCGAAAATGTGGGTACCGGTCGGGCGCGCGGTAACAGTGAGCGGAGACTTCCTTGCGGCCTCACCCTCCTCCGGCTTGATGTAACCGTTCTCGACCATCCGATCGATGACGTAGTTGCGGCGCTCGGTGGCACGCTCACGTTGACGGAACGGATGCAAGGTCGAAGGCGCTTTCGGCAACGCCGCGAGGTAGGCGGCTTCCGCGACCGTCAGCTCATGAACCGATTTGTCGAAATACAGAAGCGAGGCGGCAGCGATGCCATAGGCCGAGAAACCGAGATAGATCTCGTTGAGATAGAGCTCGAGAATCTTGTCCTTGGTGTAGGCGCGCTCGATCTTCATCGACAGCAGCGCTTCCTTGATCTTTCGGTTGAAGGAGACCTCATTCGTCAGAAGGAAGTTCTTCGCGACCTGCTGCGTGATCGTCGAGGCGCCCTGGGGACGGCGGCCGGTGCCGTAATTCTGCACGAACACCACGCCGGCGCGCGCCATGCCCGTGAAATCGATACCGCCATGCTCGTAGAAGTTCTTGTCCTCGGCCGAGAGGAAGGCGTGGATCACCCGCTTCGGCACCGCCTGGATCGGCAGATACAGGCGCCGCTCGCGCGCATATTCGGCGACCAGCGAACCGTCGGTCGCATGCACCCGCGTCATCACCGGGGGCTCATAGTCCTGCAACTGGGAATAGTCCGGCAGGTCCTTGGAATAGTGCCACATCAGGCCAGCGACGCCGGCGACGCCTACCAGGAACAGAATGGTTCCGACCGCGAACAGGAAGCCGAAAAAACGCAGCATCAGTCTCATGACGGTTCAACCATTCGACGTGAACAACGGCGCGAATCACACCGCAGCGGCGGATGCCGTAGGCAAAATCCCAGAAACACCGGCCAATATATCGGAATTTTTGCTGATTTTACAGCAATCCGACCGGTGTCTCGTGGCGATTTTTCATGTCGAAACTGAGGCTTTTCCCCAATTAGCGTCCGGCGGGAGCCTCCGCACCGGCGACCCTGGTCCGGAAAAATTGCTCGACCGCCTTCGCCATGGTCTGCGCGGCCCTCGCCCGCCAGACATCGGAGGTGAGCAGCTTCAGATCCTGCCGGTTGGTCATATAGCCGAGTTCGATCAGCACTGATGGCACGTCGGGCGCCTTGAGCACCACGAAACTCGCCGATTTAAGAGGCTTCTTGTGCAGCCGCACACTGCTTTTCATCTCCCCGACCAGAAGATGCGCGAAGGCATGGGAGAACGTCTTGGTCTCGCGATGGGCGAGATCGAGCAGGATGTCAGCGACATCGTCCGGCTCCTTCGCGAGGTCGATGCCCGCGATCACGTCCGAACGGTTCTCATCCTCGGCGAGCTTTGCGGCCTCGGCGTCGGAGGCGGTGTCGGACAGGGTATAGATGGTTGCGCCCTGCACATCGCCCTCCGACTTCGGCAGGGCATCCGCGTGCACGGAGATAAACAATTCCGCCTGCCGCTGCCGCGCGAATTTCACCCGCTCCGCCAGCGGAATGAAGGTGTCGTCGGTGCGCGTCAACACCACGCGGTAGCGCCCGGTCTTCTCAAGCTGATCGCGCAGCGTGATCGAAAAATCGAGCACGACGTTCTTTTCCAGAACCTCGCCGCCGCCGGCCTTGGTTCCGGTATCAAGACCGCCATGGCCGGGATCGATCACGATCAGGGGACGCGGATCTCCCGACCGCTCGCGCGGCCGCGTCAGCGCCGGAACCGCAACGCTCGTGCGCATCGCCGTGCGGTCGAGAGCGAGGTGCCGCATAAAGGCCTCGCGGTCTGTTGCGGACAGGTCGAGGACCAGACGCGCCGGCTCGCCGCCCCTGGCTTCCAGTACCGTCGCCTTCTCGATCCGCACCGGTTTCGTGACATCGATCACGATCCGGGATCCGCCCGCCATGACCAGTCCGTAGCGGAACGCCTTGATCAGTCCGCGGCCGGTCTCGCCGGTCTTGGCGGGAAGCTGGAACACAGTCTGCGGGATATCGATGACGATGCGATAAGGATCTGCGAGCGTGAAGGCGCGCAAGCCCAGTGTCGCGGTCACGTCCATGACCAGCCGGGTCTGCAGATCGTCACCGGCGACGCGAATATCGGTCGCGACCGGAAGCCCCCCCGGCGCAAGCGAACGGTCCTGCGCCTGCGCAGCCGTCAGAAGCGCAACAGTCAGAACTCCAGCGCCAATGGCTGTCGCAAAGCGGCCGGCCATACATCGCCTCCCCCGCCTCATCCATACCCCTTAGAGAGCGGAGAGTTAATGACGTGCTAATGCGGCAACCGCCACCGTCGGACGGTGTGGCAGAAGTGCTACGGCAACGGCCGCTGGATACCCTGCCGCTACTCGATCTTGATCCCGAACTTGTTGGCCAGGCTCTGGTACAGCGCATTATCTGCCGCGTAGAGTTTGGCGAAGGCGTCCGGCGGGAGTTGCTCAGCGACAAGACCCTGGTTCACCATGAGTTGCTGGATCTCGGGTGTCGCAAGCACCGAATTGATCCCTGCATTGAGGCGATTGACGATCGCAGGCGGCGTGCCTTTCACGGTCGCGACGCCGAACCATTGGTTGAGATCGATTCCGTCGAAGCCGAGTTCGGACAAAGTCGGCACGTCCGCAATGCTCGGAAAGCGCTTGCCCGCAGTAATGGCATAGCCGGTCAATTTGCCTGCCTTGATATGCGGCGTAAGCGGGCCGACACCCGACACGACCATCTGGATCACCCCGGCAACTGCATCCTTGGTGGCCTGGGCGCCGCCACGATAGGGCACATGCGCCATCTTGATCCCGGCCTTCTCGTTGAACACCTCGCCGGCAATGTGTTGCGACGAGCCGTTCCCGGCCGTTCCGAAATTGAACTTCGCCGGCTCGGCCTTGGCGCGCGCGACAAAAGCTTTCAAATCCGGAATGTCGGGGTTTGTTGGCCCGGCCAGCAGCATTGGTCCTTTGCCGAGCAATGCAACGGATGCGAGGTCCGGTCCGACAGCCGGTGTCGGCCGCCCGTAGAGGATCGGTCCGGGGATGGTGATCAGCGTGTAGCCGTCGGGCTGCGCGGAGGTGATCGCACTCAGCGCGATGGTACCGGCGCCGCCGGTTCGGTTTTCGACCACGACGGTCTGTCCGATCTTCTTCGCGAGTCGATCCGCGACGGCGCGCGTGATGGTGTCGGCCGCGCCACCGGGCGCAAATCCGAGGATCCACTGGATCGGCTTGGCCTTCGGCCATTCCGAATCCTGCGCATGGACCGGCGTGACCGAAGCAGCGGCGGCAAATGCCGCGAGCAATAACCACTTCCCCGGAGATCGCATCGCCATTGCACTTACTCCCTTCATCACGTCACTTTCACTTCTCATCAGGACGCACAGTCGCGATAAGCAGCTTGTCGATGATTGAGTACACTGCGACCTGCTCCGCCTTGGTCAGGATTCCCATCAGAGCCCGGTGCCGCGACCGCATGTGGGGGATGGTCCTCTCGTAGATCGCCTTGCCTTTCGCAGTGAGCTTGATCCTGACCAGACGCCGGTCGCGAAGGTCACGCGACATTGCAACGAGACCACGCTGATCAAGAACCGCAAGTGTGCGGCTCAAGAGCCCTTTGTCGATTGAGGTTGCCTCGCCGATCTGACTTGCGGTGGGCGTATCGCCTCGACCGAGCCGTGAGACGACGCGCCATTCCGGAAGCCCAAGCCCGGACGCGCGCCCGAGAATGTCGATCGCTTGCCGGTTCAACGCAGTGTGCAACGCGTGCAGACGATAGGTGATAAACTGCTCGACTGGCAACTCGGCCCTGCTTCCGGGCACGATCCTTGCGGCGCGCGCCATGGCGATCCAACCCTTGTTATCCCTGGATTATGAAACGTAGATATTTGACAAGTCAACAATTGTGGCCACGATTGCGCCGCAGAAGGCCCGTCTTTTCCGGCTTCAACGTCTGTCAAAACCGCCGAGCCTGCCGAGCGAATGTCGATGCACCCTACGAATACACTTGTGATCATGTCGGATGAGCATCAGGCGCGCGCTCTGGGCTGCGCCGGACACCCGTTCGTGGCGACGCCCAATCTCGACAGGTTGGCCGCCCGCGGCACCATGTTCACCAATGCGGTGACCCCCAGTCCGATCTGTGTGCCGGCCCGCGCCGCTTTCGCAACCGGCCAATATGTCAACCGCTGCCGTTACTGGGACAACTCGTTCGGCTATGACGGGCGCGTGCGGGGGTGGGGCCACGCGCTTCAGGAAGCCGGCATCCGCGTCGAATCGATTGGAAAGCTGCATTATCAAAATGCGGATCTACCGACCGGATTCGATGTCGAACACATCCCGATGCACTTGCACCAGGGCGTCGGTATGATTTGGGCATCCATTCGCGATCCTCTGCCCGCGCGTCGTCCGGGTCATAAGCGAATGCTCGGCGAATATATCGGACCGGGCGAGTCGGACTACACGCGCTACGATCGCGCGATTGCGGATCGCGCCGTTTCCTGGCTGCAGGATACAGCCCCGAATCTGAGCGAGCCCTGGTGCTTGTATGTGGGCTTTGTCGCGCCCCACTTTCCCCTGATTGCACCCCAGCAATTCTTCGAACGCTATCCGCTCGACGCTCTTCCGGAGCCGAAGCTGCATCCGCGCACGGGCTACAAGCTGCATCCGTGGCTGCAGGAGCACGAAGATTTTTGGAGCCATGAGGCAACGCTCAGGGACGACCTCGAACGCAAGACCGCGATTGCGGCCTATTACGGACTGGTCTCCTGGCTTGACCACAACGTCGGACGACTTCTTGCCGCGCTTGATGTGACCGAACTGACGGACTCAACCCGCGTCATCTACACCTCCGATCACGGCGACAATCTCGGCGCGCGCGGGCAATGGGGCAAATCCAATCTGTATCGGGAATCTACCGACATCCCGCTCATCGTCGCTGGACCCGGATTTCACCGCGGACATTGCCCGACGCCGGTTAGCCTGCTCGACCTGTCCGTCACTCTCGTGGAGAGCGCGGGACTGGATGCAGCGAAAGCACTGCCCGATGCCTGCGGCCGGTCCCTCCAGTCCATTGCAGAGGTGCCATATGATCCCGACCGGATCGTGTTCAGCGAGTATCATGCGGTCGGGTCAAATACCGCCGGTTACATGGTGCGTCAGGGGCGCTGGAAGTATCATTACTATGTGCGGCACATGCCGGAACTGTTCGATCTGGACAATGATCCCGAAGAAACCGTCAACCTCGCCTCTTCACCCGAGCACGAAGCGGTTTTGAGCCACATGCATCATGCGCTGCTCACAATTTGCGACCCCGAGGCCGTCGATCGCGAGGCCAAGCGAGATCAGGCGGCGCTGATCGCGCGTGCGGGAGGTGAAGATGCCGCGTTCGATCTGGGCCGCGCAACTGCGGGCGGAACGCCAGCGCCCAAAGCGACTTCGGCAAAACTTGATCGTGCGTGACATCGCACGGCGGGCGGCCGGCGAACATCTTCGATCGGCCGTAACAGCCCATTTAGGCTAACAGGCGAACGCGGCCCGACGCATCGTCACAGCGGTGGAATTTCCCCTCGCCGCCCGTATCTAGGGCGCCGATTGCGAGGACGTTAATGACCCTGTTCAGTTTGAAATCGCGCAAGGCGCGCCGGAAAGTGGATCGCAAGGCTTGGTTCGTCGGCGATGGCGACTTTGCCTTGCGGGCCTGTACCGTGATCGACATATCGAGTGAAGGCGCCCGGATAAGGATCGACGATCACGCGCGATTGCCGAGCAAATTCCGACTGACGTTCTCGCGATCAACACGCGAAGGGTTGCACTGCGACCTGCGCTGGCGGCACGGGCAATCGGTTGGCGTGAAGTTCATCGCCTGATTGCACGCCCTGCCGGTCCCGTCGTCATCCGTCATTATTTGCGCTTCTTTGCGGCACGCTTCTTTGCAGGTGTCTTGCGCTTCTTCGCCTTGCGCGCACCGGGCCGGCCGCCTTTTGTCTCGTCCTGGCTGAGCACCGACGCCGCGAGTTGCATGATCTCTTTCTGCGTTGCCTCCGCGCCTTTCATGATGCGCGATGCCAGTTGTGACAGTGCGTTGCTCGATTGCTTCGCCATGGTGATTCCCTTTTCCGGCTGTTCCAGCTGCACGACGGGAACTCCGCCGCGCGCTCTGGTAATTGGAAAATCCGGATAAGGTTCCGCGCGCGTCAATTGATCAGCGACGCGCGCCAGGGTGCATTGCGCACCCAATTGCATGTGACCTGACCGATGATGGTCCGGCGATCCCGCTGTAGCTTGCCCGTATAGATGCAGCGGCCCTTCTCTTGGTGACGGAACGCCGCGACATTGTCGCCTTCGACCGTCACGTAAAGCTGGGCCGTATCGTAACCGCCACCATTCACCTCGCGCCATTCGGCGTCGAACAGGCTTGACCGGCCGCGCCGCTGCCAGATCCCCTTCCAGTCGTCACCACCTTCGTTGGATTGCCAGACCTGACCGCGCCAGTCGTTGCGTGGGCCGGCCGGCAAAGTGTCGCTGATCTTCGCGCTCCAGACATAGCGGCCGGTTACGTGGTTGCACTCGTAGGTGCCGCGCGCACTGAGACCGTCCGGAGCAAGTTGCCCGTCATAGATGCAGGCGACATGCGGAAAGCGCCGCCGGATGAGAATGCGACCGTTGCGGATTTCCATCTCGGCTGTCGCGAGATCGAAGGTCAGCCCCTTTGACGCCTGCGGCCCGCGCTCGGTATCGAAATGGTGCCCGCTGATGGTGTCGAAGGTGTCGCTGGTGCCACGGCGTGTCCAGACGCCGCGCCAGTTGTCATTCTCTTCGACCACCCAGACGCGACCGACCGAGCCCTTGCGGTCGGCAGGCGCAATGGCCGGCGCCGCCGGTGCGACGGCCATTGCCTGCTGCACTGGTGCGGCTTTCGCCGCTGAACCGTTGCCATCGTCGGGGACGAGATAGATGCGCCCGCCGCGCGTCTGATCGTAATAGGCCGGATTTTGCTGGTGACTGATCGTTTCCGCCAGTGCGGCGACCTGTTGGCGCACGTCGATTACGAGATCGGCGAGATGCACGCCCTTGCTGCGCAGCGCAGGCGCCATCACACGCGTGAAGACCGAATTGGGCGACGCGTCGTTGCCGCCCAGCGTATCGAGCGCGGTCTGGCCAAAGCCCGCGCTGTAGATCGCGAACACGCCTTCAGCTTCGCCGCTGCGCGCAAGCCCTCGCGCGGCTCCGGCGGACCGCGTCAGCCCCGGCTGACGGAACGGATTGTCCCGACAGGCATCAAGCATCAGGACCGCGACCTTCGCCTTGCGATCCTGCACGTCGGCGATGATATCTGACTCGCCGATCGCCATCGCGCGGACCCGCGCTTCCTCGCCGGGATTGGCGGTACGGACATCGGACGGCAAAAGATAATTGCCGCCGCCGATCGCGACGCCATGTCCCGCGTAAAACAGGAGCGCGGTATCTCCGGGCTTGATCGCCTGCGTGAACGCGAAGACACGATCGATCATGGCTTGGCGGTCGAGATTTTCCCCGCGAATGACGGTGAAGCCGATCGCCTCCAGGGCGTCGCCCATGGCGCGGGCGTCGTTAACGGCTTTGGCGAGTTGCTGATCCTTCGGCAGATTCGGATAGACGTCGTTCCCGATGACCAGCGCGACACGCTCGGCGTGCGCAAGCGATGCCGGGAATGAAGTCGCGATCGCCGTCGCCACGAAAAACCCGACTGCACCTAACCACTGCCGCATTGCATCCGCCCTCCTCCAGGATTTTCTTGATCTCTCGTCTGCCTCAACCCCGGAACGGTTCAGGGGAACCTGCAACGCCCGTCAAAAAGCGAAAAAGCCCCCGGCGCGTCCGGGGGCTTTCGACACTTAGAATACGAAATCGGTCAGGCCTTGAGGCTGTCGGGGACCTTGCCGCCGTTCTCGGCCAGCTTGGTCATGACCTGCTTGTGCAGCCAGATATTCATCTTGGCGGAATCGTTCATGTCGCCGGTATAGCCAAGCTCCTTGGCGAGTTCCTGGCGGTTCTTGAGGCTCGAATCGAGATCGAGAACCTTCATCAGGTCGACAATCGACTTCTTCCAGTCGAGCTTCTCTTTTTTCTGCGCCGCCAGGCCGGACACGACCGCCTCGACGTCGACCTCAGACTTCGCCGCACCACCACCCGCCGGCGCCGCCGAAGCCGTGCCGGCCGTCGCCGACCCTGACCCGAGACCGATCGCCGACAGAATTCGCCCGAAAATGCTCATCTCATTCCTCCTGCTTGCACGTCGCCTACCGAACACGTGTTCTCATCGAGCAAGCGCTCCAGGGACGGCGGCACTCTAATGCAAAATTCGCGGGAGTCGCCGTACCGGAACGCCGAATCTGGTCTTGTAACGCGACGTTGAACGCCTGATGACAGCGGGCGAAGGTCATGCGGTACAATAGTAAGACGTTTGATTGCCGCTCCCCGATCGAGACAAAAAATTCAGCAAATTGAAGAGGTTACCCGAAGGATATCTGCAGCGGCGAATGATTGCTCGCTTGCTATCCGTTCATCCGCGCCTTAATAAGGTCACTGCTTACGATTTGCATTTTTCCGGCCGTGCCGCGTTTCAGGCACCGGCACGCTCACCTCGAAGACCGCGCCGGCATGAGGGTCCGGACGCAGAGCTGGTGAGCGGAGGGCTTCACCCGACCCCCTGCCACGGTGCAGGCGGCGGAAGGTCCGATCAGCCGGCGTCAGAAGTTTGTGTGTCTTGTGAGCCAGCGCAGGATTGAAGCGATTGGATCGCAAGAACGGCAGGATCAGGGGCCAGTCCGAGGACGGGCACCATGCAGATGCGAAAGCGACAACAACGAATTGCGGCCGCATCAATCGACAGCGGCCGCCCGCCACGGGTTTTGATGTGATGGCGCAGGTGGAAGCCAGGGGCAGTTCTCCGACGAGCGGATGTATCCGCGACGGCGAGACCGGCTCGCGCACGATCGCAAGACCCGTTCATTCACATGCACCATTTCCCGGACGCTCCCGCCGCGTTTCGACGCGCGAGTTCCGCCTGACGGACGCAGCGCCGCCCGGGACAAAGAGAACAATCAATGTCCAACAAAATGCTGATCGACGCGACCCATCCGGAAGAGACCCGGGTGGTCGTTCTGCGTGGCAATCGTGTCGAGGAATTCGACTTTGAAAGCGCGAGCCGCAAACAACTTCGCGGCAACATCTATCTCGCCAAGGTCACGCGCGTAGAGCCGTCGCTCCAGGCTGCCTTCGTCGACTACGGCGGCAACCGCCACGGCTTCCTCGCCTTTTCGGAAATCCATCCTGATTACTACCAGATCCCGGTTGCCGACCGGCAGGCTCTGCTCGACGATGAGCGGCGTGCCCAGCGCGACGAGGACGAGGAAGCCGGCGAGCGCTCCGAGCAGCAGCGCCGCGGACGCGGCCGACGCCATCGCGGCCGCGGATCGAATCGCAATCGCAACCGGGACGTGGTGAAGAGCGACGTTGTCGCCTCCCCCGAGGACGGCGACGCGACACAAACGACCGCACACGCGTTCGAAGACCACGCGCCGGAGATCACGGGCGAGCACGAGGTTCGCGGTCACGAGACCGCCGACGAAGCGGCGGCGCTGGGTGGAGAGATCGCCGCGCATAGCGCGGACACCGCGCCGGATCATGCGGCGCCCGAAGCTGTATCCACACCGGCTGAGTCGCCTGTTTCCGAGGACGCCTCGACCGCTCCTGAGGGTGCCGCCGAGGCGCCCGCACCCGTCGACGTCGAGCCGGCCGACAAGCCTGCCGAAGCCGCCGTCGCTGCGGTGACGGTCGACATCGTCGAAACCATCGCCGAGGCCGAGCCGCAGGATCTTGCCACGCATCCCGAGAGCCAGGACGGCGAGGATGCCGCAGCGCACGAAAGATCCGACGAGCACGAAGCGAAGGCGGACCACGACGACTCCGAAGAGGATGACGAGGACGGCGAAGAGGAAGAAGAAGAGGTCGTCGAATCCGTCGGCGGCGACGCGCTGGAAGAGGTCCAGGAGCGCGCCCCACGTTATCGCCGTCACTACAAGATTCAGGAAGTCATCAAGCGCCGCCAGGTGATGCTGGTGCAGGTGGTGAAGGAAGAGCGCGGCACAAAGGGTGCGGCACTCACGACCTATCTCTCGCTTGCCGGCCGCTATTCAGTGCTGATGCCGAACACCGCGCGCGGTGGCGGCATCTCCCGCAAGGTCACCAATGCGGAAGACCGCAAGCACATGAAGGAGATCGCCGAGGAACTCGAGGTGCCGGAGGGCATGGGCGTAATCCTGCGCACCGCAGGGGCGTCGCGAACCAAGCTCGAGATCAAGCGCGACTTTGAATATCTGATCCGTCTGTGGGAGACGGTTCGCGACCTGACCCTGAAATCCACCGCGCCGACCCTCGTTTACGAGGAGGGCTCTCTGGTCAAGCGCGCGATCCGCGATCTCTATCACAAGGACATCGAGGAGATCGTGGTCGAGGGCGAAGGCGCCTACCGCGAGGCCAAGGACTTCATGCGGATGCTCATGCCGAGCGCCGTGAAAAGCGTCCTGCCCTACAGCGATGCCCAGCCGATCTTCACGCGCTACGGCATCGAGTCCCAGCTCGACGCGATGTTCCAGCCCACGGTGCAACTGAAGTCCGGCGGCTATATCGTCATCAACCAGACCGAGGCGTTGGTTGCAATCGACGTCAATTCCGGACGCGCCACGCGCGAGCATTCGATCGAGGAGACCGCAAGCAAGACCAATGCGGAAGCTGCGGCCGAGATCGCTCGGCAGCTCCGTTTACGCGATCTTGCCGGCCTTATCGTCATCGACTTCATCGACATGGACGAAGGCCGCAACAACCGTGCCATCGAACGCAAGATGAAGGAAGCGCTCAAGAGCGACCGCGCCCGCATCCAGGTCGGCCGCATCTCGCATTTCGGCCTGCTCGAAATGTCGCGCCAGCGAATTCGCTCGTCGGTGCTCGAGAGCTCGACTGAAGTCTGTCCGCATTGCGGCGGGACCGGCCATGTCCGTTCGGTGTCGTCGGTGGCGCTGCAGCTCGTGCGCGCGGTCGAGGAAACCCTCCTCAAGGGCGCGACGCATAATCTGATCGTCCGCTCGCGGTCCGATGTCGCGATCTACGTGCTGAACCATAAACGCGCGCATCTGCGAATGCTGGAAGAGCGCTTCAAGATCGCCATCGCGGTCAATGTCGATCCGACTTTGACAGGCCACCCTTCCTTCGCGATCGATCGCGGCGAACAGGTGATGACGCTCGACCAGGCCAAGGCCGTCGCCGCAACCATCAAGCCGGATTCCATAGCTGCTTACGAGGGCGAGTCGCCCGAGGACATGGGCGACGACGTGCTCGACGAACTCGAGACCGAGGGCGAAGAGACGGCGGCCGAAGACACGGCGGAAGCCGGCGACGAAACCCGCGAGCGCGGCGGACGCAGACGCAGACGCCGAGGCCGCCGCGGACGCGGACGCGACGACGATGGCCGGCAGGAGGTTGAAGCTACCGAGCTTGCGCCATCATCGCAGCCTGAGGACGCAGAGGCAGGCGAACCATCCGAGGGCGAAGCTGACGGCGAATCCGAGACGGACGGCGAGACGGTCGCAGCCAATGGCGAAGGCGATCGCCGCCGCAGACGTCGTGGACGCCGAGGCGGACGCCGCAACCGGCGTGGACGCGACGACGAAGGCGTAGAGGCCTCCGGAACGGATGGCGACTCCGATGACGACGCTGTCGCGACGGACGAGGCAGGCACAAGCGCTGAAGGCACAGGCGAGGCAGGTGACGAACAGGCTCAACCTGCAGCGTCGCCTGTGTCCGAAGCGCATCACGCCGCGCCAGCGCCCGTAGAAGCGGCACCTATCAAAGCGGCCGACACGCCTGCAGTCCAGCCGGAACCAGAACAAGTCCCGCGGCGCAGATCGACCGTGCGTGAAGCCCCTCCGGCCTTCACCTCGATCGACGATCCGTCTTACGCGCCGCCGGTCCCGCCCGCACCTGCGCCAGCGGAATCAGCGCCCGAGGCCGTCCAGCCCGTTGCCGAGGCGGCTGCCGAGAAGCCGCGGCGCAAAGGCTGGTGGTCGATGCGCGGCTGACGGCCGCCTCGGATCGGGGGAGCGCCATGAAAAGCGCGTGGGTTGATGCCGACGCGCAGGCTCTTGTGTCGCATTACGAGGCCAGCGGCATCGCTGCCGATCTGGCGCTTCGCGTCTACTCGACGCGCCTGCTCGGCCGCGACCCGAAGCTTGTCCTGCATGGCGGCGGCAATACGTCCGTCAAGACGCGGCTGCGTGATCTGAACGGTGAAACCGTCGACGTCCTGTGCGTCAAGGGCTCCGGCTGGGATATGGGCCATATCGAGCCTGCCGGTCTTCCGGCGGTGCGTCTCGACCATCTCCGGAAAGCGCGATCACGTCGATCGCTTTCCGATGAAGACATGGTCCGGCTGCAGCGCGCCAACCTGATCGATCCGATGGCGCCGAACCCTTCGGTTGAGACGCTGCTGCATGCCTTCCTGCCGCATGCCTTCGTTGACCACACCCACGCCACCGCCGTGCTTGGGCTCGTCGATCAGGAAAACAGCCGCGCCCTGTGCGAGGAGGTTTACGGCCGCCGCATGGGATTCGTGCGCTACATCATGCCGGGCTTTGCGCTGGCGAAGGAAGCGGCCGATGTGTTCGCTGCCGATCCGTCCGTCGAAGGGCTGATCCTCGACAAGCACGGCCTGTTCACCTTTGGACGCGACGCGCGCGAATCCTATGAGCGCATGATCGAGATGGTGACGCTCGCCGAAGCGCGCCTGGCGAAGGACCGCAAGACAGTATTCATCCGCGCGACCTTGCCAAATCGGATCGGCGCTCTCGCCGAGATTGCGCCGGCGCTCCGCGGTGCAGTCGCCCTTCCCGACCCCGCCGTGCAAGGCGACTGGAAACGGCTGATCCTCGATTTTCGCACGAACGATACAATTCTGAACTTCGTCAACGGCGCGGAAGTCGCGCGTTATGCGCGGGCGGGAGTCATCACGCCTGATCACACCATTCGCACCAAGAACTGGCCGATGATCGCGCCTGCGCCCGACGCCGACAAGCCTGACGGCTTCCGCGTTGCGACACGGACGGCCGCAACGACGTTTGTCGATCGCTACGTCAAGTATTTCGCGCGTAACAACAAGCGAGCGGGCGGCACCAAGACGATGCTGGATCCCGCTCCGCGGGTCGTGCTCGTCCCGGGAGTGGGATTATTTGGACTTGGGCGCTCCAAGAAGGAGGCGCGCGTTGCCGCCGATCTCGCCGAAGCCGCTGTCGAAGGCATCACCGAGGCGGAAGCGATCGGCCGCTACGCGCCGATCGGCGAAGCCGACATGTTCGACGTCGAATACTGGTCGCTCGAACAGGCAAAGCTCGGCTCAGCGAAGGCTCCCCCGCTCGCCGGACAGGTTGTCATCATTACCGGCGCGGCCGGAGCCATCGGATATGCTACGGCCAAGGCGTTCGCTGCGGCTGGCGCGGAACTGGCCCTGCTCGACATCGATGGCGCGAGCCTTGTGGAAAAGGCAAAGGCGCTCGGCGCGCTATCGGTGCGCTGCGATGTCACCGACGAGGCCTCCGTGCGCACCGCGTTCGACCGCGTCGTCGAGAGCTATGGCGGCGTCGATATCCTCGTCTCCAATGCCGGCGCGGCTTTCCAGGGCCGGATCGGCGATGTCGACGACGCAATATTGCGCAAGAGCTTCGAACTTAATTTCTTCTCGCATCAGCGCGTGGCGCAGAATGCGGTCCGCGTCATGCTGGCGCAGGGAACCGGCGGCTGCCTGCTGTTCAACGCTTCGAAGCAAGCGATCAATCCAGGACCTGATTTCGGCCCCTATGGATTGCCGAAGGCGGCTACACTGTTTCTCGCGCGGCAATATGCGCTCGATTATGGCGCCGCGGGCATCCGGTCGAATGCCGTCAACGCCGATCGCATCCGATCCGGCCTTCTGACCGACGATTTCATCGCCGAACGAGCCAAGGCGCGGGGTCTCAGCGCAGCGGATTACATGGCCGGCAATCTGCTGCAACGCGAGGTGACCGCCGATGACGTGGCGCAAGCCTTCCTGCATCAGGCGCTGGCCCTGAAAACGACCGCCGACGTCACCACCGTCGATGGCGGCAACATCGCAGCGGCGCTTCGATAGGATCTTTCGGTTTCGGTTACGCTTCCGGGATGCTGTGGGCATGCGCGCCACAGCGCCGCGCAGTTGCCCTTTCAGGAACCGTTAACGCCACCTACATTGCCCTACACAGGCCCGCCGGGATAACCCTCCATGACACAGCTTGCCACACAGACCAGAGAGATTGCCTCGATTGAGGCGGAGCTGAATTACGTCAAAAACGACGGTCAGAAGATTGTGGTGGAACCAGTCGGCGGCGGATCGGCCGAGATGAAGACGCTCGGCACGCTCGATCCGCACAACGTCATCATCCGCAATGGCCGAAAGTTCGAGACATCGCTCGACGGCGAAGGCTTTCTCCTCGCCTGGCATGAAACCGCTGTGACCGACTTCTTCGACGAAGCGCAGCTTCGCGACATCTATTACAAGGAGATGGTCGATCTCATCAAAATGCAAAGCGGAGCGAAGCGCGTCGTCGTGTTCGATCATACGCTGCGCACCGCCGACGATGCCGACCGCGCAGCGCGCAAGATCCGCGAAGTGGTGCCGCGCGTCCATAATGACTACACGGAATGGTCGGGCCCGCAGCGCGTCCGCGATCTTTTGCCCGATGAAGCCGGGACACTTCTGGAGGGGCGTTTCGCAATCATTCAGGTCTGGCGGCCGATCCGCCATCCGGTCGAAACCTTCCCGCTCGCGATGTGTGATGCTCGCAGCATTTCCGACAACGACCTGATCGTCACCGAACGACGTCACCCGAACCGGATCGGCCAGACCTATTCGGTCAGTTACAATCCGGATCACCGCTGGTTCTGGTTTCCGTTGCAGCGGCGCGAGGAAGCGATCGTGTTCAAGGTCTATGACTCATTGACCGACGGCCGCGCGCGCTGGACCGCGCATACCGCTTTCGCGGACCCGACCTCGCCGCCGGATGCCCGGCCGCGCGAAAGCATCGAGATCCGGACGCTGGCGTTCTTCTGAGGCCTTTTAGCATTAACGCGTTTTCTTCAGGCGAACCGGTACCCACTTTGCTTGAGACGCTTTAGTTCCCGTAGATCACCGTCGGCAGCCAGGTCGCGAGTTGCGGGAAAGTCCATAGCACCGCGAGGCAGATGATCTGCAAACCCACGAACGGCACGATGCCGCGATAGATGTGTCCGGTCGTCACCTCCGGCGGAGCTACGCCGCGCAGGAAGAACAGCGAAAAGCCGAACGGCGGCGTGAGGTAGCTCGTCTGCAGATTCACCGCCAGCATGATCGATAGCCAGACCGGGTCGATGTCCATCTTGAGAAGGACCGGCGCGGCGATCGGCACCACGATGAACAGGATCTCGAAGGTGTCGAGGAACATCCCGAGGACGAAGACGATCGCCATGACGACGAACACAGCGCCGTGAGCGCCGCCCGGCATCGCGGCCAGAAACTCACCGACGACCGCCTCGCCGCCGAGCCTGGTGAACACCAGCGAGAATACGGTGGCGCCCAGGAAAATAACGAAGACCATCACGGTCAGGTTCAGCGATTGCTGAGCAACGCTCGTGAGCACGTTTACGAAAAGCTTCCGCGTGTCAGGCGTCATCAGGATCGAGATCAGCGTGCCAGCCGTCAGCAAAACCGAGCCGGACAGCACGCCCTTCGCCCCCGACAGAAGCGCCAGCGCAACCAGCAGCGCGACCGTCCCGATCCAGTACCAGAACAGTGCGCGCTCGACGCGCTCCTCCGCAAGCCGCTTCGCGAATGCATTGCCGATCAGCCGCACCATCGTCAGCAGGACTGCGCCCATCGCGCCGACCGATGCGGCTTCAGTCGGCGTGGCGATGCCCGCGACGATCGAGCCCAGAACCGCCACGATAAGGAGAAGGGTTGGCGCAAGCGCGACCACGACCTTGCGATACAGCCCGGGCGCTCGCGCGGCGACCATCGGCGGGGCAACATTCGGCCGCACCAGGATCAGCATGATCACCCATAGCGCATAGAGTCCCGTGAGGATGAGGCCGGGAATGAAAGCGCCCGCGAACAGATCGCCGACCGACAGCGTCTGCGGTACGAAATTGCCCTTGGCGAGTTGCACCTGGCTGTTTGCGGTCTGCATGATGACCGCAAGGAAGACGAGCACGGTCGACGGCGGGATGATCTGGGCCAGCGTGCCGGTTGCGCAGATCAGGCCAGATGCCAGTTCCTTGTTATAGCCGGTGCGCAGCATGGCCGGTAACGAGATCAAGGCCATGGTCGTGACGGTCGCCCCGACGATGCCAGTCGATGCAGCGAGCAGCGCGCCAACAACGATCACCGAAAAGGCAAGTCCGCCATGCAGCCGGCCGAACACTTCGCCGAGCGTGCGCAACAGATCTTCAGCGATCCCGGACCGCTCGAGCATCACGCCCATGAAGATGAAAAGCGGGACCGCGATCAAAACGTCGTTGTTCAGGATGCCCCAGTAGCGCAGCGGCAACGCATTGAAATAGCTGAGATCGAATGCTCCGAACCAATGCCCGATCAGCCCGAAGGCGAACCCGGTACCGGCCAGCGTGAACACGACCGGATAGCCCATCATCAACGCCGCGATGACCGCGACGAACATGACGAGGCTCAGAACCTCACCGATCAGCAACGCTTCCATCAGCCGCCGCTCGCAGCGCTCGGCGCTTCCGCCTCATCGGCATCCGGCGACAGGATTGTCGCGAGCGAGCGAGCGATGATGCTGATGCCCTGCAACCCGACGACGAATACGAATATCATCAGCGTCGCTTTCAATAGCCACAGCCAAGGCAACCCGGTGTCCTGCTGCGACGCCTCGTTCATCATCCACGACATACGAAAGAACGAGAATCCCGCGACCGCCATCATGATCAGGAACGGCGCCATCAGGAAGACGGTACCAAGAAGATCGACCCAGGCCTTGCCGCGCTTCGAGAGGTGCGCATAGACGAGGTCGACGCGAACGAAGCCTCCCTTCAGCAGCACATATCCAGCCCCCATCGTGATGGCGGCGACATGGGTCCAGGCATAAAGCTCCTGCAACCAGATCAACCCGATATGCATGGCATAGCGCAGGTAGACCGTTGCGAAGCAGATCAGCACGGTGGCAAGCGTCAGCCACGCCACCACCTTCCCGATCGCAGTGGTGAGTGAATCGATGTGGTCCGCGACAGCATTGAGCCATCGCGGACCGCTGCCGGCAGAGGAAGAACCGGCAGGTAGATCAGACATACGGGAAGCCGAGTCCGCGTGCATTGGCGAGCGCGCGGTTCGAGAGATCGGTGAGGTTGATCATGGTCTGGCGCGCGGCAAAGTGCGAATCCCACACCTTCTTGCCGAAGGCATCGAGTTTCTCTCGCTCTTCCTTGAGCAACTGGCCCGCGGCGGTGCCGAGCGCCACCAGCACCTCGTCCGGCAGCTTGCGCGCCTCGACGCCGTGCTTGGATTTCAACGTAGTGAGCGCGTTGGCATTGAGCCAGTTATATTCCGCGAGCATGTCCTGGTGGCTCGCTTGTGCAGCGACCGTGATGACACGCTTCAAAGAGTCCGGCAGGGCGTCATATTTGGCCTTGCTCACCAGCATCTGCTGGATCGCGCCCTGCTTGTGGACACCCGGCCAGTAATAATATTTGCAGACCTGGTGAAAGCCGAGCGCCATGTCGTTGGCCGGCCCGGTGAAGTCGGTCGCATCGAGCGCGCCGGACTGCAGCGCCGCGAACACATCGCCTGGCGCCATCACTGTCGGCACCGCACCGACCTTGCGGATCATCTCCGCGCCGAGACCAGGCATACGCATCTTCACGCCCTTGAGGTCGTCGACGCTCTTGATCTCCTTCTTGAACCAGCCGAAAGGCGGCGTATCGATGTTACCGACCGCGAAGCTTTTCAGCCCAAAATTGGCGGAAAGCTCATCCCACAATTGCTGTCCGCCGCCGTAATCGAGCCAGGCAACGTGTTCGACATAGGTCATGCCGAACGGCACAGAGAAGAAGTAACCGAATGCGCGGTTCTTTCCGAGATGGAAGCCCGGGGTGTCGTGCGCCATCTCGGCCGTGCCATTCTGCACCGCTTCAAAAGTCTGCAGGCCCGGAACCAGTTCACCGGCTGCAAATACACGCACCGACAACTTGCCGTCGGACATCTGGGTGATGCGCTGCGCGAGCCGGTCGGCGCCGGTGCCGAGCCCCGGCAGTCCCTTCGGCCACGCCGTGACCATGCGCCATTCCATCTTGCCTTGCGCGATCGCGGGTGCGGCGAGCGTCCCCATTCCCGCCGTGCCGGCGGCGAGACCTGCAAGCATCTTGCGGCGATCGAGATTTCTCGAAAGGATTTTCTTTGTCATCACGGACTCCTTGAATTGACGGACGTCAGCGCACCGGCATGCGCGTTTCCGTGCCGCGTTACGCAGCCAGTTCAGGCGGCATTGGCCTTGGGAGAGGCTTTCGGTTCGGTGTAGGTGACTTCGCCGGTTTGGGCGTCGCAGACGGCGAAGGTCGTGAAATACTCGATCTCGGGGTAATTGCCGTAGCGCTCCACGATGCCGTCGAGCCATGGCCCGGTGTAGAAGGCGCGGGCATCCTCGATTGAATCCCACTGGTACACGCCGCCGGCAGTGCCATTCTCGGCCCAGATGAATTGCTTCCGGACGAGGCCCTTCACCCCGCCGAAGCCCGGCGCGATCTTGTGGAAGTGAGCGAGACAGTCGGCGCGTTTGATCGACGCGGGAAGCTTGTAGCGAACGATGGCAGTGATCATCCGGCTTTTCTCCGTTTTCGTGCGACCGCCGTATCCGGCTCGTTGGCTCTGCACGGCGCGTGCCAGTTTCGTATACGATCCGAATCCGACCGACGAACCGAACGCCGTCGCCCGGCTTGGTTTTCGAAGATTACGGCCAAGTTGGTCCGCAATGCTATTCTGAAGTATAAGGTGATCCGAGAAAAATTATACGATTTGACCGATACCGGGAGCATGATCGTGTCGTCGAAGTCCGCCCCCTCTGCTGCGAATAGCGGCGCAACGCCTGTTTCGCGGGCAAAGCCGGAAACGCTCGTCGTTCGTCTGCGGGATGAAATTCTGCGGGGGGATATGACGCCCGGCGTGCCCTTGCGGCAGGACGAGATCGCGGCCCGTCACGACGTGAGCAAGATCCCCGTGCGCGAGGCCCTGCTTCAACTGGTGGCCGAAGGCCTTGTGACGGCACATCCGAACCGCGGCTTTGCCGTGGCCCAACTGGGTGCGCAGGAGGCCGAGGAGATTCTGCAGATCCGCGCCCTGCTGGAATGCGAGGCGGTTCGGATCGCGATGCCGTCGATCACCGACGGCGATATCGTAGAGGCATCCCGCATCCTCGATCAGGCCGAGGCAACGACCGCGCTGGAGCGATGGAGCGATCTGAACTGGGAGTTTCACGCCGTCCTCTATCGTCCCGCCCGGCGCAAGCGTTTGCTCGATATGATCCGGCAGGTCTCCTACCCGACCGACCGCTACATCCGCGTCCTGATCGCCAACGCAAATTATCGTGGGCGCGCCGAACGTGAACACCGCGCGATCCTGTCCGCGTGCGAGATGCGTAACGGCAATGCCGCGGCGGCGCTACTCGACCAGCACATTCGGGAAACCGGCGTTCTGCTGGCCGCTTTTCTGAACGAACAGCAGCGCGCGCAGTAACGATCAGTCCGACGCCAGGATCAGATTTCTGACCAGCGGATAGATTTGGCTTTCCCACTTCTTGCCGCTGAAGACGCCATAATGCCCGACGCCGGGCTGCATGTGATGGCGTTTGCGATAAGGCCGCAACGTCGAACACAGATCGTGCGCGGCCAGCGTCTGCCCTACCGCGCAGATATCGTCGCGTTCGCCTTCGACCGTCAGCAGCATCGTGCGGCGGATGGCTCGCGGATCGACCCGCTGCCCTTCGTAATCGAGTACACCGAGCGGCAGCTTGTGTTCCTGAAACACCAGCCGGACGGTTTCGAGATAGAATTCCGCGGTGAGATCGAGCACGGCGAAATACTCGTCATAGAAGTCCTTCGTCGCCTTGGCCTTCTCGACATCGCCGCGGGCGAGCGCGTCGTAAAGCTCGCGATGCGCCTTGGTGTGACGATCGAGATTCATGCTCATGAAGGCGGCGAGCTGCACGAAGCCCGGATAGACCTTCCGGAACGCGCCGTCATAACGAAACGGTACGCGCGCAATCAGGTTGTTTTCGAACCAGGACATCGGCTTGCTCTTTGCAAGCTCGTTGACCTTGGTTGGGTTGACGCGGGTATCGATCGGCCCGGCCATCAATGTCATTGAATGTGGCTGCGCCGGGTGATCGCCCTGCGCCATCACCGCCGCTGCGACAAGCGCCGCGACGCAGGGCTGGCACACCGCGATGACATGCGCGCCGGGCCCGATCACGTCGAGAAAATCGATCAGATGGGTGACGTAATCGTCGAAGCCGAAGCGGCCCGCGGATGTCGGAATATCGCGCGCGTTGTGCCAGTCGGTGATGTAGACGTCATGCTCCGGCAGCATGGTGCGGACGGTCCCGCGCAGCAGCGTCGCAAAATGCCCCGACAGCGGAGCAACCAGCAGAACGCGCGGCTGCTCGCTGTCGACGTCCTTCTTGAAGCGAAGCAGCGTGCCGAACGGCGTGGTGTGGGCCACCTCTTCGGTCACTTCGACCTCGCGGTTGCCGACCATGACGCTGCGGATACCGTAATCCGGGCGCGTATGTGTCAGCCGCGCGCGGGAGATCAATTCATACGCGGCGGTCAGGTTGCGGACCGCCGCGCCGTTCATGTTGGGCAGAACATGGTGCGCCGACAGGGCAAAGCCCGCAAGAGCGCGGACCGGCACCATAATGTCGGTACTCGCCTGATACGCTTGGTAAAGCATTCCCACGCGGACCCCGCCCGCCCCTGTTGCAGCGCAGAAAAGCCTAGTGCATTTTTTTCGCGACTGCGAGATAATTTCCAGGCCGGTGGATAGGAGGCGGGCGCTCGCGCCCGATCGGGGGATTTCGGAATGGCGGAAGCCACTTTAACCATCAGCAGCCGCAATTACGGATCCTGGTCGCTGCGGGGATGGCTGTTGTGCAAGTTCGCCGGGATCGATTTCACGCCAGTGATGGTGGACAGCGACGATCCGTCGGTTCGCGCCGAATTGCTGCTGCTCTCGCCCTCCTTCCTTGTCCCCATGCTGACCCATGACGGCGTCAAGGTGTGGGACACGCTCGCGATCGGCGGTTATCTCAACGAACTCAATCCGGATGCCGGGCTCCTGCCAAGAGAGCGCGTGGCGCGCGCGCACTGCCGCTCGATCTCGGGCGAAATGCATTCCGGTTTCTCGAATTTGCGTTCCGCGCTGCCAATGAACCTCAAGGCGCATTATCCCGGCTTCAAGGTCTGGGCCGGTGCACAGGCCGATATCGACCGCATCGTCGCGATCTGGAACGAGTGCCTGACGGCTTATGGCGGGCCGTTCCTGTTCGGAAAGATACCGAGCATGGCGGACGCGATGTATGCGCCGGTCTGCGCGCGCTTCGTCACCTATGACGTGAAGCTCGACAAGGCCAGCGCAGCCTATTGTCAGACGATCATGTCAATGCCGCTGATGCAGGAATGGATCGCAGCGGCGAAAGAAGAGCCGGATGAGGTCGAAGAACTCGACGTGGAGTTCTAGCCGGCGCAACAGCGAACCAAGCCGCATGCGCTAGAGCGCCTCTGCGACCTCCTTCGCGCCGACCACCACGTCGTGATCGTAGATCGTCTTGCGGAACGAGGCATGAGCGACGATCTCGGCATCGCGCTTTGCCACATCGCCAAGCATCGTGTCATAGCGCAGGCCGTTTTCGCGCGCGCCACGCTGGACGCCCGCGACACGGTCGCGGCGCAGCTTCTCGTAGGCGACCAGCGCCGCCGGCGCGGTGTCGCGATCCGCGCGTGACAGGATTGTCGCAAGCGCCATTCCGTCCTCGATCGACTGGTTGGCGCCCTGCCCGAGATGCGGCAGCATCGGATGCGCGGCATCGCCGAGCAGAGCGAGCCGGCCCTTGGTCCAGGTCGGCAGAGGCTCGCGATCATACAGCGCCCATTTGAACGTGGACTGCACCTGCCGCAGCAGCCCCTCTATGCGCGGATCCCAGCCGGCAAATTCCGCACGCAGCGCATCGGGATCGCCCTTCGCGGTCCATGACTCCTTCATCTCGGCATCGGCGGGAACGAAGCCGACATAGTTGATGATCCGGCCCGCGCGCACCGGGAAGACGAGGAAATGCTTTCCACGTCCGAGCCACATCTGCCACGCATCCGTCGGCCAATCCGACACGGCATCGTGCGGTACGAGCCCGCGATAGGCGACGGTGCCGGAGAACACCGCTTTCGATGGCGGAAACACATACGGCCGCATTTCCGAATGAATGCCGTCACAGCCGATCACGATATCGGCCTCCGCGACCGCGCCATTCTCGAAGGTGACGCGGGCGCTGTTGTCGTCCTGCGCGAAGCCGGTCGCGCGGTGTCCCGTATTCACCACACCGGCAGGCAGCGCACCGGCAAGGAAATCGACGATGTCTGCGCGATGCATGCCGAAGGTGGCATTCCAGCCCGCAGAGTCGGTGACCTGCACAGGCGCGATCGCACTTCCGTCATCGCGAAAATATTGCGAACCCGAGCCGACGCGCGCTCCCCATTTCTCTACCGCGGGGCCAAGACCGACGCGCTGCAACTGACGCACACTGTTTGGCGTGATAAAAACTCCGGCGCCGATCTCTCCCAGCGCTGGCGCCTGCTCGTACACTCTCACCGGCAGCCCATGCGCAATCAGCGCATTGGCTGCGAACAATCCGCCGATGCCGCCGCCGACAATCGCAATACTTGGACGCGCTGACACCATTCGCTCACTCCCTGTCCTGCGACATGAAATTGCTTCGGATATCGAACGGATTCAAGTAAGACTGCGGCAAGCCTTCCAAAACAAAAAATTCGGGAGACCGCCATGTTCGATTTTCGCGCAGTTTGCGGCGTATTGGCCGTGTGCGGCCTTATGGCCGCTGTTCCCTCTGCCTCAGCGCAGGACTACCCGAACCGCGCGGTCAAGATCATCGTGCCGTTCCCCGCTGGCGGCACGGCGGACGCCGTCCCTCGTTTGATCGCCGACTGGCTGTCGAAGAAATGGGGGCAGCCGGTCATCATTGAGAATCCGACTGGCGCTGCGGGAAATATCGGTTCGGAACAAGCCTACCGCGCCGATCCCGACGGATACACGCTGCTTTCGGCACCACCGCCGCCGCTGGTGATCAACCAGAATCTCTACAAGAACCTGAATTTCGACGCCTCCAAGTTCGAGCCGATCATCATCATGGCGCAGGTTCCGAATGGCATCATGGTCAATCCGGCGAAGGTCAGCGCGACAACCGTGCCGGAATTTCTCGCGCACCTGAAAGCCAACCCGGGGAAAGTGACGTCGGCGACGCAAGGCAACGGCACCACATCGCATCTCACATCGGAGATGCTGCAGCTGATGGGACAGGTGAAGGTGCAGCACGTGCCCTATCGCGGGACAGCCCCTGCCCTGCAGGATCTTGTCGCCGGCAACGTCGATTTCATGTGCGACAATCTCGGGGTGTCGCTGCCCCTGGTCGAAGCCGGCAAGCTGAAGCTGCTGGGGGTCGCGACCTCGAAGCGGATGGCGTCGCTTCCAAATGTGCCGACCATCGCCGAGGCACTGCCCGGCTTCGAGTCGGTCGCGTGGTACGCGGTCGTCGCTCCGCCAAAAACCCCGGCCGCGATTACCGAAAAGATCAATGCCGACATCAACGAGGCGCTGCGCGATCCGACCATTCAGGAGCGGCTGAAGAAGCTCTCGGCCGAAGTGGTCGGCGGCTCGACTGCGCAGACCGGCAAATATCTGCGCGAAGAGGTCGATCGCTGGAACAAGGTGATCAAGGACGCCAACGTCAAGATCGGAGGATAGGCGGTCTGATCGTCTATCCGATTCATGCCCGGCCTTGTGCCGGGCATGACGGCTTTGCAATTTGTCCAGATTGAAGACGTGGAAGGCGGGGTCAAGCCCGGCCATGACGAGTACGACCGCCTAACCCATCGCTTCGAGCGCGCCGACCGGCTTGGCATCGATCAGCACGAACGCAATCACGCACGGCTTGTCGCCGTTATTGATCCAGTCGTGGATCGTGCCGCGCTGGACCAGAACATCGCCGGCCTTGAGATGCACGCGCTCGTCATCGAGCGTCATGTCGATCTCGCCCGAGAGCACGACCGCGAAGTCGATCGAATTGGTCCGGTGATTACGCGGCGCGACGCCGGGCGCATATTCGATCACGCGGAAGACCGCGCGATCCTTCATCGCGGTGCCGATGATCTGCTTGGCACCGTCCGCGTCGCCGTCATTGTCCGCAGGCAATGCAGTCGACCATATGTTGAAGAACGTACAGCCTTGACGTGGATTGACCAGATCCTTCGATATCTCGTCGATCAGGACAGTGGCCTTGCCATCCTTCTTGTGACCGGTAACGACGCGACGAACTTGCATTGATCTATCCTGACTCAGTTTGCTTTATTTCGGTTCCAGACCGACGCGGCGAATGATGTCGCCCCATCGCTTGGTTTCGTCCTGCACGTAGCTCTCGGCCTCTTTCGCCGAACCGCCGACCGGCATGAAGCCGATCTTCTCGAGCTGTGCTTCCGTATCGCCGTCCTTGAGGATCGCGTTCACATCGGCGTTGATTTTCTGGATCACCGCATCCGGTGTCTTGGCCGGCACGAAGAACACAACCCAGGTCGTGTCGTCGGCCTCTCCGAGCCCGAGTTCGCGCGCGGTCGGGACATTCGGCAGCGCTTTGACGCGATCCTTGCTCGTGACCGCAAGCCCCTTCACCTGCCCGGCCTGCACGTTCTGCACGGCAGCCGACAACGCGACGCTCGCGAGCGGGATGTGCGAACCGATCACAGCCTGCGTTGCAGGACCAGCTCCGGTAAACGGCGCATGCGGAATATCAACCTTGCCCTCCAGCTTGAAGATACGCTCGGCCGACAGATGCGGCGTGGTTCCGGCGCCCGCGGTGCCATAGGTCATTTTTTCCGTCTTCGCCGCCTCGATCGCCTCTTTCAGATTGTTTGCCTTGAGGCTGGGTGCGCCGATGATCAGGTTCGGCGTTGTCGCGACAATTGCCGCCGCCTTGAAGTCATCCGGTGCATAGCCGGGATTCTTGCTCAGCGTCTGGTTCACGGCAAAGGCCGAGGTCGTGACAAGAATGCTGTAGCCGTCCGGATCCGCCTTGGCGGCCTGCGCCGCCGCGATGTTCCCGCCCGCACCGCCACGATTCTCGACCACCACGGTTTGCTTCCAGCGGTCGTTCAGCTTCTGCCCGATGATGCGCGCGATGGAGTCGGCCGGGCCGCCGGGCGCGAACGCCACAAGCAACTTCACCGGCTTGCTCGGATAGTCCTGCGCCTGAGCTGCCGGAGCGGCCGCGAGCAGACCGAAGGCAGAAATGCCCATGGCAATTTTTGCGATGCGAAACATGAGCGTCTCCCGCTTGAGCCTTTGTTGTGGACGCAAAGGCCATATTGAGACGCGATTGGCAAGGTCTTGCGGCCGCGGGCGCGCCGCTACTTGGCAGCCGCAGCGGCGCGCGTCGAAACGCGCTCCGCCGGCACCACATCAAACTGGCGCAGCATACCACGCCGCAGGACATCGAACGTCACCTTGCGCCCGATCCGATCCGCATTCAGCAGACGGATCAGATCGTCGACGCCGGTGACACCCTGACCATCCACCCGCACGATCACATCGAGAGTCATCAGCCCGCCGGCATCGGCCGGCGCACCCTGTTCGATGGTCGTGATCATGGCGCCCGACGCGTTGTCGATATCGGCCGCACGCGCGTGACGGCGCGGCACCGCGACAGTCTGGCCGGCGATACCGATGAACCCCCGCCGGACGCGCCCGTGCCGGATCAGTTCGCTCAACACGGTTTGCGCGGTGTTGCTCGCGACAGCAAAGCAAATGCCCTGCGCGCCCATGATGATCGCAGTGTTTATGCCGATTACCTCGCCATGCGAGGTGACAAGGGGGCCTCCCGAATTCCCGGGATTCAGCGCGGCATCGGTCTGGATCACGTCCTCGATCAATCGGCCCGTCTTCGAACGAAGCGACCGGCCGAGCGCGGAGACGACGCCCGCGGTGACCGTCGATTCAAAGCCGAGCGGATTGCCGATCGCGACAACGAGCTGACCGCGCCGCACCGCCTTGGAATCGCCCAAGCGCGCCGACGCAAGATTGCGGACGGACTCCGCCCGGATGAGCGCGAGGTCGGTGTCGGGATCTTCGCCCAGAAGACGCGCATCCATCACGCGGCCTTCGGAATCGGTGAGGCGCAATTCGCGCGCATTGTCGACAACGTGACTGTTCGTCAGCACGAGCCCATCTGGCGAAATGACCACGCCGGAGCCCACGCCTCCACGCCCCATCGCGTTTCCCTGATCGTCCTTTTTGCGGGTCTCGACGCGCACGACGGCGGGGCCGACACGATCGGCGACGCCGGTCACGGCATGGGAATAGGCATCGAGAAGCGCTGCGTCGGCGGCGGCGCTATCGTGATGAGGCTGGACCTCGTCGGTGTCGAAAACGGCGGTATTGGTGATATCGAGCATGGGCGCTCTCGCATATGTGCAAGCGCTACCGCAGACGGGATCTGCAGGCGTCCGGGCTGCGGCCGCGCTGTTGGGTGGCGGCTGATATAGGCGCCACCCGCGAGATTTAAAGTGGAGGCGTCGTCAGCGGACGTGCTGGAACAGCTCGCTGAAGAAATAAGGGCCGAGACAATACAGGGTGGTCCACATCACGGCGCCGGCAGACTGCGCCATCAGAAAAAGGTGAAACGGCATGGTGAGTGAGCCGGCGACGAGACCGTTGAGCTGACGCATGAACGGTATGAAGCGCGCGGCCACGACGATCCAGAGTCCGCCCTTGGCGAAACGCGCCTCGATCGCGTCGAGCCGTTCCGCCGTTAGTCCGATCCGGGGGCCGAACCGCCGCAGCAACGTGTTGCCGCCAAGCCGGCCCACCAGATAACCGGTGGAATCGCCGAGGATCGCGCCGAACAGTACCGCAAAATAGAGCGATACGATCGATATCTCGCCCTTGCTGGCCAGAAGGCTCGCCGCGATCACGCCGGTTTCGCCCGGCACCGGCGAGCCCATCGACTCCAGATAGATCATGACGAAAACGGCAGCGGCGCCGTATGTCTTCAGGAATGGCTCGAAGATCGCCCATCCTTCATGCAGCGTTGCGAGCAATCGATCCCCCCGAGAGCGTCATCCCAGTGTTTGAATTGTCGCATGTGCCGCGATGAGTCGCGACATCTCGATATTGAGTGAATTCCCGATATTGACTCATGTCATGGCTCCGGCAGAGCATGACCTCAGATTGGCGTACGCTCCTGAACCGTGAAGGACAGCAATGCTCAAGCGAATCCTCCTGTTGCTGGCCGACACTGCCTCGTCCATGACCGCTCGCGACTACGCCCTCCGGCTCGCGCAGCAAACCGGTGCCGAAGTCGCTGGCCTCGCGGGCATAGACCTGTCCGACTTCGACGTGCGAATGCCGGGGGCGATTGGCGCCGCGACGTTCAGGGCAAAGCTGGAAGAAGAACTCAAAGCCCAGGCGGCCGAGATACGGCAGAAGCTGCGTGAAGCGTTCGAGCGGCAATGCCGCGAGCGTCAGGTGACATTCGAATGGGTCGCGTCCGAAGGCGAACCGGTCGAGATGCTGCAACTCGCCGCAGAAACCCGCGACCTGCTGATCAGCGGACATGACACGGCGTTACAGGGCGGTCTCAACGAACCCTTGTCTAACCTGCTGTCGCGGCTGACGCAGATGAGTCCACGCCCCGCGATCATCTGCCCCGATAGCCTGTCCGGATCGGATGGGGTGCTGATCGCCTATGACGGCAGCCTTCCGGCAATGCGGGCGGTGCAGATGTTTGTGCTTCTCGGACTGGGCGCCGGCCGCGATATCCAGGTGCTGTCGATCGACGACGAAGAAGAACTCGCTGTGCGGCGCGCGGATGGGGCGGCCGCCTATTTGCGCGGCCATGGCCTGTCCGTCTCGACCGCGCCTGTCGCGACCCGCTCCCATCCAGGCGAAGTGATCAGGTCCGAGGTTACGCAACGCAACGTCGGCACATTGGTGATGGGCGCCTATGGGCGACGCGGTATCCGCGAGATGCTGTTCGGTTCAACCACCAACAGGCTGGTCGCAGACCCTCCCTGCGCGGTCTTTCTGTATCATTGAGCCGGTCAAACCGGATCGCTGCCGCCGCGCTTTGCGGACCATCCGATAAGCGCGGCCACCACAACGATTGCGAGGCATGCGCTCCATGGCCCGGCCATCATGAAAGCCACCGCGCCTGCGAGCGCACCGACCAGAAATCCGGCCAGGACCAGGAACACGGTTGCGAAACGCTTCCGGGCTTCCGCAACCTGAGCCGCAAGCGCCGGATCGGCTGCGACCCGCGCCGGACGAAGCCGCGCATAGATCAGTTCGGTTGCATCGATCGCGAGTTGGGTCGAGTTGCCGGTCATCACATTGGTCTGCGGCACGCCGCGCAGCAGGAGGCGCACGAGGGTCGACTGCACGCCCATCGCCGCCGCGGACAGCAGACCCGCAATCGCGCCGAGCCAGGCGTCCGGATCGGTGATCGGCCACGCACGCAGCATCAGCGCGACGAATGCCGCAAGCAGCAACCCTTCGAGCGCGAACACCAGCGGCAGCGAAGACCGCTTGCTGCCCCGGCGCACGATGATGATTGCCGCCGCGAATCCGGCGCCAAGCATGAAGGCCGGAATCGCGAGCATCTTCGCGGCGACGCCGCGATCGTCGACCACAAGTTCGGCCGCCGCCACAACGAAGCTTCCGGTCACCTGCGCTGCAAAGAACCCGAACAGCGCAAGGAACGTGACGCTGTCGACATAGCCGGCGACCAGACTGAGCAGAGGCGGCACCGCGCGCGGCAAAGGCGCCGGTCCCGGCGCGGCGCTCATCGCCGATGCAGCCAGGCGCCGATACGCGCGACCGCCTCGTGCATGTCGGCCTGCGACTGCGCGTAGCAGAAGCGCAGATAGTGATGCCCGTCGATCGGATCGAAATCGACCCCCGGCGTCGCCGCGACATGCGCCTCTTCCAGCATCCGCTTCGCAAAGTCGAACGAGTCGTCGGAGAACCGCGCGATATTGGCGTAGAGATAGAACGCTCCGTCGACCGGCAGGAACCGGTCCAGACCGGCTTTCGGCAGCCCTTCGATCAGGATTCGCCGGTTATCCTCATAGCCGTGCTTGACGCCATCCATTTCGTCGCGCCCGTCGAATGCAGCCTGCGCGGCAATCTGCGATAAGGTCGGCGCCGAAATGGCGAGGTTGCCCTGCAGGCGTTCGATCGGACGGACCAGCGGCTCCGGCGCGACGATCCAGCCGATCCGCCAGCCGGTCATACAAAAATATTTCGAGAAGGAGTTGATCACGAGGGCGTCGTCCGAAATCCGCAACGCGGTCTCCGCGGGAAACGCGTAATCGAGGCCGTGATAGATCTCGTCAGAAATGAAGCGGATCCCGGCCTCCGCCGACGCCCGCGCCAGTTGTGCGAGCGCTTCCGGACGCATCATCGTCCCGGTCGGATTGGCCGGGCTCGCCACCAGCAAACCGGCAAGCCTCTGCTTCCGATGCTCGGCCAGCACCGCATCCGGCGTCACCGCCCAGCGCGTGGATTCGCCGGTCTCGATCAGCACCGGCTCGCACCCAAGCGCCGTGAGGATATGGCGATAAGGAGGATAACCCGGATTGGCGATCCCGACCCGATCGCCGGGCTCGAACATCGCGAGAAACGCGAGGATGAAACCAGCCGACGAGCCGGTCGTGACGATCACCCGCCCCGGATCGAGATCGACATTATGGGTTTCGCCATAGTGCCGCGCGATGCGGGCTCGGAGCGATCCAATCCCGAGCGCTTCGGTGTAACGCAACGGCCCATCCAGCGCCTGCCGCGCCGCGGCGATCGAGGTCCGCGGGGCCGGCGCAGCCGGCTGGCCGACCTCCATATGGATGACGTGGTGTCCTTCGGCCTCGACCCTGGTTGCAGCCGCGATGACGTCCATCACCATGAAAGGCGGAACATTGCTGCGTCCCGACGGTGACAATATCTCGCGAGCCCTGTCCAGCATCGGTTTCAGACAATAGTTTTGCGGTTACAATCGCACATCTGCCGCGCCCTGTGCCCCGCTCCTGCCTCATTCGCGGGCTTGCTTCACGACACCCTGAATCATGACCGCGGCGTGATTTGACCGCTTCGGACGGTCTCTCTAGTTTCGCCGTCAGCGAAGCAAATCAGAGCGTTATGACTCAAGCCGCAACCTCGCTTACGCCTAGCAGGACCTGGAGGTCCAAGCCAGTCTCGCGCATTGTCGCGGCGGCGATCGCGGTCGCCATCGCCATACCGCCAATCCCCGCGCAGGCGCAACAAAAGCGCGGCGGCGGCATCCCGCTGATCCGCGACGCCGAAATTGAACAACTGATGCGCGACTATACCCAGCCGATCTTCCGGGTGGCGGGTCTGTCGAAGGTCAATCCGAAGATCGTCCTGATCAACGACCGGTCGTTCAACGCCTTCGTGGTCGACGGCCGCCGCATCTTCATCAATACCGGCGCGCTAATGGAGGCCACAACGCCGAATCAGATCATCGGCGTGATGGCGCACGAAACCGGACATATCGCCGGCGGGCATCTCTCGAAGCTGCGGCAGGAACTCGCCAATGTGCAGACGGCGGCACTGATCGGCATGCTCCTTGGCGCCGCGGCTATTGCTGCGGCGGGCCGCACCGGCGACGGCGCGGGTCAGGCCGGCATGGCCGCCATCATGGGAAGCCAACATGCCGCGCAACGCTCGATCCTGTCCTATCAGCGCGCCCATGAGGAGGCCGCCGACCGCGCCGCGGTGAAATACCTCGCCGCCACCGGGCAATCGGCCAAGGGCATGTACGAGACCTTCAAGCGTTTCGCGGACAATTCGATGTTCACCGCGCGCTTCGCCGATCCCTACGCGCAGTCGCATCCGATGCCGACCGAACGCATGGCCGCGCTGACCGAAATCGCCCGCACGAGTCCTAACTGGGAAAAGAAAGACTCCGTCGAGTTGCAGGCGCGTCATGACCTGATGCGAGCCAAGTTGTCGGGCTTCATGGAGCAGCCGCAAACCGTCGCACGCCGCTATCCTCAGAGCGACCAATCCTTGCCGGCGCGCTATGCCCGCGCGATTGCCACTTATCGCTATTCCGATGTGCGCGCCGCAGTCGCACAGATCGATGGGCTGATCGCAGCACAGCCGAACAATCCATACTTTCATGAACTGAAGGGACAGGCTCTGCTGGAAAACGGCAAGCCCGCCGAGGCCATTGCTCCGCTGCGCCGGGCCGCATCGCTTGCGCCAGATCCGACGCTCATCCAGATCCTGCTCGGTCAGGCGCTGGTCGCCACCAACAATCCTGCCTATGCCGAGGAAGCTATCACCATCCTGCGTAACGGCCTTGCACGCGAGCCGGACACTCCGAACGGCTATCAGCAGCTCGCGATGGCCTATGGTCGTAAGGGCGACGTCGCCAATGCCGACCTCGCTTCAGCGCAAGCCGCCTTCACCCGCGGCGACATCAAGACCGCACGCGAACTTGCCGCGCGGGCCAAGACGCGCCTTCCCGTTGGCTCACCCGGCTGGGTCCGCGCCGACGACATTGTGGCTGCCAAGATGCCATCCGCGGGCGGCCGCCCGAACTGAACGATGCACCAAGGATACTTATCGATGACCATGTTCTCCCGTCTCTTCGCCGCGATCGCGCTCGGTATCGCCATCTTCGGCACCGGCGCCGCGCAGGCACAAAGCTTCTCCCCACAGCAGCGCGGTGAGATCGAGGCGATCATCCGCGACTATTTCCTCAAGCATCCGGAGATGATCGACGAATTGCAGGCGCTGGCGCAGACCGCCAAAGTCAAGAAGACGATCAGCGAAAACAAGGACGCGCTGCTCAACTCGCCGCGCCAGGTGACGCTCGGAAATCCGAATGGCGACGTCACGATGGTCGAGTTTTTTGATTACAATTGCGGCTATTGCAAGCGCGCGCTCGACGACATGATGACCCTGATCAAG
>VFQN01001046.1_pt1 | contig 48597 bp, 80 predicted proteins | sample 3512371 | NCBI WGS metagenome assembly VFQN01 (sample SAMN10412370, study PRJNA504923) | tailings metagenome | isolation source: Replicate 2 from Balatoc abandoned mine | place: Philippines: Itogon, Benguet | collected 2017-08-28
GGGGGGGGGGGGGGGGGGGGGGGGGGGGGGGGGGGGGGGGGCCGCCGGGGGGGGGCGGGGGGGCGGGGGGGGGGGGGGGGGATCGAAGAGGAAGACGGCTGCGGGTGGCGGAGGAGGAGGCGGGGGGAGCATGGTGGCAGTGCCTAGTAGGCCGTCCCGCACTCCTACACCACCTGCAGTGCTGCCGCCTATGCCGGCGCTCAGGTCGGCGGCCCAGTCCCCTGCGCTGGGCGTCTCGGACTTGCCCCGTTTGTCCTTTCGGCTGGGCTTCGAGCTGTCCAAGACAGACGTGACGGGTGCTGCTAGGCTGGGTTGCAGCACTGAAGCGAGGAGGAAGCAGAGCAGGACGGAAAGGAAGGGGGACGAAGCCTTTCGGCTACCGCTTCTTCGAGGCACGTCCAGCCGCTGCGACGTGACACTTTTGCCGCGTTGTGAGCAGCTACTGGAAGGAGTTGAGCCCTGCTGGTGAGAGCTTAGTTGGGAGGTGGCGCAGCCGAAGTGCCTTTCCTCGCGGGACGGCCCGTGGCCATGCATGGCGCGCAGATGAGCACAAGAAGGTGCTTTCCGAGTTACGGCCCTGCTGTGCTTGCTGCAGATTGACTGATATGGTGGCTACGTTGAAGCTCAGCACCACAGGATGTTCCAGATCAACCAGGCGGGCGTTCGCGGAGGCTGCTGCATGTCCAAGCGGAAGGCGGGCGAGAGGTAACGGAGTTCAAAGTTGATTCGAAAAAAGCAAAGGTGCTTTAGCTGTTTAAATTGCAACCTGGCGACAGTGCACTGCACTACCTAAGTGTCAGTTGAGCTGCGCCGGACGTCCGCGACCCACATTGCTAGTTTGCCAACCCCTGATGGACATGTGATGAAACGAAAATGCACGTACCTGAAATGCTAGAGTGACCGTATAACGCTTGGTGAAGGCCCTCCCTTCGCCGGCGATGGGGTAACTCCCACCCGCAAAAGTCGGGACAAGACTGATTTGCCCGCAGTCCTCTCCAGATACAGTCTTAAAATGGCGATGTGTCACTCTGGGTCACTGGGGGAGCGACTGGGAGCGCGGCTGGTGACGACGCCTTTCACCTCCGCCGTGGCGCGACAACGCAATAAGCAGGCCTTCCTTCCCTTCAACCAGCAGTTGGAATAGATATATGGCAAGGGATAGGTCTGTGCCAGCTTCTTGTTGGGAGGGAGGTCCTTTTGCGGTGTTGCTCTGGGTGTTGCTATGACGTCGCTCTGCAGCTCTATCGGGACTAAGATTGCGTATAGTCCCGTATCTAAGGTACACGAGTAGAATCGCTGATAGGTAAATTCAGCTGCGCCTTAAAGCTGCCGCAACTCTCTCGACAACGGTCACTGCCAACGGTCAACTCCCGGACCATGCGTGTCGACACGCGCACGCTGTGTTCTCTCTGTCTTTCCTACATGCCACCACATCCAGCTCCTTACCCAACTGGCTACCTCCCTGGTGGGATGTGTCCCATAGCTTAGTGACCTCCACCCTGTACCAATGGTACGGCCCGGCATGCGCAGCGCATAGCAGCACCAAAGGCAGCGTCAATGCGTAACCGTCATCATAAAGCATCCCGACCACATAACGATCTCAGGCACACGCAGTTGTACGCGCAAGCATGCAAGAGCTGCGCAGGAAAAGTCACCGCAACAAGCATTGCATAACACGGCACCGTTACTAAGCCCCCGGGCACCGGCCACACCGTGCTTATCCACACTCCCTCAAACCCTCGACACGCCCACAATTCTCCAGCCGCGACACAGGCCCACGAATTTTGTTCGGCCTGCACCGACAGTTGCTGTGTGACCATGCATCGCCCCTCACGCGCGCTGGCCGGTGGCTGCATCGCGTGCCGCAGCTGGCACCAAGCCAGACCCGGGCGCCGCGCTTGCAGCAGCCCTGGACACGAAGGCCCTGGTGGAGGCCAGCGGCGGCGGCGGAAGGGCGAGCGCATGACTGATGGCGCCAGTTGCAGCGGCGGTGCTGTTACGTGTTGCGGCCGAGCACGCTACGCTTGGGCCGCTAGAAGCGGCACTGGCCACAGCGGTCTCCGCGCAGGCGGAGCAGTTGTTGGAGGCTCCCAAGTTGCCGGCGGCGGCGGGCGGCGCTGTGCCCACTGCGCCCAACGTGACCACCTGCCCTGGTGCGGCTGCCGTGGGTAGCTCATGCGCAGGCCCCGCCGCCGCCGCCGATGCCTTGGCGGCCATCCCTGGGGCTGCTGGACCGCCCGAGCTCCTGGTGGCTGCCGGCGGCGGCGGTGGGAGGGCCAAGGCGGCCGCGGTGCTGCCCGGGGGGGTGGCAGCAGCAGCACTGACGCAGGTGGTGGCGGTAGTTACAATCGCGGTGGCGGCTGCGGTGGTTGCAGATGCAGCAGCAACCACGGTTACAGTCGCGGCGGCGGTGGCTGGGGCGGTCGGGCCCGCCGTGCTCCCCGCCGCGGACACGGATGCCGCCGCCACTGCCGCAGGCGCGATGGCCCCTGAATCGTCCGCCGCTGCCGCCGTCCCTCCGACAGTGCCAGCCGTCACTGCCGCCGCCAGCCCCACCGCCCCCGCTGCTGCCGACGATGACGCAGTCGCCGCTGCGGCCGCTGCCAGCCCCACCGCCGCTGTTGCCGCCGCCGGTCCTGCCGCCGCCGGTGCTGCCGCCGCTGCCACCCCCACCGCCGGTGCTGTCACCGCCGCCGCCGCGTGACCCTTGGGTCTGTACGGCAGGCGCGCGAGGGCCGCCCACACGGCTAGGCCCGCATAGGCATCCAGCGCCGCATACCTGCAACAGCCATGCGAATGAGGGCAGAAGTAAACGGGACGCACATGTGTTATTGACAGGGTGGTTACCGACATTTTACAGCTCCGGCTGGTCTGCACCTGCTTGCTGCGCAAACGCAAATCTGCTGTTATCAATACTTGCTATCCTAAATGCACATCTGTCGGTAATTTGTTTTGCCCATCCGTTACCCCGGCGTTCATGGGGTACTGGTACTCACGTGCGCTGCGCCGCGTCCAGCGGCCTCTTCTCCCAGTTGCCGCAGCGGATGGAGTTGGGCTTGGGCAGGTGGCGCCGGAGCGTGGAGTGCACCAGGGCTGCGACGGGGAAGCGGGTCGCAGCAGCAGGATCGGTAAGCGGTCAAGTAAGCAAGATTCAGCTAGCATTACGTGCAATCAAGGCGCTTAACATGCAGCAGGGCCATAGGGGCTTGTCCGTGACCACCAGAAAACGCCTCCATCTTCTTCCATGCACACGGCCGGCCAGGAAACGTGGAAAGTGCTGAATCCGCGCGGACGGTGGAGGGCGCCGCTTCACAGTGGTGGACTGTAAGCATTGGGGTGAGCACCGTCGCCGCTGGGGTGCGCGCTGCAGGCGGCGTGCAAGCGGCGTGCAAGCCTCAGCAGGCCGGTTGGGCTGAGAAGATACCGCACACTGCTGACACGTTGCTGGTCTATGGCGCCTTGTAACTACGCTCCCCCGAGGGCTCTACACCGCTGACCCAATGCTAATGCCCACCTGCAAGCGACCACCTGGCACGGTACTCGGTGTCCACCGTCACGTTCTCAATGCGCTGTGCGTGTGGAACAATTGAAGGAGAGGAGGCAGGGGAAGGGCGCTCAGGTGCGATGCAAGCACGTACCACGACGCCTGTGTATGCAACCGGCAGTGCCTACGCCTTGCATATGTGGGTGCACCAACCGAACGATGAAGGCTCGTCCCATGTCCATGCCAAGGCACCCCACGTTCCGCCTTAGCATGCCTGTTCGGTTGCTTCCAGTACGAACCCACATAGCCCAGCTGCTGCAGAGCCCTGTACGAAGGTGCATGTTCTGTGAAATCGCCCAGCTATGCAAGCGAAAGCGCCCAAGCCGCCCACCATGAGCACCCGCTCGTTGGCAGCTGCCTCCAGCTCCACAACACCGTTCACGTCAACCTGTGAAGCAGCGTTGGGGCATCAAAGATGTACGGGGTATGTTAGCGCGATGGTGGTGCAAAGCACAGGGTCGTCAGGCTATTCCCAGGGTCCAAATCAGTGTATTGATACCTCCATCAGTTCTTGCATCTGCACGGAAACACCTCATCCGCAGGGGTCAGTCAGGCACCAAAGCCTCCTGGCACAGGCGGCCAGGAGATGCTGTCACATAAGCTCACAAGCTCCACCTCCCGCTTTGCACCCCCAACCCGACTGCGTGCACCCCCAACCCGACTGTGCAACCCATGTATCGCCCAGGCCCCTCCGCCTACCCCGTAGTCAGCCTTGAGCTTCCGCGCATCTCCGCTGATGTTGACGCCGACCTGGTGGGGGTAAACGACCCACGGTCATAACGCTGGGTTGACTGGCGTGCGACACACACAGATACCATCGTTTGCACATGCAAACCCCCCAGGAAGGCAGTCTTCAGCAGCTCCCTCGAGCTCCACCACTGCAGCGCAAGCAAAACGTACGGTAGGCGTCGTGCTGCACCGCATGCGCCGCGCAGCTTCAGCGGCTGACTTCCTTACCTTGCCTGGGGAGGCGGCTTCCAGCAGCTCCCTCAGCCGTGGCGTCACGCCGCTGTGCGCCACGTGCAGCAGCAGGCAGCAGCAGTGCCGACCTGCAGGTGGGGTATTGTTGGTGTGTACCGGCTGTGTGGAGGGAGGACACTCGCACTGCGTGGCGTCGGTGGGTAAACGTGGGGCTATCCAGGTGGAGGGAGCTGAAGCTCCTGCGCTTAAAGGCGCCGGAAGGGCATGCTAGCCATCGCGCATCAGCTCGAGCTTTAAGCAGGCAAGGAGCTCAGCCAGGGTCGCAAGGCCTGGCAATCAGGCACCTGTGTGCGTCTTGCACACCGTTCCGGGTTTCCGGGAACGACTGCACAAAAGCTTGTAGGTCGGCTGCGTGCCTGGGCACCGCGACTCGTCCCTGTTCTCGTATGGGGATATCTACGCATGCCTTCGACATACACCGCGTGCGGCCAAGGTACCGGTGCCCCACCTGCGTCCCTGTCCACGTCCTGTAGCCTCCCGGAGCGTGTGGGGTAGCACAGCTGCACCAGCGCCACGGGGTTGCCGGCCGCGCCTGGGGGCAAGGGAAAGCATGGACGCGTATCCCTTTTGTTACGACCGACCAGAGGCCCAGAGGTCGTAAACGGCGCAGGCGCAAACCGCACGACGACAAGGTATCACAGCAGCTGTACACCCACCCTGCATCTGGCGTTCGGCGTCTGGCCCTGCAGGCACGACCCCCCAGTATACCCACCTGCCATGTACTGCGGCCTCCACTCCACGTCCAGGCCCACCACCGGGGGCCGGGCCTCCAGCAGCTGCCCGCACAGCCAGTCCACCTCGGCCGCGTTGCATGAGTAGCTGGGGGGTGCAGGAGGGAGGAAACGACGGAACGAGCAGCAAGCGGAAAAGTGAAGTGCAGGAAAGGTCAAGTGCAGTATTGCAGGTGATCTTGCCTTACGGATTGTCATTAGGGCTTGTGGGGAACGGTGTGTTGGGGCCTTTGAGGGCTCCCCGCGACGGCAGCGTCCAAACCAGCTGACACAGTGTACTGTTGGCGCATGTCAGGGCCGTGCATAACGCAGCCCACCGCACGGCCGGTGCAGGCAACTGCGACCAGCAACGGCAGCTACCACGACAGCACACGACGAAAACCACAAACTGCCTACCGTACGGTGCCCGAGTATGTGAGCGTAGGGTACCGCGGCGGCGGTGCTATCGTAGCAGCAGCGGCGGCAGCAGCAGCGGCCCCGCCAGCCTCCGCCGCTGCCTTGGCCGCCAGCGCCTCCGCCAGCGACGGCAGCGCCGGCCGCTTGCCGTCCCGGCGGCCGCCCGGCGCGGTGCTAAGTGTTGAAGTCGGTGCAGCGCCGCCAGCTGCTGCTGGCGTGGGTGCCGCTCCTAGCGCATTCCTCGCAATGCCGGTTGTGCTGCCAAGTGCACAGCTGCCGCCGTCGCAGCGGAGCGATGCCGGAAGGCGCCTGCAGGGCGCCGCGACACCGCCGCCGGGCAACTCGAAACCGCGGGCGTCGCAAGCACCTGCGGCGCCGCCAGGGGCAACATCGGCGGCCCCGGCCCCCCTGTCCCCACCGGTGGCACTGGCAGGAACTGCTGTGCTCCCACCGCTGGCCTTGTCACAAGCGCTATCGCTGTGCATGGCTGCTGTGTACCGGCCCTCCCCGCCGCCACGGCTGGGCTCGTCCTCCGCTGCCGCTTTGCCCCCGGCCGCATAATCTGCGCTGCCACCAAAGCTCTCCCCCGCCAGTGCTGAAAGAGCAACGGTGCCTTCCACGGCTTCCTGCCCTATCCGTGCCCACGCCTCCGCAGGCCCCTCCAGTTCCGCCCGGGGTGCAGGAAGGTACGCCCTACATGCCGCCGGCGCATTTGCATGAGCCACCGCACCAGCCTGGCCCTTGCACATCCCCAGGAACAGGACCCCGTCCACCGGCTCATGGCTGGCCGCCGCGTCCCCAACCGCACCTGGGGCTAGCCCGGGCGGTGGGGTTTGCTCCAAACCCGCCTGCAGTGGCGTTGCGCCGTGCAGGCCCATTTCCGTCGGCGCTGCTGTGACACCGTTGGGGCATAGGGGTCGCACAGCAGAGCTGGCTGCTGCAGGACCTTCGCCCACCGTAGGCTGAAGACCGGCCTTCCAAGATGTCGACACGGGCGCGTTGGTGTTGTGTCCTGGACCCGGGGCTCCGCTTGGAGGGTGTGTGGGCCCTAGGCCCCAGGCTGGACGGCCACACGACTGGGCTGGGTGCGGGTGTTGCTGGAACGGCTGCGGGCCGTTGACGAGCGCCTCACGATGCTGCTCTTGCAAAGCGCTTTGCCGCGGAAACTGAGCTGGGTACTGCTCCGGCTGGTAGGACTGCAGCCGCTCGTGCTGGTGCTGCTGTTGGTACGGATGCTGCTGGGGCGCTGGGGTTTGTCGCCATGCAGTGGCCTGTGGAGCACCAGGGGCGTGCCAAGAGGCGGAGTGCGGGGCCTGGAGCTGGGCATGGGCCGGCTGTGGAGGAGCAGCGTGGGACCCGTGCCAGACGCCATGGTGTGATGCAATCCCCGCTGTGCGGCACTGCGTACAGGCGTGTGCTGCTTGAGCGGTTGCACTCGGCTGAGCGACGGACGGGCGAGGTGCGCTGTGTGGAACATGCGGCGGATGCGTTGCAGGGGCCTGCACCGGGTGCCGTTGGAGGGGAGGAGGTGGCAGTAGTGCCGGCGTAGGTGCGGGCCCGGCGCGGGATGTGAGGGTGAGCACTGCATGGGAGTCTCGCGCGTGCACGGAGGCGCCGGGCTGAGGCTGCCAGTGTACAGGTTGCGACTGCTGCTGCTGCAGCCCGACCGGCTGACGGGGCGCTGTATGGCCCTGCTGGTGCTGCGGACGCTGGTGCCCCTCTGGCCGGGGCGGCGCGCCTTGACGCTGCGGCGGCCGCTCATGCTGCTGGTGCTGGTGCGCACAGTTGGGTTCTTGCGCCTGCTGACACCCGTGCGACGCTGGCGGGCGAGAGTCCCCGTTATAAGTCATGAGCTGCTGCTGCTGCTGCTGCCGCGATGGCGGTGGCGGCAGGTGGCATTGGCCAAGCTGCTGCAGGACTGGGTGCTGCCGCTGGAAGTCAGGGCCCACTGGTGTCCATGGGCTACGCTGTGGGCACGCCCCGGACGGAGGTGGCGGAGCTGGTAGCACACCGGCGTGACTCGCAAGCGCTCCGGCAGATCCTACAGCCATGCCACCTTGCTGCCCGTTGCGTTGGCCGAGGTGCTGGTGCTGGTGCTGCTGCTGCTGCGGCTGCTGCCAGCGCGTCTCTTGGCATGTGCGCTCGAGTGAGGCCGATCCTGCGAGCGGCGCCCCTGCACACTGCCCCCCTGCTCGCGTTGCTCCGGTGCCGTGCCGCACCGCAATCCTGCACGCAACAGACGCGTGCTGGTGCTGAGGCTGGTGCGGTGCAAGTGGCACACCTTGACAGGTGTTTGGGAGGCCGGCGGGGTCTGCGTTCGCCACTTTGGTGCGTTTTGGGTACGGGTTGGGGAGCTCGTGAGTCCAGGAGCCCGGTCCAGGGGCGTAAGTTACGCCTCCAGCAACCGTGGAAGAGGTGGTGTCTGCACATGGGTGCCCGGTGCCGTGGGACATGAGCCTGCTAGTGCTCGCATGGTATCCGTTGGCCCAGCTGGGGATGGGTTTGCCTTCCTGCCCAGCTTGGCCATGTGGGGTGTTAGCACCTGCAGCCAAGAGGAGTTCGTGCAGGCGTCGGACACTGCTGCATGGCGTGGCGGTAGTGTTGACTCAGAGCCCCAGCCGGTGGTGTTGCGCTATGACCGGAGGAGGTTAGCCCAAGGGGGTGGGAAACAGTCCTTACCTTGCTGTCGGGTCAGGGTGTTGGTCTGGTCACCCAAGGGTACCTGCAACGCAGGGCTTGCTTATCACGACGGGATCACATCCTGTGCCCTGCTTCATATCAACAAAACGTGTCCTGATTCGCTGGGCTTGCTGTTCCTTACAGGTCTTGGTTCCAGCAGCATGGCGCGCATTCCTCAACGCTCAAGAATTGGTCGCTTTAGGAGCATCAAGGCGTGCAACTACAAACTATCGGTATCTTGCAATTCGTTCTTTGGCGTTCGGGTTTTCGGCAATCAGTGGCCTCACACCGAAAATTTGGGCCTCCCCTTCGCATTGGCCACGTCTCAAGCACTGCTGCTGTGCTAGTTGCTGTTAAAGTAGGTTGTCTACACAAATGTAGAGGGTTAGAGAGCGCGAACTTGAAAACAACTAGCTACAGGGCAATCCCTGCAAAGCGAGCGGCAGAAGTCACGTACAAGCATGATGGCCCGCTAGTGGAATTTTGGGGACTAGTTTGACGTCCGTTGGTAGGGCCAAAAGGCAGCGTCCTCAAGGCATGCGTGTCACGCCGTGCTGTGCATGCTGTCTTGCCAGCTGTTATCGGAGAGCTGGCGTACAGGTTGGCTATGCTCACGGTCCTGAGCGTAGGCTTGAGCAAAAGGCCAGCTGATTGGAGCACTTTGCGAAGATGCTAAACCCAGTGCACAGTGACATGCAGGGGACATGTGACATGTGAGTGGAGTGGAACCCGGTTGCTGCCCGGCGGCAGAGTGGAGCCTCCTGCTAGTCCTTTGCAAAGAGGTGCGTGCTGAAGAGAGCGGAGCCAAATGTCCAAAGCCCCCAAGGGATGCAGGAGTTGAGTCGCTGTCTCACCGTGTCGCGTGTCAAGGCGCTACGGCATAATGATAGAAGAACCGTACCGCTGGGCTCATGGGCTGTGGCCCCTGCTGGGGCCTTTCCTATGCGGCTGCCTACCAAGCAGGCCAGAAGGCCTTCTGAAGCAGGCCGCCAATGCTGGGAGGCTGCGGAACGCGTGTATGACCTGCAACGCACACCGTCACCGTCACCGTCACCGTCCAGCAGAGTCTCGGGGGAAGTTGCAAGGCGCCGACAGCCTCTCCGGCACGTACATTCGTAGTGAGCTGCGTACAAACCAAGTACACCTCCTTTACACGATACTGGACAGATGCTGCGTTCATGTAGGCAGTCCCTCTTCCTTTGTGCAGTCCCGGAGCGACGGACCGTACGGATATCCATGGGTCTTCCACAGGCGATCCTCGCGACATCTGCACACAAATACTACTATTTCACATACAAGGCCGCTGAAAGCTCGAGACTTCCTCTGCTTTCTGCCAACGCAGGCTCCTAGCTTGGCCTTCAGTCTCCAGCGCAAGCTACAGCTTTTAACAGACATCATGCCATCTATCATGCATCATATATAGATGTCCTTAGAGTATCTCACAAGAAGTAAGCTACAGGCGTCCAGAGTTCCGAGAGGAGGCAACGATGCCGATGTCGGGCCCACACCGCCTCGCTGTCCTTCTAATCGCATTGCAAGCCACCTTCACTACAACGTATGCAATTGCATCACGAACATCTGAGCCAGGGAAGGGGCAGTACCTAGTCCCGTTCATGTGGTGAGTTCGAATGCACTGCTGGCAGACAGAGACAGCGGCGTGCGTTCCTGGGCGCCACTCGAGCCGGACACTAAGACTTCTCCTGTACGCCACCTGCGCTTGCGGACGTCTCGTGCTCCACACACAAGGCATGGCCCGGTGGGTATCCATACCTTATCGGTGGGTGTTACACATGGGTCAAGGTTGGTAGAGGGAGCTGGGACGGGGGTTGCACGGGCGGAAGGTGCTCTAGCGACGTGCATTACGTGAGCACTCCCTGGCATGTAGCAGGTGTGCTTACACGCGCCCGGGGCAAAGCGATCCCTTCAAGCTCTAGTTTAGGCTGACACTTCGGGTGAAACACGGCCCCCACGCGCCACGGTGTTCCGGGCACGGCTCTTGAAAGGCTTTCACCCATCCAGGCCAGTAGCCCACCCATCCGGGCCAGTAGCCCAGTACACATGTACTGTACAGCTGCCGTCTATGGCGAGGGGCCCCCTCCTCTGTATTTTAAACATGATTGTGGCTTGATCCACAACATGGCTGCACTTGCCGGCTGGCCATTGCGCACACAGCCACTTGGTGCATGGCGCCGTGCGACATCAGCGCATCGCCGAATGGCCCACTGGATCGATTTTTCCTTTTCGGTTGCAGAACAACCAGATCAATTCCATTAAGGAGACCCTGGCGCTCGCGACGCTGCTGGGGAGGACGCTGGCCCTGCCCGACCTGCACAGCCACCTGTCATCCGACCACACCATGAGGCCCATCAAGTACGAGGTGAGCAAGCGGGACTGCATGGCAGCAGCACTTGCACGGAAGTTATTTGTACCCTCTGCATGTGCATGCTGACTGCTTTCCCACAAGGGATGCTGCTGCACGGTGTGGGTGGGTTGTGGGTAGGTAGCCCACGGGGCGCCTTCGTTCCGCCACCCTTGACAGCTGCCTTCCTGGCCGCGCCACATCGTGTGCCGACCCTCCTGAACTCACCGTTTTGACCCAGCCCTGAACCACGCCATGCTGCAAACCCCTGCATGCACACAATCCCAACACCAGTAGTGGAAATTTTCACGGCTGTATGTGCGCGCAGTGTGCTGCCGCAGCATGTGCCGCAGCAGGGCTGCGTGAATGGCACGGCTTCAACCGCATGGATGCACACAGCCGCGCAGGCCAAATGCGCATCCTCAGGTCTTCGGTTAATTCCTGGTAAATAAACCCTGAACGATCCGCACCCGCCCGACTGATGTGGACGTGTTTGCAGGACGTGTTCGACCTGGGGCACCTGATGGTGAGAAATTGGCAGGGAACTGGGTTGCATGTCCCCCTGAATGTTTTTACGGAGCAGGGGAAGGGACTCCGGTGTATGGAGGGGTGGAGCCGACTGCGTGTTGCTCCCGTGTAAAGCCAGGACTCTAGGCCGCCTGTATTCGTGTCAGCGATGAGGCAGCTGACGGACGCCCCTTTTCACGCGGCGCTGTTCACCTTTCCGTGCTTCTGAGAAGCTATTGGGGCTTCGTTGCGTCGTTGGGGGTGGGGTGGCGGGGCGGTGAGGAGGACGGGCAGGGCGTCGGGGGCAGGGGCAGGGGTAGGGTACGCATAGCACACGCACGCAGGCCGTTTCTGTTAAAGGTTGCAAGGGCCCGAATCGCGTGTCTCGATGACATATCCGCAATATTCGATGCACCAGTAGTCCTCTGAGATTGCTTGCCTTGTACCACTTGTTACAGTTGCCCGCCCTCCTCACCCTTTCCTGCCTACCTCAGCAACATCAGTTCTCACGCTGCGTTGCACCTGTCCCCAGACTCGCCTCTGACCAGCCTGCACTTTGCTTAGAATAACCTTCACGTACATGACAACCCGCAAACAGAAAATGCCGCCAACTATTGCACACTCGCGCACAGGAGCATGCCAACGTCGTCCTCCTGTCCGACCTGTCCGAAAAGCTGCCCTGGTACAAGGGAGCCCTCGACGCCGCACTCATCCTTGCAAAGAAAGTCAACGTAGACGACCTAGCCCACCAGATGGGCCTGCAGCTGCCCGGCGAGCGCCTGTGGCTGGACTCCCCTGTCAGTGCGATACGGGGTTGCCACCACGAGCAGATTGACCAGCTGCGGCGCATGCTGAAGCCGTACGACGTGGTGGGCGTGCAGACGTACCACAGCCTCGTGGAGCGATCCCACTGGCTTGCAGGGCCTCTAGGGAATGGCTGCGAGGACATATGCTGCAACGCGTACCGCGAGGTGTCACGGCACGTGCGCAAGAACCCGGTGATAACGGCAGCGGCCCGGCGCTTCATCCGGCAGCGAATAGGCAAGGGGCAGACGTTCGTAGCCGCGCACATACGGCCCTTCCCGGACCCGTGCGTGGAGCTGTGGCTGGAGGTGCAGAACGGGACTGTGCCCGACCAGGTAAGTCGGCGGGCATTTTAACCCATCGCACAGCCGTGTGTGGGACGCTAGCTGGAGGGGCAGGCACTGAAAGAGCAATACTGCGCACAACACCGAGTGCTGAGGCCTGAGCTCTGCAGCTCTGCAGCGCTTGAGTACGGCGTTGAGTGGCACAGCCTGGGCGAATGCTGCACAGGCAAGGGACGTGTTTGCTGACCCGCGCCGGGGACCGCAAACGGTGCGGTAGTTATGCAAAGCTTGGGAAGTCCGAGGCCTTGCAAGGGCTTTTCTCCAGCACTAAGCAGTCTTACGGGGTGGCAGCTTGGAGAGCTATGCGTGGGCCTAGAACGCCGTTCCCGCTCCCCAGTGACCGTGCAGCTGCAGCCGCCTGGACGCACCTTACCCTGTTGTATGTCCGCCATGCACCAAAGTGTTCCCAACACGACGATCTCACCTGCCGCAGGACATACCCAAAGCCATGCTCGACAAGTGCAACAACTACAACCTGTACGAAAGGTGAGTTGCTGCGGACCCATGTCGGCACGCGTGCAACGCACTGGTGCCCCGATGAGTGCTGCACTCCCCAACAGGCCGCCTAAGCTATGCCCCGCCCCGCCCTGTACTGAACCGCTGGACTCTTACCCCTACCCACCGTACATGCACGCCCGCGCCCGCACCACTACACACCGCCCAAGCTTTCCTGCACGTTGTCTACAAGTCCACGACGCCCTGATGGGCCTTTTGTTGTTTGCTGCTGCAGGATCGCTCCACACATCAAGAGCCTGTTGGCGGACTACCACACGGACAAGGTGTTTGTCATGGTGCACCCGCTGCTGCGCCCCCTGGTGCTGTCCCGGCTGCGGCGGGAGGGCTTGGAGCCCATCTTCATGAGCTTCGAGGAGGTTGCACGCCATGGTGTCCGAACAGGTAGGTGGGCAAGGCCTTGCAGCCAGCAGGGCCGCCGTTCAGTGCATGCACCACGCGATTGTGTGCGTCGCGCCTAGCGAGGTGTTTGCATAAACGGCCGAGGTTTGTCCGCGGTGGGGGTGCAGCGCACGGGCTGGGTAGGGCAAGGGCTGGGTGGGCGTTAAGCCCACCTTCGTGAGCTTGAGGGCGTGGTGCGCTTCGGCGCGGCAGCGGCAGCAGGTTATTTGGGCCAAACCAAACGAGCAACCTCGGGGTTACTTAAGCAGGGCAAGAACGTCGGGCACCTGGCAGCGCCCAGGCAGCTGCTCGCAGTAAGTGTGCGCTGCGGTGGCCGCGCGCACGTGTGGTGATTCAGCGCAACGCACCGAAACCTCCTCGCATGGGAGGTAGCCGCAGCAGTACAAGTATGTAGCATTCAGCCGTACGGTATTGGTACATGGCTTGCATTGTCCACGCTTGCATGGGTGCAGGCCAGGCTGAGGGGACTGGAGGGGATGGCAACAATGACGATGAAGAGGAGGAGGACGATGAGGACGAGGACGAGGAGGATGCTAGCCACGTTACCGCCAGTGTCACCATGCTGGCCATGGTGGAGGAGGCGGTGTGCGAGTACGCACGGGCCTTCGTGGGAACCAAGGTGCGTGTGGGCACATAGTGTGTGGCCGTGCCGATGCCATACGTGCGTGCGTGGTAGGCTGCTGCAGAGGATGCCATTTGGTGGGGGCACCGGTGTTTTGGTAGGTCCCTGAAGGCGGCGACGATGCACCGAACCCCATCGTACTATCCTGCGCGCGACGAGTTTGTACATACGCGCACCTGCCTATACACCCATGCTCTGCGCTTCCCGGTGCCCTCCCGCCCAGCAACGAAAGCTCCACGACGGCAACGGCGGTGTGGGACCGTATGGCGGCCGGTCCCATTCAACCCCACCTTCGGAACCGTACCCTGCACACCTTATCTATGAGCCCCTCACACCCCACCCTACGTGCCCCCGCAAACCCTACCGTACCCACACCTCCTGTTCACAGGAGAGTTCCCTCTCCGCAGGCCGGTGGTTTCCGTTTGCCACTTCGCCGCTCCACTCAATTACCCCCTGTCCGCAGGAGAGTTCCATGACCGCAACGGTGGTACAGGACCGCATTGCGGCCGGGCATTCCATGGATCACATGTACGCCTTCATCCGTTGGGAGGGCTACGAGCGGAGGCCCATCTCGCTGCCACAGTACTATAAGGAAGTTAAGCTGCGCGAGGAGCAGGAGGAGGAGAAGGAGCCGTCGGGTCGTCGCCAGCAGCAGGGGGGCCTGCAGCAGTCTCGGCATGTACATACCAGGCGCCGCCTGTTTCTATCTCAAGATCAATATGGTATGTAGGTGATTATGTACTGTACACAAGAGGAGCGGCTCGTATCAGAGATTGGGAGAGAGAGAGTGAGGTGCTGTTTGCGCCGGGCTTGCATGATCTTGACCTTAGGGCTGCCCTGACGGAGTTGGGGCAGCCGTGCAATGCGGCTGTGGAAGTCATGACGCAAGTGTCCACGGCAGTTCTGCCGCTGCATGGTACCCGGACGTGACCCGGGTTTGCGAGCTCCACCGCGTTGCCCTTTGAGGGCGTGTATCAGCGTGCAGCTAAAGCCGTGTGTGTTCGTGCGCACTGAGCGTGTAAGGCCAGGCCGAAAGGCCTGGAGACTGTTCAGGGCAGGGGCAGGGCTGGACGGTTCAGGGCAGGGGCAGGGCAGGGGCAGCGAACTTGCACGTGTTCGGTTTCCTGTCTACTTGTGTGCTAGAGGCAACACTCCGGCTTTGCAGTTGCAGTGAACGGATGACCGCCCTTGGGCGGTGTAGGGTTTGCAAGTGCTGTTGTTGACCAGCCTAACCACGGGAGAGTCTCCCCTGAGTCTAGCACCGGGAAAAATGCACGAGTCCTGGTCAGTGCGGTATGGTCAGCTGTTTAATGGCTCGTCGCGTATTTGTACTTGATTCATTGATTGACGCTGCTGGATAGCACGTGGGCAATGGGTGGGTTACGTGCAGGTTTCCGGAGAGGGGTGCAATACCTTGCAATGCAACGCGTGCGACATGAGGACTGCTGGGGCGCTTGTGCACATGAGACCAGGGGAGACCTGGTGGGGACGGACCCACAGAGGTGGTATGCCCTCCCACGCCCTCCCACGTGGGCTTGCTGCATGCGACGTGTATGTAACAGCGCAACAGAGAAGGACTTGCCATCTCCAACGCAATGCCGTGGCGCATACCCGGCTGTCCTACGTAAGGACGGCGTCCTCCAGCTCTCTGCAGCTCTGGTGGCCTTGTACAGTTGTAGGGAGGTACTGGCTCTGTGGGCACTGAGCTTTCTGCGGAGCCCAAGGCGGGCCCGGGGAAAAGCGCCTGGGACAATCAAGCGCAACTTTGGTGCGTTACAGCAGGCCCATGGCAGGCCGTTCCCCCCGCCAAAGTCCACGGGAGTCCGTAGGCCAATGAGCCATTGTGACCCCTTGGGTTCCGTTGTAGCACCCGTAGACGGTTAGCGGCGGGTTGGGCGAAGTGTGAGGTAGACACAGTAGCACTACAACAACTGTGGACCATGTCCTTTTCTTATCACCTCTACGCCATGGTACCTAACGAGACAATACGCCCCTGCGCCGATGGCAAGCTACAGCTGAAAGCGAAGCCATGGAGTGCTGATAAACACCAATAAAATTGTATATTTGCCAGATATCGGACTGGTTACTGGGGCTTGAGCGTTGGCCCTGCTAGCTCGGGCTGTCAAGGAGCGATGCGCACGAGCTCCCGGCCTCGCCTTGCAGCGTTGCTCCTTGCAATACATGTCGCCTCCTGTGCTCACAGTATAGCAGAGCGCGTGGCTAAACCGCCAAGGAGACAGTATCTAGTTCCGTTCATGTGGTGAGACCGACAGTCAGGCTGCTGCCGGAGCCTACGGGCAGCGCTGGTCGCACCGGCAATCCTTCGCACCTGGTCACTCACTCCTCCCCATTGCTTCTGCCACTGCATGGTCCACCCCATGTGAAAGGCATGGTCCGGTGAGTAAGGCATACCCTGCCTTGCTTCTTTCCTAGGCCCTCGCTTCATGATGTGCATATCCGTGGATTAGCTGCGCCTGCTGCATGGCACGAGACGTGCAGGGCTGACGCATCTAGGCTCCAGGCCCGGTCGCGTGGCCAACCAGCAGGATGATATGGGTTTGAACCTCCTTGTTTGGTATGCACCTGCAGAACAACCAGATCAATGCCATTAAGGAGACCCTGGGGCTGGCAATGCTGCTGGGGAGGACGCTGGCCCTGCCCGACCTGCACAGCCACCTGTCATCCGACCACACCATGGCGCCAATCAAGTACGAGGCAAGTTTAAGCAGCTAGACGTCGTGTCCTACTTGCAACAACCTGCAAAGCCTTGGGCGTTCCGAGACCCGTCCCCCATCCACAACCGGTGCTGTCTAGTGACTACCTTCACAGTGTGCGCATGCACCTTACTGGCCGCGTGCGTGGCCCGCTGGCGTGTCCGTACGTGTACATTTACTTGGACGCTGCGTCGAAACTATGGCATCTACATACTGGTAGAACAATAGTGGCCCACTGCGCGTGTGCGACTCCAGGCCAGGCCGGCTTGTCCCCACCTGCTGAGACCCACGTAATCATCGTGCCACGTTGCTGCTCCTTTACAGGACATGTTCGATCTGGAGTACCTGATGGTGAGGGCACGTGTCAGATAGAGTGTTACAGGCGGAGGCATGCGCACTGGAACCATGCATTGACAATTCAGCACGGATGCCGTGAGCGTGTTCGAGTTGCCCCCGCCCTCCGGGCCCATGCCTTGTTGCTTGCGTGTAAGCTGACGCGGCGCGCAGCTACCGGGCTGCACGTGTCGGACTGCGGGGTACGTGCATGGCAGGACAACAGCTCTGAAGCATATGTGCAAAGCCGTCTGCTCGTGAGGCACGAGTGCCTCACTTCGCCCTCTTGGCAACCCGTCATGCCCTTGCTGAGCACCCGTACTCTGTTCACGGTAGCATGATCCAGCCCTGCAGCTCTGCCCTGGGCTCTCCATCACCTGCCCCACCACCACTCGCTCTTACCCCAAGTACACCCCATCCCTACCTGTGAGGCACGCAGGACAACGCAGACGTGGTGCTGCTGTCGGACCTCTTTGACCAAACGGACCGGTACAAAGGCACGCTGGATGCCACAATCGCCCTGGCCAAGAAGGTCCTGGTGGACGAGCTGGCGCACCAAATGCGCCTTCGAATGCCCGAAGACAAGGGCCTGTGGTTCGAGTCGCCCGTCAGCGCGATACGGGGGTGCCACCACGAGCAGATCGACCAGCTGCGGCGCATGCTGAAGCCGTACGACGTGGTGGGCGTGCAGACCTACCACAGCCTCGTGTGGAACACGCACATGCTCGCTGGGCCCGTGGGGCCCGACTGTGCAGACAGCAGCTGCTGCCACGCGTACCGGGAGGCGTCCCGCCTGGTGCGACAGCACCCTGACATCACTGCAGCAGCCCGCCGCTTTGTCCGGCAGCGGATAGGCAGGGGCGAGGCGTTTGTGGCTGCGCACATACGGCCCTTCCCGGACCCGTGTGTGGAGCTGTGGCTGGAGGTGCAGAACGGGACCGTGCCAGAGCAGGTAGGGCCACCTGCGTGCCGCATATATTAGGGTGCGTGTGTTACGGGAGCTAGGAAAGCGAGATCGGGGCTCACAGGCGGGGTAGGAGCTGGGCTTGTCGCGTGCTGTATGACGGTGCTTTCAGGTATGGTGCTTGGCGTGCACGTGCAGCGTTACTTGGGGCTACTTGCATGTCGGCGGCTCCTTACGGCCGTGGCAGGGAGGCCGTGCAAGGCTACCGGAGCATGGTTCCTTGTTGCCTGGCGGACATGTGCCGTCTGGTGCAAGGTGGACATGAGGTACGCTTTGTGTGCCACGTGCTCAACGCCGCCGTCCAACCGCATATGCAAGTCGCAGCGTCCCTCAGGTATCCCCATGCAGCCCTAACACGCATACTGATGCCGCCCGCAGGAGATACCCAAGGCAATGCTGGAAACGTGCAACAACGAGTACTTGTACGACAGGTAGGGAGGGAGGGGTTGCATGTGGCAGCCTCCAGCCGCCCCTGCTGCACGGCGTGCACACAGTGTGTACGCGACAGAAGCAGCAGAGCACCAAGGGTTCCGCTGCCTGGTCGTGCCGCCCGTCCGTACGTATCACCTCTCCGCCAGGCCTGAGCATGTGTTGCATCCGGCATAGGACAGTCTCACACACCCTGTCTTGCCATGAGCCTCGTGCCGGCACTAAAACGGAGCTTATCCTTGCGATCGGCGGTTGTCGCCTTGCTGCCGCAATCCTCGTTCCCGTACGATGGCCACAGGTTTGCTCCCAGCATCAAAAGCTTAATGGTGGAGTACGAAACCAGCAAGGTGTTCATCATGGTGCACCCACTCCTGCGTCCGCTGGTGCTGTCCAAGCTCCACGCGGAGGGCGTGGCGCCCATCTTCATCAACTTTGAAGACGTGGCACGTTACGGTCTGAGAACAGGTGGGCAAGGCCTTGCAGCTAGCAGGGACGCTTACTTGCTACTCGGTGCATACACATTGCAGTGACGCGTGTTGAGGTCAGCGAGCTGCGTGCATGAGCGTGCCAGCTTTATGCACGTCAGGGATTCTATTCAGGGCTTGGGCTTGGCAGCGCCAGGGCCTGTGTGTACCTAAAGCGCACAGCACCCATAGTGTGCACCCATAGAACGTGAACACAGCACCCTTAGTACGTGAACACTCCTGCGCAGGGGGATCCGGTGAAAACGACGAGGACGACGATGAGGGGGAGGAGGAGGAGGAGGAGGAGGAGGAGGAGGAAGCGGTTGAGAAGGAGGAGGAGAAGGAGGCGGGCGCTAGCCATGCCACCGTCAGCGTTACGCTGCTTGCCATGGTGGAGGAGGCCGTGTGCGAAATTGCACGCGCCTTCGTGGGAACAAAGGTGCGTGGGCTCCTAAACGACATAGCTAGGTGTAAAAGTGCTTTGGCAGGACGCACCGCCCTCTGCCCATGAGCACACCGGTAGCTACCGGTACGCGTGCAGGCGGAAGGACCACAGAAGGCAGCCCAGGGGCGCACTTCTGCCGACCTGCAGCCCGCAGGGGCAGCGGCTGCAGCGCACACCATGAGCGCCGCCCCCAAGGCACGCTAGCCGCACGCCTTAGAGGTCAGAGCGCCGCGGGTTGCCGCTGTGCGTGGGTGGCGGCCGCTTGGGGGCGGTTGGCGTGTGGCACTTGAGTTGCTCGCACGGCTCTGTCGGCAGCGTAGGCTGCGTGCTGCACGTGCGTGCCCTTGCCACCCCTGCCTAATTACTCAGCCGCTAACTGCCCCGGCCCCTGTTTTCCACAGGAGAGCTCCATGACTGCCACCGTCATGCAGGACCGCATGGACCAAGGGCAGTCCCTGGACCACATGTACACCTTCACCCGGTGGGAGGGCTACGAGCGGAGGCCCATTGCGCTGCCCCACTACTACGCGGACCCGAGGACCAGCCAGGAGGCGGCTCCGGCCCAGCAGCAGCAGCAGCAGCAACCAGCTCTGCAGCACAAGCTAGAGCCACAAAAGCAGCTGGAGCAGGAGCCGGTTGTGTACCACTCCAGGCGCCGCATGTCGCGCCGGCTTGGATAGGTCCCGCGGGTTCGGTGGTCCAACTGAGGGAGGGGGTGTAGCTGCGGAGGCGGCGGCTGCGCGTATCCCTGCCTTGGCACGATTGGTTACTGGGGAAAGGGTGCCCATGTGCACTGCAAAATGCTGTCGTCTGGTGTAAACTGCAAAATGCTGTGGCATATTTGACAGTGGCGCGGCAGTGGCGTGCGTGCGCTAACGTGCGCATAAAGGAGTTTCCCCACAGCTATGTGTGCGCTGCGGAACGTTGGAAAGGGAAGCTACCCTCTGGCTGGTGTAGGGTTGGTGGTGTAGCAGCTTAAGCTAGTGCTCGTGTGTTCAGTTGTCGTACGGCCTATTCATGTGGCAAAATATGTCATGTACCCGCGGTATGCAAGCGTTCTGTGATCGTGGGGGCTTCATCTTATTGTTCACAGTTACCAGCACACTGCATCATTCATAGCACAGCTGCCATCAGAGCCTTGTCATCAGCACTGTACGTATGAAAGGCGCATTACAAAATAGAAAGGGGGCGCATGCAGCAACGGCCACGCAAGGGCCTTTTTTTGCCGGTGTCTTGCCACACGTGGAAGGCTGTTCGGGTTACTGGCCGTATGAACGATGAAAGCTGACGACGTGATGCGGCCACTATACTGCACCTCTGTGCTGGATCTCTGGCTTTGAGGTCAAAATTAGGGGAGCCTCCCCTGGTGGACATGCTTAATTAGGGCGCTGTACCGTACGGTCTGCCCTCCGCCAACGCCTTTCTATCAATGATTGCTTCTGGTGAAACCTGTGAAATGGAACGGCGCCGCATAGCACATCCCATGTGAGCTCCCTTGCATTCGTCCCAGCGCCGTGATCGGGGCTACGGTACCATCGAATCCCTGCGTTGATTGCAGTCTGCAAAGGATTACGAGAAAAGTCAACCCTGGACACCGCCAGGTCCGAGCTTACCGGTCTGCCACACCAGGCCACACCCGTACAATACTCCATCCTGCCCGCAACAGCGAGCGGAAACGATGGTAGCTTACCAGTCCTTCACACATCACCCTCGTCAAGCACACAGTCCCTCACAGTCCCTGAAGTTCATGGTAACTAACTTCCCGTGCAGTGTTGCAATGGCGTGCAGCTGTGCACCAGCAGCTGGGGTAATCAAAAAAGCTGGACAATTCTGGATAGCAGTGCATCTTGCCACACCACACTCCACCACCCCACCCCACCGTACCACATGCACCCTACACGTCTGCTGTGCTTGTCCCGTGGCCGACGGCAACGTGAGCTCGGGCGTTCTGCAACACAGCCCGTGCGGTTGCCTTCATCTCGTAAAACTGGGTCAGCTGCACTGGTTTCTCCTCAAACCCAGTCCAGCGGAAGAACGAGTACGTGTCGTTAAGGGATATCCCGGCGCTGATGCGCTCCTGCACAATGGTGCCACTCATGCTGCTCTCCTGCGGTTGGGCAGCAATCGGGGCACGCAAGGGGCAAGGAGACTCAGCCTCTTACACTCCAATTCCAATCAATTCAGCACATCAGCGCACAGTAGAAGCGCCCGCGCGTTGCGCCACTTGTAGCGCAACCATACCCACCTGCACAGTCAGGCAACGCTACACCGCTATGCCGTACCAGCAGAACCAGTACTGTACCGGCCCGGGTAGGCTCCATCGTCCCGCCCGCCCATCCGCACCTTGGTCCCAACAAAGGCCGTCGCATGTGCGCACACGGCCTCCTCCAGCATGGCCAGCACGGACACGGACACAGAGGCCGAGGTGCTGCTGGGAGAGGTTTGGGACGTGGAGGTGGAGGAAGAGGTGGAGGTGTGAGGTGTGGAGGGCAACTGTAGTCCAGAGCCCGACGATGACGACGACGACGACTCTGCGACACTGTCAACCGCCAGGGCGGAACGGGCAGCTGCGGGAGGCAGAAGCAGAAGGGGCGGACTTCCGTTTGCGCTCTTCCAGGCATCTGTTGCGAGCACGCGTACGTCTGCCGCACTTACCCATACCCCCAGGTCTGCCATGTGCCCCGTTTGAGTTGCGCAGGGACAAGGGTGGTGGGTTACCGGCATGCTTAATCCAGTACCCACAGCGTGTGCTTGCATGCAACACCACACGTGCTGCTGCTGCTCTCACCTAGCGTCCTCATCAGGGGCAGCACCTCCTCAAGGTCCATGAAGATGGGCTCCACCCCGTGCTCACGCAGCTTGGATAGCACCACGCCCCGCATCTGGGGAGCAAGCGGGGGACGAGCAACACATAGTGAGTGGCCGCGGTTCAGCACACACGGTCACAGTACCACACTACACACTGCAATGCCCATCGCAGATAACTGGCACTTCTGCACAGTACAGCAGCTGGCATTTGCTGGCCCGACGCACCTTGGGGTGTGTCATGACGAACGCCTTGTCGGTGTCATAGGTAAGCGTCAGTTGCTTGATGCTTGGCGCAAACCTGCATTGGCGTTAGACATGCCAGGTGGTTTACCGTACCGGCATGTCAGGTTTAATGTCATAACATGCCGTTGGTCCCTTGACTCATACCCACTTCGCTGTTGTGCACTGCCGTGCCACCCACCGCATGGGCCCCACCGTGCCCCGCCTCCAACACCGGCACATGCAGTACGGCCTGCCACAACCACCAACTGCAAAACAGCAGTACACAATCATATCGTGGCTCATGGATAACACTAGCCTACCACCGCACCTGTCGTAGAGGTACTCATTGTTGCATTCCTGGTGCATGGCTTCCTGCAAGGGGCCGATGTACAGCGGTCAAGAGTCCCACCTGCCGCTCTCTCCGCCCGGTGTTGGCACCGTACCTTGTATGCATCCTCAGGCTTTGTGACACAGGGGTATGCAGAGCACGGATACGAAGGTGAGCGGCAAGCAGCTCACCGTCTGGTTGCTTTCGCTGGCCATGGTCCAGACTTTCAGGCAGGGGTCGGGGTAGGGCCGCACGTGCGCAGCCACGTACGGCTGCCCCTCCCCAATGCGCCGCCGGATAAAGTTCAACGCAGCATCCATGACCTGAAGCGTCCGCATCGGGGATGAGGTTGCAGTTGCAAGCATTACGGGTACCAGTAGGTCAGAAGCCGCAAGGACATGGCGAGAGGGCCGAGCAAAGCACTACATGGGCTGCGCATAGGCGTGCGGCCATATGTTATAGCGAATGATCCCTAACAGGCAGCTCCGGGGCAGGTATGCAAGGAGTACGTACGGCAACAGCCCTGAGTGTGGACACCATACCTGCGGCGCCTTGCGCACAGCCATCGTTGCCTTCCTGAAACCCTCGCAGCAGGGGTTGTGGCCGCACTCCCAACCCAGCGGCCCCGCCAGCATTTGGCTGCCCACAAACAGGCCGTGGAAGGACTGCACGCCCACGATGTCGTACGGCTCTAGCAGGGCCCTGAGCGCCTCGATCTGCTCCGGGTGACAGCCCGTAGACGACGACACAGGCGAGTCGATCCAGAGGCGCCTTCGTGGAGCCCGGAGCCCCAAACTCCCCGCCAGCCCGGGAATGAAGCCCTTCTCTTTGTCGTTGCCCACGATCAGGACGGCGTCCAGCGTCCGGTTCTGGTCGGCCATCCTGGGTATGAGCTCAGCAAGCAAGACCGCGTCGGCGCTCTCCTACACGAGGGCATGAAGGTTGTGTGCTCCGCACCTACACTACTAGACAAGACGCTCCTACGTGGCTTCCTACCCCGCACTTCGGCCCAGGGTTCGCGGTGCCTGGTCAGCTGCTGCGCAGGTCTGCACCTTTCGTCATGTAGGTGCGGAACACACGGCTGCAGTGATGCGTCTGCCGTTGTGAGGCAGTAGCTGTGCCACCCCAGCACCCCTGACGCCCGTCCCTCCCTGGCCACGCATGTGCATCCGCGTACGACGTGACCGACCGGACACGCGCGTACCCGTACCCATGCCCGTATCTAGGTGGGCATGAGGCAACGGTGTGCGTGTGAGAGCGACGGCGTGAGGGTGGGAGACGGGGAGTAGGGTTCTCACCTTCAGGTGCGGGACGTCGAACAGCGTCTGCGGGGCATGTCGCAGAGACAGGAGGGTTACGTGTCCACAAGCGGCGTGCAGCGCTCGTGCGTGCGCACACTCATCAAGGCATAGATGCATGTAAGGGATCCCATGCTGACAACGGAGCAGAGGAACATTCTCGGCTGTAAGGAAGCTTACGTCGAAATGCATAGGGTCCTTGTTGGCATCGGAGAAGAGGTGCTGCTGCAGGTTGGGGATTGCCACTGTCCTCCGTAACAGAGACGCCAGCGTGAGCGTCTCCTTAATGGTGTTCACCTGGTTGTTCTGCACTTGACAAGTAGGCAGTGCGTCCATGCACAGCACAGCGGTTGGGCATACATCCTCGCTACTTTCAAGGGAGGCTTTCTGTGGTTGTTTGGATGGGCATTCAGTGCTGACGGCACATAGCGTGAGCTCCACACCAACGCACCGAGCTTGGCCCCTGCCCCTGCCCCTTCCACGCTGGCCCCTACCCCACCCCAGCTGGAGGATTCAACCCCTGAAGCATGCACACAGCCCTGCGTGTTTGCTCATGTACTCTGCCAACTCACCGGTCCATGCCTGAGTACATGTTGGCCGGTGTAGACGAGACGGGGTGATGGAGTGGCATACGTGGGCACCGGAAAGGCGACTGAGCACTGCAGGCTGTGCGCTTTTGGGACTTACCACATGAAGGGCACTAGAAACTTTTGGTCCGTCCGTGACTCTCCATGTAGTGTTAAGGGGAGGCTAAGCAAAAGGAGAAAGCAGACTCCGCGAAAAGGCAGCATCGATGACAGCGCAGGGTCGGACTGTCAGACGAAGACAACCTAGTGCAATTTCCTCTATTTTCACAGCTCATAAGGTAAGTATGGTTCTTCGCTAGGGTAGGTCAAGGCAGCACTTTGCCGACAGCCCGACTTTTCAATTTGACAGCCGCAAGCTTGAGCCAAGTGCAGAGGAAGTGTACTTTTTACACATCATACGGACTGGGTGCGACGGTAACAAGGCTAGGTTGGGACTTGAGCTTGGGGCTCGGGCCGGTTTCGGAGGGTCCTCCACTCGTGTTGAACACAACGCAAGCGGGCCCAAGTCTGGCCCGCAAGGGGCCCCGATAGACACACATTGACAGTGGCTTTACTACCAATCGCTCCGCTCTATGGCCTTATTGCCAGAGCGCCCTGCATGGCAGGAACCTCCACTCCTCCCTGGAAGGCAACGCCAAAGGGGCAAGTCTGGCCCTGCATGGGGCCCAATAGGCTCACATTGACTGTGGCTTTACTACCAATCGCTCAGCTTTATGGACCACTGCCAGATCGCCAGCTGGGCCCAACCCGCAACATTAACAACGTGCTATGTGCCTGGGGACAGGGCGGAATGGGTGCAGTGTGTGACAGGGTCGTCCTGGCATACATGCAACGCCCGCTTACTCCACGAATTAACGGACCACACCATGTTCCGCAGTGCCCACTCTGGGCAGGTGAGGTCTTACGGATATGCGAAGCGGAGCCTCCCAGGCCTCCAGGGCCTTTGGGGCCGAGGCCGCCGGGGCCGAGCCAGGCCGAGCCCCGTACGGTTATAAGCTTAGGAAGCCCATGATGCCTTCATTCCAGCGCTCGCCCTCATTGTGTGTCTCTCTCACAACCTCCCTCCAACGCGTTGTCATGACATGTCTTTCGTGGTCTAGAGGTAGCGCCCCTTCACCAAAGGCGTCCCTATTATTTACGGACGCACCCGCCCCAGACACATATGTGCACCAACACACAGGCCTTTCGCATCCTGCACCAATACCGGTATTGCACATATGGCGTGTCCGCATGGAAGGGCAGACCCGTTTCGTCTCTGCTGGAAACTCCGTGTAGCAGGATGTTGACGTTGTCGGGCGATTAGCAGTGTCTCCCTGAAGCTAATCGCCTCGGTGTAAGGGACCTGCAACTGTCCACGAGTACCGCTCCCATGGTTCCAGGGCGCAGCGAAAGCTGCGAAGGGAAGGCAGCCATGTATGGTAGACACAGAGGAAAAAAGAACACCGCCCACAAGTGTACCGCTGCGTACTGTACCGCGTGAATGGCGCTACAGCGCTTCCGGTTCTGGTTGAGGCGCGGGCTGCGAGCGCGCGAAGCCCTGTGCTAGCCTTTCTGTCCTCTTCTCCAGCGTCTCCCTTTCACGCCCTGCGCAATTATAATACATCACTACATGCGTGCGCAAGCTTTCTGTAGATTTGGGCTCGATAGGCTGTATCGGCGAAGGCCCCCGCTGGCTAAGCACTTGGACCAAGACTAGCTCACCAGTTATGCTGTAAATCCTATCTTGCTCATCACTGCGAGCTAGGGTGCGTGTGGACCGCCTGCGCTACATACCAGCTCGCTCACTGACAGGGCCAGACAGGCGGCGAGCATTCCACCGGACATGCTTGGTAGTAAACACAGGTGTAGTCTAATGCGTCAAAGGGAACTCCGGCGGACCGCGGGTGTCGTGCTGTTGTCGACATGGCTGGCGCTCTGCGTCCATGGAGTAGCAGCAGCTGGCAGCTATTCCCTGGAGCAAGCTGCCCTTCAGCAAGCCTTGGAAAGCACAACACAGTATTGGAACCAGACAAGTGCATGGCAACTGCATGAGCTACACAGGGTGCTCGACCTTGCGCACCAGCTGCTCTACAGGCTGCCCGGTACCCCCAAATACGTGCCGGAGCTACACGTGCCAGACGCCACAGCCTTCCTGGCCAAATTGCTCAGAGAATATCCCTTACTCACCGGAGAGCGTCTTGGCTCGTGGTCCGAGCTTGTCACAGCCTTCCTGAACAAGCATATCACTGGGCGCGTAACACCAGCAACGCTGCTTGTCGACCCTTCTGGGGGTACATCCTCGGGGGGCGCTGGTGCGGAGTTCAAGCGACGAAACCGCAAGATGCAAGGCAGGGGTAGAAGTGCGGAAAGCGTTGGCAGCAAGGGCGCCGAGATGGAGCTGTCCGTTGGTGAACACGCGGGCCTGACGGGCCTGCCTCTGGTTCGGCGGGTTTTAACAGCTCAGGTGCTGCTCTCGTGGATGGGGCCGTGGGGGAGGCAGCTGCCGCCTGGCTTCGAAGCAACGCTTGGGGACATAGTGAACAAGGTACGGAGACTTGAACAGTATTCGTCCGCTCCAAAGCCTACTGCTTCATCTTACTCAGGAGTCCACTCAACCCGCTCCTCGCTGGCGCACGGCTAATTCCAGAGGGTGTATGTGCGGTGGCGGTGTGTCGTGCTGGCCGACCCGCCCTGCTCAGACCCACCGACGAGCCCCTCCATCTCCCCCACTATCCACAGTTCTATGGCGTACATGCGTCTTCCGTTGCGCGCCGCGGCATGATGGAGTACCTGCACATCTCCAAGGCCGGAGGAACATCGTTCAGCGAGGTTGCAAGTAGGTATGGGATGAGCCGTAAGTTGCTGTATGCGCGCATCTTACCACCAAGCTGGTGTTATCGTTGATGACAATGTACGGCACGGGGCACAGCATTTCTGCACCTTGACGGGAGTGAAGGATGATGCAGGACGCAAAAGACCATCCACGGCCCCTTTAGGACATGCTGACACGTGCTGACCTCGCTCTGGGCCAGCCCAACCGCTACTTAGCCATAGGCGTGCTAGCATGTTGTACTTGCGGGCGGGCTATCCGACAAGCCAGGACGTTCGAGAACGTACCGTATACAAGGCCCATGGTCTTGCTGATAAGCGTGTTGCGCCTGGTCCCGTTGCTGTGCCCCAGAGCGCAACGGCTGCGCCATGCACCCCTACCGCATCGGCATGGTGCCCGGTCTGGCGGACAACTGCCGCTGGGTCAACAAGACGGCCATGCAGGAGCTCCTAAGGAGGGAGAACAGCGGGTAAGCGCGGCCCACCTGGCGCCTAGCACACTTACCAGCTACTTACACACGGTGAAAGGGACACAGTTGCAGGCAGGGCTGGAAGGCATCGGGGGTCAGCGTGATGGGCACTTGTGCCATACGCAAACGGGTAGTGGAACGCACGGGGGCGGTGCGCTCGTCCTTTTGGTGCACACTAAAGCGTGTTGACTGGCGCCTGAGTGTGATGCATGGACCGCTCTCCCAATCGGCCACACCCCGTGTCGCGGTGCCAAGCCCAACGCACTTTGTACCTACACTCACATGCACGCCACGCGCACTTATGCTCCAGCGCATTGCAATTTACTACGGCTACGAGACTGAGCCTATGCACGTGGCAGTGGCGCGCGAAATGAGCAGCCATAGGAAAGCAAAACATGCCAAAGCTACAAGCGTGTGTGCGAGTCGGGTACCACGTGAGAGCCATGCCCCCTTACTCCAGCGACAACTAACTTGCCTCACACTGGCGGTCTCTCACGCGCAGCTGCACACGGTACGGGGAAGTTAAGCGATCAACCAAAGTGCAGACGTGCGCACAGCGGGCTGCCTTGGTTTCCGACCTTGAGTACGTCTACGTGTCTAATGAGTACACGCTGCATGGCGGAGTGGACAGTATGCAAGGTACCCACCCCTGCCCCCAGTTCGTCAACGTGGTAACTCTGAGGTGGGTCACTCCGCTTTTACTTGCGGGTGCCCTGGTGTGGGGCGTGCTAGGACCATGCACCAAAAGCGTACGGAGGGATGGTGCTATGTGGGTGCGCGGTATGTGCGCATGTGCCGTAGATGCCAGCACGCATCCGACCCAACAGCTAGCTGATGTAACCCATTGGCGAGATCATATCCTTGCAAACGGGCCCGACCTCACACGGTCCCCGAATGCGACGCATGTGCATGACGTGTGCACGGTGCACGGATGGGCCGTACATAAACCATGAGCTGCCTTTCTCCTCTAATCGGAGTGATGCACACTGCTGGTACGTACGCGATGCAGGGAGCCGCACGAGCGGATCCGGTCTCACCTCAAGTACCACCTGGTGTACTGGGCCCGCAGCGGGCTGGAGGACCGTGTCAGCAAGGGCGGCCCAAAGCAGGGGCAGCTGCTATGCAGCAACTGGAAGGGTGCGCAGTACCCACCAGGCCTGTGGGACGCCGTCATGCCGGGCGTTGCGGACAACTACATGACCCGGTAAGGCCGGACGGAGCTGCTGGGTCACGCTGGTGCTGGCACAGGGAACGGAAAAGCTGTGGCCCAGGGAGTCCATACAACTAGGATGCCCCTCGGTGGCATGCACAATCGGCTATCCATGCTACTGCTGCCGTCTTGTGCAGCACCAAGACACACTACTTGCAATTTTTGTGGGGCACGTGGTTGCGGCACGTGCCGTCCCAAAGTCCGCGACGTCCATCCTGGGCAAACCACTCTGTTAATCCGCTTACACAGGTCCTTCCTGGGCGAACTCGGCTTCCACACTCCTGTGGGCTCCATCACCTCGGAGCACATGGCCCTGGCCCGGGCGCTGCTGCTGCAGTTTGACATGGTGCTGGACCTCAACGCGGGGCAGCAAGTGGGGGACACGCTGCTGCAGCAGGGGCTGGGCTGGTCCACCACCATGGCGGAGGTGGGTACGGGCTCACTGCGGCCTGATCGTGGCAGAGGCTGCACTGGTCAACAATGCTGGCGAAGGGAGTGTGAGGCACACACCGGGTGCTTTCATGGCGTGGTGTCCGTGGATCGCGTTGCTGGGTTAGAGGGTTGATTGCGGGACAGGGCCACAGCCACCTTTCTTGCTGTCGTTTCTGCCCTGCTGCACCGGTGGCTACCCGAAGCACCCGCCGGCCCTGCACAAACGCGGTGCCATGCATCCTATTGTTCGCAGGTCCACGCCCGTACCGTCAACGGGGTGTCTGAGAGGAAAGACGTCGACCTGGAGTACTGCGACCCTGCGGGGCTGGACGAGATCTTGGCAGAGGGTCGGCAGGCGCCCGACCAGGACCTGTACAGGTGCGTGTGTGCACTGGGTCGCTGTCCCAATACCCAAGGCTGGCATACTTGGCGGGTGAGTGAATAGCACTGGGTGACCCTTGCACGGTTGAGCGGCTGGTATATGTCACGGTTGAGCGGCTGGTATATGTCAGGTATTGGCATTGATGCGTCAACGCGGGTGAGGCTGTGGCGCATGGTGCAGCATAGTCACCACCGCTTTGTTGTGATTATCCAACTCTTGTTGAAAAGCCCTCACGCTGATCGGCGGTGCAGTGTAGCGCACTCCATTCACCGTGCACACACGACAGGGCAGCGAATAGGCTCGGCCTCACCATTGGTGCCACCCCCTTGTTTGCACGCCCCTGTTGCTGCAGGTTCGGAGTGGCGTTGAACCGTCTCGACTTTCTCTTCCTGGAAGTGGCCCGGTCGCTTGGGCTAGTGCCGGAGGCAGCTGGCGATACTGGCAGCGGAGACCGTGCCTCATCAGGGGCCTCCCTTGCACGCGACGGCGACAATGGCAGCAGTGCAGGCGTGTCGCTGGAATGCGGTATGATTGGCAGGCCCCAGGGGGGAGGTGGTAGAGGAGGGAGGGGCGAGCGGGAGGAAGACTACGACTATGCGGATGATGATGACGAGAAGGAAATGGAAGATGGAGAGGAGGAGGAGGGGGAGGAGGAGACGGAGGAGGGGGAGGACGAGGACTAAAGGAGAATGGGGGCTCCATTGTAGGCATGACGGCATGTAATGGTGCGGACCGTTGTCCACGTACGCAGCGCTAGTACGCGCACCGTGTTTGCTCGTTGTTGACATAGCTCGACGGCTAACGCACGCACAAGCTAAGAACGTTACGAGCTCGGGGGAGGAGCCTTCCCATTGTGGGTGTAAGGAGCCTGCACCGTACAGGGCAGGGCGTCTCCCTGGGGCCAGATGCACGATGACCATGGTGCGCCCACCTTCGACGTGGTGTACGGTAGTGTGTGAACGCATAGGGTATGCTGCATTACTCACTTGCATGCAACCGTTCCTTGACGTCGTGTGCACTCAGGACTGGCTGTTGCCCGTGTCATGCAGCATGTAACAGGGATCCACAGGGGACCTCCCCTTTGGAGGACGTGCGTGTGCGAGGTTGTGCATCAAGGTTGGAATTTCGTGATGCCCCACACTAAAGTGTTCTGGAATTAAGTACCTTGTTTGGGTTGTATGTTGACCGGGCATTGCCTAAGTTTTGGGGCAACTAGTCTCTTTTTTGATTGTGACTTGGTAGCAGGGGGTCGGGCTCAACGGAGGATGCCACGTGTGCCGAGGGGCACAATGCAGCTCCGGCTTCGCCCTGGCAAGCACCCCGCACAAGGGGTCAGCTGTCTATATCCACCACCGTACGTGCGGGTATCTGGTTTTCGGTGTATACCAGGGAGTGACCCCTTGTGTACTGTTTCAAAGGGAATGTGGGTTAGCACATGAGGCCTAGTATTCTTGCTTGTTGGAAGGGCTAGTGCAAGGGCGGGCCTACTGCCCGTGTGTCACAATGGCGCCCGCCGGCATTTGTTTCACGTGGCAGGTGCACTCGGCGTCCGCACGAGGTCATTCCGTGCGGGGAATCCCCCCGGGGAGAGGGGTGTTCAACTCGGGCCCAACTCCCGGGGATCCCTCGTCTTGGTGGTGGTAACGAACTCGCTCTCCTCGATCTTCAGTACCAGGGTGCCCTTGTGCCAGCCTGTCCTGCCCGTATGGATTCCGTCACCCATGCACCCAAGCACCACGGATATGCAAAGGTAGATGGCTCGGAGTTGTACCAACGGCACAGTGGGTCAGCAGCTTGCAGGGAACCAGGGGCAACACCGTGCCCTGCACGGACAGTATCGTACACGTGGAGGAGCAGCACCAAGAAGGCCTTCACCACAAGTATCAGCATGAGTGCTCGTCACGTCCAACTGCAATTTTCTATACGGGCTTTCCGTTCACTTGCATACCGTGAGCTTCGGGACCGGAGGGAACAGGGTGGCTGGCGATAGGAACGTTCCTGGCATGTGCGTGCGCAAGAACGTCACAACGGGTGCAGGCCGGATAACGCAGGATACAAATCCTGCATTAGGTTATTCTCACCATTGCAGTATAGGACGTGCGCGCAAGGCAACCCTGGTAGTTGTTGCACGCACATCCATACCACCGCGACGTGCCTGGCACGCCGGGCACGGTCATGATGACAAAGGGACGTGCTTCATCACCACACCATCCAAACTGAATTTAACAAGCATGTAATGTAAAGCAAGACACATGCACAGCACTTTACGGTGATGCTTTCACAGCCCTTGGCATTGTGGGAGGCGCAGGCTCGCTAGATAAATAATGCTGAGGCCATCGGTTGCATATGGAACCCTTGTCACCACTTCCTTGCTGCTCATATTGGACGCACGTCTAAGAGTGGCGGCAGCGCAGCCAGATGCTCGATTGGGAACTGGAGCCGGACATGCCCACGCAGCCCAGCAGGTGGGCGCATAGGAGAAATCACGATGAAGTACCAGTCGATCCAACAGCGCATTGATAAAGACCCGTTTCCTATTTCTACCCCAGGGCGCCTTTGCAGGGCATGTGGGCACGGAGCCCTTCCGCGACAGCAGCAGTATGGGGACCCAGACCGCCGGGAGCACAGGTGGCAGGCGCTTGCTTGGAGGGGTGAAGAGCCAGGAATCCTCTATGCAAGCCGCTTCGGCTACAAGTCCAGCAACGGACGGACCAGCTGCATCAGCCCCTCCCGTACGGTTATCGCCACCCCCCAAGGTAGCCCCTCCACGGCCACCCCCGGTCCCCAGGCCACCACCCAGAGCCCGACCACCTCCGCAGCCCAGGGCAACACCCAGCCCAAGGCCTCCGCCCCGCCCCAGACCTCCGCCCACCGCGAGACCACCACCCCTACCGCGGCCATCACCCCGCTCCAAGCCGCCACCTCTAACACGCCCCCCACCATCCCCCAGGCCGCCACCTCACACCCGACCGCCTCCGCTGCCCCGGCCCCCGCCCCTGCTCCGGCCACCTCCCAACCCCAGGCCACCACCCACACCCCGACCGTCCCCCACTGCACGGCAACCTCCTTCACCCGCCAAGCTGGCCCCCGGCCAACAGCCCCCGCCGGAGGGCTTGCCCTCGCCGTCCCCAGTTCGAGCCCCACTGCCGTCGTCGCCCGCACCTCCGCTGCCTAGCCCGCCAACTACTCGTCGGCCCAACTTTCTTATCATCATGACAGACGACCAGGACGACCTTCTCAACTCCACGCACCCACGCTACATGCCAGCCCTGGACAGGCACCTGGGGAGGCAGGGTGTGCGGGTCACAGACTTCGTGGCGTCCACGCCGCTGTGCTGCCCGGCCCGTGCCACCTTCTTCACTGGCCAGTACGCCCACTGCACGTGAGTTCCTGTCGGGCACCGGGTACATGTTTCATACCTGTCACCTGTGGTCTACTGTTTGCACGCTCGGGAGGCCGGGGTTGCCTGGCCTGCAACGGATGAGCTTCCCGTCAAACCAACGGCATTGCCACACCAGCCAAGCCTTGGCGAGGCACCTGGCACGGCCTATTAATAAACCCCTGTAAACCTTCGCGGACCTGCAGGAACATCACCTCGAACAACAATCCAGGAGGTGAGGGCCGCACGGTGCGGTGGCAGCGTTCGGGCATGTCGGGACTGTCATGGGGTGCCTTACTGCCGCCGCTGCTTGGGACATGGGGCTGCTAGACCGACAAGGGGTCCCTGGGTACTCCTGTAGAGTGCGGGGACTCCTCAAGACCCCTTGACGCCCCTGGGGATCTCATGCGACTGTCCCCTATGCGGGCAGTAACCCATGTGGCGCACCAACAGGAATTAGGGCTCATGGATGCGGCGGGGCCGAGCCACGGTGATACATCATGGGCTGTGGCCACGTGCCGTCAAAGCGTGCGCATGGCGCAACTGCCGGTGCTACCTGCAGGCTCATACGCCAAGTTCATGTCGCTCGGGTTGGACGAAAGCTACCTGCCGGTGTGGCTGCAGGTGGGTGTGTGATGGTGCTTGACGGCGTGGATGGCCCCATCCGTGCCGCATGATGCTATCCTGGCCACCGTCCCTTGACAGATCGTTTGCAATCAACCCGGACTGAACCATAGCGTGGAAGATATTGCACCGAAGTCCATGCTTGGGGTATTTTAAATACAGGACGCGGGGTACGACAACTACCTGGTGGGCAAGTTCCTAAACCACTACAACGAGCCCCGGCGTGCTAGGCCAGGCGACAAGATGTTTCCAAACGGCTGGAAGCACTTTGAGGCCATCACGCACAAGAGCACATGCAGGTCAGTGGGCCACGTACGGGGTGCCCAGGAGTGTCGCCTTCCGTGCAACAAGCGCCAAGATGCTTCACAATGCACTGTACCGTACGGCTCAACAGCTCACGCCCAACGCTTTGTTGTGGGTTAAGGGACTGGCAACGCACTTCACCAACCATACACTGGTCACATATGCATGCGTGCCAACCTGGCGTTGAGCATCCTGCCGGGCGCGTGCATGCGCACTGTCGGTGGGTGTCAGTGGGGTAATGGCCTTAGCCACTCCTGGTTGCTGGCTGCCGGTCGCTGAGTGTGTTAAGCCCCATGCCGCTGCTGTGCGTGCGTGCAGGTTCTACGACACGTGCATGTCGCTCAACGGCCAGCCCAACCGCTGCTACACCGGGCAGTACCAGACGGACCTCCTACGCGACAAAGCGCTGGACATCATCAGGTGCGTGCGTGTCTATGTCAATGGTGGTTTGCAAGCATTGGGGACGTGCAGCTATCCCCGGGTGGCGTGAGGCTGCAGCTGCCGTGCATATCTGCATAGAGGGGCGGGCTGGACCACGTGTCTGCACATGCCGTGAGCAAGGCAACGCTTGTTCGTAGTCTTGCAATGGCCCGCACGTGCCGCCCTTGGGCGGACCACAGTTCCATGACTTGCACTCCGTGGCCGTAATCGGCGATGCCGCCGTAGAAAGCATACGGCGGCACGCGTGAAACGTGAGGAACCGTGGCAGAGGTCAGGGACCAACAGGGCCGCCGTAAGGGGGTTTGACCACGAGGTTTGACGGTAGCAAGTTACCAAGGCTCACCGTACCGGTACTACTTGGTAGGTAAATTGCCCGTGAACCTCAGCAAACTGTCTGTATGCCTATGAACCACAGGTCTGCGGGCAGCAGCCGCAAGCCGTTCATGCTGTTCGTGGCGCCCGTGGCTCCCCACACCTCGGCCAAGGGCGCGCTGCCGCCCCAGGCCCGGACCAACACCGCGTACCCCGCCGACCGCCACGGCTCCCTCTACGCAGGCGACAGCAGCGTGAGTGCCACGTGTCATGCTCACACCGTTGCATGTGTACTTCCTCGCTTGCTTGGCCTGTAGAAGTCTGAGTGGCCCCCGCATGGCACTGTACGGCTGCGGTGGCCGAGCCGGTGAGCGCATCCAGCCTACTGTAGCACCCCACTGACGACTGTCCCCGGTGATAAGCGGCTGTACCTTACCGTAAATCCCAGCCCTTGGTACCCGTCGCCATTTGGGCACCGGAGGACCACGGGCTTGAGATCCTGCACCCCGCATCCCTTGTTGAAGTCGCGCAACGCACTGCGCGAAGGTGTGTTACCTACCTACCACGCGGCCTCAGAGGCTTAAGCTGACGTGAATTACGTGATATAAAGCGCACGCATCGGGGCCGCAGGCTAGACGACACGCCGCTGCCATTGGGCCACGTGTCAATGCCGACGCGCTGCCACGTGTCATGTCCCGGCAGGTGTCCCTACCCTTGGGGGACAGCTTCAACGTTGCCAACGCCAACCTGGGCGACGTCAGGCCGCTGCGGCCCAACCGCATGGCCGACCTGCAGCTGGAGTACGTGCAGCGGCTGCGTGCGCTCAAGGCGGTTGATGAAATGCTGGATGCTCTTGGTGAGTAAGGTGCCTGGTGGCTTGGGAGCCCGTGGGGCAGGGCATGCATGGCGAAACTGGCCTTCGCACAGCAAGCGTCATGTTGCAGTGTCACGTTGCCGATCAGTGCGTTTACGACATCTGGGGGTACGTCGAGAAGGGCGTGCACGAGATGCCGGACACGCTTGGTGGGCTTGGTTCCAGCCTATCACCGATCTCCCTGTTCCGGGGCGGAGCTGGCTCCTACTATCCGGCAGGGGCGCAACACGGTAATCTGCATTGGGTGGCTGCGCGCCCACTTCCGCCGTGCCCGGGCGCAGGCAGTAAACAGCGCCTGCTGGAATTCACCCACGCCCTTAAAACCGCACACCCCAAGCCCGCCTGCCTAAGGATGCACTCATGCACAGCACCCTTGCACCCTTGCATAATCGGTTCGTGATGACTCATACGCGTCGACCTCTGCGCGATGCACACCTCTTGCAGTTCTCGAGCTGGAGGAGCAGGGCCTGCTGGACAACACCTACGTGCTGTTCACCAGCGACAACGGCTACCACCTGGGCGCCTTCAACGCGGGGCGGGGCAAGGGCCTGCCCATCGAGGAGGACATACACGTGCCGCTGTACGTGCGGGGACCCGGCATCCCCGCCGGCAGAGTGCTGCCGTACCAGGGCGGTATGATCGACATTGCGCCCACCATCATGGCCCTGGCAGGTAACATTTCCGTACGGCCATTATAGGAATGCTAGTGTTGAGGACAGGTGTCCACAGTGTTCAGGGCACTTGCGGCTGTCCGGATCTGCGGCGGTCGCGTCGCAGCTTGCGACTGTCGGCGCACACGTGTAGTCGTGGCCTGCTGGCCCTATGTATCAGTGCCACTGCACGGGCAAGTGGCAGGATGAGCATGTCTCCCTATCTGCGGCCAAGCGGGGCACCACATATGCACGGTCGACCGTTGTGGCGATGCGTGCATGCGGTTTTCCGCCATCGAGCACAACAGGCCACCCACGTCTGCAAGTACCCGTACTCTAGGACAGCGTACGGCATGTGCAGTACCAGGGGGTGGACCTCGCTCCGAGTTGGGACAGCTCTTGCAGCTCCACACGCCGCGACACACGTGCTGCTGCCGGCTTGATGTGTCATCCTGCTTTCTGCTGATCCACACACGTGCTCTACACATAGTACGCTGATGCACCTTGTTTGGCCCCCTCCGCTCCACGCCAGGCCTGTCCATCCCACCCTGGTAGCTGGCACCTCCGCCAGGCTGGTCCCCGAAGATTCCCGTCGCCTTGGTGCTGCCATCTGTCAAAAAACCCTCACCACGCCGAAGCCAGCGTAATCCCTCCGCCTGTACCCTCCCCTCCGCACCCCCCAGGCCTACCCATCCCCGCAACGGTCAACGGCCTGCCCATGCCCCTGGCAGCCTCCCTGGTGGCACCCATGGTCCGGGAGCTGCGCGCCTCGCTGGCCCCCGCCGTCCAGCTGCCCGCCAACCCCGAGGCCTGGTGGAGCCGGGACGCGTGAGTGGCGGACACGTGTCGCATGGTTTGTTTTCGTTTCCTCCGCCGTTGTTGTCCTTATTCTCCGGGCCTCCTTATGCTACAAACTGCGCGCTGTTTGGGTGGAGTTTACGGTACAGTGAAGCAAGCAGGAAGGGGCAGGGGCAGGTTGGCACCAGCACCGAATGACGCTGGCCAGCAAGGACCAGGGGTCCAGGGCCTAACTTGGTGCAAAGCGCGGGACCTAGCTGAGAGAGTACGGCAAGCAAGCAGACATCCCACGGGACCTGTCGGCCACGTCTGGGCCAGGGGCCGACTAGCCACACCCACGTCCGCTGACCAACTCCACGACCTTTTGTCTCAACCTGACGGAAAAACGGTGACCACAAACGCAGGATACTCTTGGAGGGCTGGGCGAACGGGGACGCAACAGATCCAGACGACGACGAAGGCCAGGAGCGCTACCGCAGCTATAAGGCGCTGCGCCTGTGCACCGACTACAAAGTGTTCCCAGACAGCGGTGTGGACGGCAGCCGCATTGCGCCGCGCATCCTGGGCCAGCCGGACGCCACCGCCTGCTACAAGTACGTGGCGTGGTGCTCGGACAACGCGAGGGAGTTCTTCGACCTGTCCACGGACCCTTACGAGACCAGGAACAGGTGCGGGTATGGGGCTGTGTGCGATGGGGTGCACTTGGGGCGGGTGCGGTCGGTCGATGGCGCGCCGGAGGCGCGTGACACGGGTAACAGTTGGATTGTATTATGGAAGGCTTTCGTTCAGACTGGCCTGTCTGTTTTAGAGGGGTGCTTCACAGGGCTCTCCTGCAAGTGGAAGGCAGTTCGTGTGCGCCGGGGCTGGGCGCGCTCCTGAGGCGCAAGGGAGCATGCAAGGGATGTAGGCCTGGGGCAACGTGTCTAGTGGACTGCTGCTGCGAACGCATCTCCCGCAGCCCACGTGCATCGCGCCGTGCCTTGCTTACTGTACCACATACGTACCTATTCTCCACGCTCTGCAAACTTCGCCCTTCCACACAGGCTTTCTGCTGTTCCGCAGCGGGTGCTGGACCGCTTTGACGGCATCATGTCCGCCCTAATACACTGCCAGCGGACCGAGTGCCGCAACCCGTATGCGCTGCTGCACCCGGGGCAGCCGGTCTTCAATCTCACGTCGGTAAGTCCCCGTTTGCAATTGCTTGAGTGTAGGATACAAAGGGCTGAGCGTACGGAAACAAGTAGAAGTCACGGCATGGTCAGGCAGTGTACGTGGCAGGTATAGGTACTACAATTGGGCGCGCAATGCTCTTTCATGAACCTGGCGCGCAACCGGTAGCATACCAAGGCGATGGGGCTTGGGTTACACTTGGCCTGTGGCATGAGTGCCAAGGGTCTGTGTCGTGTGGCGGCGCACTGTCACTGGTGCCTTGCTCCCTGCACGGCGATCACGCAAACAATCACTTTTCACAAAGAAATGCGGTACCGCGCTTGTGCGCCACAGGCACTGCGTCCGGAGTACGACACTCTGTACCGAGACCTCTTCAAGTTCATGTACGACAAGTGCGCATCGGTGTACGTGCCAGAATTCGAGCTGACGTGGACCCAGCGGCCCCGGCAGAGATAAGTACGGTACGTACGGTAGCAGCCGAAGAGTGTACTGACAGCGTGCGAGCGTGGGAGAGATGCTCATCAAGGGGGGCCATGGATCCCCCATGCGCCAAGGCCACGTTTGTGGGCCATGACATACCCGCAGCCGAGAGGTTGCCTACCGTTGTTCGAGCGTTATTCATTAGCTAAGCCGGACTAGCCGCCGTCAGCGCGTTCAAACACGTGTCTGGCAAAGGGTTGCTGAGTGCGTCTGTGATAGCGTGCGGTTTCGTGCAGGTGGGTGCAGGTTGTGGGCATAGGTCATGCCGGGCGGCCGATTGCCCTTGTAATTGGATGAGTTGGTGAGCTGTGGCAGGGGGTTATGCGCGAAAATAGTACCGGTATGAGTTGTGAGCAGTTGTGAGGAGGAGGTGCAACGCACGGTTTTGCTCGGGGCATCTGAGTTCGGCTGGTAGGAAGGGGCCTGGGTGGCGGTTTGCCCCATGGGGTCCCGGCTTTCCCCTAGCTTTTCTAGGTCGCAGGTGGGAAGCGAAAGCAGTGGTCGCCCAACGGCGCAAGCCATGCAGGAGCCACGTTGCAAGGGAGCGGCCCCTGCTGCAAGTGTGCGGCAGTGCAGGATTAGGATTGTAGTCGGATGCGGTGGGGTAGGATTGGGAGGGTTGATACCTGCGTGAGGTGCGAGCGCCAGCGGAACACGGGTAATGGCGGGTATGCTTGCGTTGCAGTTGCACCTGTTGAAGGGCGTCAGCACCATGTGTCACGAAGGAGTGGATAACGATGGATTGCCTGGTTGGAGCTGCTATGAGCCGATGGGCGATGGCCGGGCCCAACGTGCGCCTCACATAGCAGTGCAGCATGAGTGTGAGTGCGGTACCTGATCTCCTGATGCACGCTACCGCCTACCGGTACCATTGTGCTGTCCGATGTGGGCAAGGGCGCCCGTGCGGATCTACAGTTGCCTCCAGTAATACCTTAATGATGCCACGAGCCCATGGCTGGCAGCTGGGACTGGTGCCATTTGCCGTCGGTCGTTGCACCAGTGCTTTCGGCGTTGTGTGGCTGGTGTAACACGTGCCGTGCGAGAGCGGATGCGGGAGCTAGGAAGAGGTTTGGAGCATACGTGCAAGTGGGCTGCATTACAAGGAGGGGTGGTGCCGACCTGTCCCCAAGTTACCGGTTCAGGCCAACTTGGGTCAACGGCTCACAAGCTCAAAGGACGGTGACGTCGCGTCGTGGACGTTGACGACCACTGCACTCAGGCCCAGGGACCAGGGGAGCACCAGGGAAGCACCAGGGGTCAGCGATCAGGTTGGAATCCTCCTGTCTGGACGGCACACGCAGTCCCAGGTTGTGCACTGCTCATGATGTCAGCACAAGGACCAGATGGATGACTCTAAGAAGGACCACTGTTGCACAGAAGGCGTATCAGCGGCCGTATCAGCGGCAAGCCCAGCTGCCCAGGGGTGTCCTCCATGCAACCCAAGTCACACCAATTTCCCCAGCCTGACTGACGTCATATCAATTGACTTTGTTTCATCGCAACAGCACGTACGCTTTCCTTCACAACGCATGTCGCAGTTTCTGCGCTCAACTTCCTGCAAGCTGCTGAGCACTTGCAGAGTTATTCATGAACACATCCACAAACAATGGCTGATAACATAATTATAATTCCTTGGTTGGCTGGCAGCGCACCTCGTTAGAGCAAATGCGCAAAGCAACAGCCTGCTGCAGCGACAGCCGCAGCGAAGGCGACAAGTGCCGGCCACCGGAGCTGATTGAACGCTTGTGATCTAGCATATTCTACCTTGCGCTGGTCCTGGAAGTCCGACGACTCCTGCGGTCAGGCCCGGCCATGTTGCGGTCAGGCTGCGTCGCAGTCCTACTGCTTTGCAGCGGCCTCGGTTTCATGGCAGAGACAGAAGCACGTACAAAGGAGCGGTTTCTGGTGCCATTCATGTGGTGAGCTGGACAGAGCTTACTCGCAGACCAGCTGTTTCGCTGGGGCCCAACAGCCGTGGCACACCCACGTGTGCTAACCCCTTACCCCTGGCCCTGCGTCCAAACCCTGCAGGCACGGACCGGTGAGAGGGTAGGGTTCAACATCTCAATTTGCCTAGTGGAACAGATGCCAGTATAGGTACCTTGCTGCTGGGGAGCTTTCCGCAGGGCGTTGCGGCAGCGGATTTTGAGGCAGGGTGCCCCCTTGCCCCGACCCCAACAGAGCAACCAGATTAATGCTGTCAAGGAAACGCTGGCCCTGGCGGCTTTGGTCCAACGAACGGTAGCCGTCCCAGACCTGCAGCAGCAGCGCTTTTCCGACGGAAACTTCGACCCCATGCCATTTGACGTAAGCACATTTATGCATTCCAAGTGAGGTACGGGGATCGACCCAGGCCGGCAAGTGCGCATAGGCGTGTTGCTGCCAACGGGGTGCGGGCGGCTCCATCAGGATGGTAGCATGCCTGCCCAGCCCTGTCCTGGCTTGGCTTGCCGTACTAGATGAGTCAACATGGAGTTGTTTTGGTCGCTTGTCATGTCATTTTCAAGCGCCTACGCTTACTGTCTATGCCTTTGCCTGCAGGTGCTTTACGACTTCGCGCACCTGAAGGTACGGCAGTAGCAGAGCTGCGCCCTTCTCCAAGGCCGTAACCCTAAAGCCGCCTGTCTGTCAACATCGTTTCTGCACGGACTTGGCTGGCTGCAGGCAAGCGCCGACGTCGTCCTGCTGGCTGACCTCAAAAGCGAGCTACCCGACTGGGATCGCACCCTAGACGCGGTGCTGCTAATGGGTAAAGCACAGGAGCAGGGGATCGTTACCCGGCTGGCCAAGGACATTGGCCTGCAGCCGCCCCCAAAGCAATTTTGGCTCCACTCGCCAGTGTCGTGCCTGGGGGGCTGCCATCCGGAGCAGGTTGCTGAGCTCCGGGCCCTGCTTGAGCCGTACGATGTCGTGGGGGTGCAGACCTTCCACGGCCTCTTTGTGGCTAGCCAGCTGCTGGCGGGGCCTCTGGGCTGGGAGTGCGGCAACAACGCCTGCTGCCAGAGTTTCGAGAAGGCGACGCTGGCCCTACGCAAAGCGCCGCAGGTGGGGCACACGGATGGGGCCCTACGGCGGAGGGCCGGGAGGAAGCTAGTTGTTGAAGTGCAAGTGAAGCTGCTAGCATGCCGTGGCTTACGCCGCTATGGCGCATTTGCGCTGCATTCGTTGCGTATGTACCGGTATCCTACTGGGGCTGATTATTTGGGTCCCAATCTCTTGGTGCCTTATAGTCAGCGCACCACATGTCGTTGACACGCCGCCCGGCACCTCTAGCCTCGTGCGTACCACTGCGTCGGTGTGCAGGACGGCTGACTCTTAACCTTGTGCGACAGGCCATGGACGCTGCGCAAGGCTTCATACAGCGGCGCATGGGGGAGGGGCAGCCGTTTGTAGCTGCGCACGTGCGGCCCTACCCCGATGGGTGCATAGCGATCTGGACCATGCTTGGCGAGGGCAACACGGTGGGTTACAGCTACTGCTCTGGTGCCATGTGTGAGCTCAGCGAGTATTGGCTGGGCTGGTCACACTGAACCCTGCTTTGCGTGCTATGCCAGCTGTCACTTTTAGGCGGTTAACAGGTGGATGCCCTGAATTTTGGCACATGAAGCTGCACCAGTAGCGCGTCCTATGCCGACCTAGGCTAACTCTCTGCGCTTCCCGCATTTTATGATGATGCCCATTGCGTTACACAGTGCGCTGCATGTCCGCTACACACAGGTTGCGCAAAAGACCATCGACAAGGAATGTTTCAATGAGTACCTGTACGATAGGTGCGTGAGTTGGGGCCCGCTAAGCTGCTTCAGGGACGAAATGTGAAGGCGCATGGTTGTGACAACAAGCGCACCCGTGCTGCCAGGACATCAGCTTGCGCTGACACACGCAGCCTGCCACCGTCGGCGGCTTGCACTGGATAAAAGTGCTGCTCCCACTCTCCCAGGCTGGTTATGCATGCATACTAGACGCGCGGTACTCAACTGCGCGCGTTGTCCCTTGGCCCACACAGATTTGCGCCAAGTATCAAGAGCCTTATGGTTGCCTACAACACCAAGAAGGCCTTCATCATGACGCACCCGAAGGTGCGTCGCCAATGGAGCTTCCCTGTGCATCACACATGACATGTTGTACCTCTCGGGTGCTGCAGATGGGAGTACCGAGGACGACGGATGTGGCTAAGGCATTGCCTGCCCACCCTACCGGTCCACCAGGTTCGCAGCATCGTGCAGTCCAAGCTGCGTGAGCACGGGGTGGAGCCCATCTTCATGGACTTCGAGGAGGCCCTACCCCTCGAGAAGCGAGTCGGTGAGAGGAGGGGGTCGCGGTGTATGCAGTGCCATGTGTAGTGCGACAATGCACTGCCTTGCCCACGCCCAGGATGCAGGCTTTTGCTTGAAAACTCAGAGTGCTCGTATTGATTGCCTGCAAGTGCTCCGCAACGCCTGCCCCCCTGACGTGTCACTGCCTCAGCCTCCCGCTCTGGCACTAATGAAGCATCTGCAGCGTCCGTCTCAGCATCCGTGCTGGCCGTACTTGAGGAGGCCGTGTGCGCACATGCGACAGGCTTCATCGGAACCAAGGTGCGAGCCAGCGCACGTCGTGAAGGTGTGACCGGCGTTGCCCACGGGTGTGCCCCTTGTTGCGGCAGTCGCGCCCCTTGGGCCGTCAGCCGTACCCGTACGGGCAAGGCGCAACATACCGGTAGGCTGACCATGGCTGCCTGCCCCGCCCTGCGCCCTAACGTCGCAGGAGAGCAGCATGTCTGGCGCCATTGTGCAAGAGCGGTTGAGCTCTGGGGTGTCCCTTGCTGACACGTACACGTTCTACCCCATGGAAGGTCGGGATACGAAGCCGGTCAAATTGACGGACTTCTATAAGCTGCGGGAAGTGGATGCGCGGGCGATTTGGCAGAACGTGTGGACCCTTTCCGTCGTCCGTGATGCCATGGTTGGGCCACAAGCAGGGAGAAGAGACTTGCAGCGGGACACAGCAGGCATGCAGGAGCATAGCTAATGAGTTGCCTTGCAGTAGTCTGGACATTGCGGTGTGGCCCATGCATTGCGACATTCTTGAGACTTGTATGCATACAGGTGTACCGCCTGAGCACCTGGTCGCAGCTGCAATGGCACGGAACGAATGCGCCTGAACGTCCAGCGCATGCTGTGGAACGTGAATGCCCTGTGTCGGCTGCTTAATGGAGCTCCCGGGTGTGTCTACATGTTATGGCTGTGGCGCGCTGTGATGCGAGCGGTTGACCCTTAGCATGCAGCGTCGGGAAGGATGCAGATGCCTTTGTGTGAAGGGCTCAACCTGGCCCAGGGACTTGGCTGTGGCTGGTTGACGGGATGCAGCTGCATATGCTGGTTGAGCGGCTTCTGCCTAATTGGAGGCTCACTGATATATCGTTTTTGCCGTGCGTCAGGCTGGAAGACACCTGAATGAATCCCTTCTACACCTCAACGAAACCTCAGCCAGGGGAGCTCCCAAGCCAGGGGAGCTCTGTGACTCGGAGCTTCCATGCAGTGTCGTCAGCGGGTCTGATACCAAAGCTACGAGCGGCCACATAATACCTACATCATTTATAAGCCAGAAAGCGGGCACCAACGCACGGCACCCAAACCGACAGCGATGCAGTTGCTACAGCCCAGCCGCGCAGGCGCCAGACAGCAGTATTCATGCTTTTAAACAATCTTGATACTGTCATGAAGCCTTTCAGCTTTTTAAATTGGCCTTCGTCGATACCTCGGTGCTCTTGCTCCATTCCATGGTTAAAACCCGACCTACGAGACAAAGACAGAAGGGCCACAGCACATGAACAGCACAAAGCAATGGTTCGGCACAAGCACATGCTTGCGGGTCGCGCTATTCCTCCTCCTGCTGACCTTGCAGCAGCGGCAGGCGCACGCGGTGGAGTCTGCCGACCCGGATCCACCTGCCAGCTCGCTACAGGCCTTCCTGGAGGAGCTAGTGGAGCAGTGGAGCAGCACCATCAATGAGCAAGTGCAGAGCTTGTTCGGGGTGCTCACCTCAACGCAGGGGCTGCTGCTTACACAGCCCGGGCTGCCACGCCACGTGGCTGAGCTTCAAGTCACAGGCACCTCCGTCTTCCTCGCGTCGCTTCTGGAGGACAGCGCGCATATCCGTATCACAGAGATTGAGGCTTGGGTCGTCTCGGTAACTTCCTTTCTGGAACACCATGCAAAGCACGCGTTGGAAGCTAGCAGCACGCACCAGGACCCCGACAGAGAGGAGACGCTGCGAAACCGGAAGCTGTTGGTCAACACGAGCGCAGCGGGCAGCAGCACTGCAGCTGCAGGCAGCGTGTTTGGGCTGCCAGGTCGCGACCGAGCGGCTTTTACGGGCCTGCCGCTGGTGCGGCGGGTTGTAATGGCTCAGGTGCTGCTGTCGTGGATGGGGCCGTGGGGGAGGCAGCTGCCCGAGGGAGCCGAGGACGCCATTGGTGAGGTGGTTGACAAGGTAGGGCCGACCCAACATGAGTTTGAGCAGCTATTACGTTCAAATTTGCAGCGACTGGCATACCGGCATGCCGGCATACCGGGCCCACGAGCACACGCTCGCTCGGGGCTTTGCTGTACTACCATCTGTTACCTGCCTAGCCCAGCAGTGGGTGGCTGACCCACTTGCGCCCATGCAGCTGTACGGCATACACGTGGCCTCCGTCTCGCGCCGCGGCATGGTGGAGTTCCTGCACATCTCCAAGGCTGGCGGAACGTCCTTCAGCGATGTGGCAGGTCAGCCCCTGTATCGACAGAGGCCTTTACTTGCCGCACCACCGCAACTACCACCCGCTGCCAGCCACTGGAAATCCCTGCAATTGCTGTCGCGGCCCGCCGTGCGTTCACCTGTTCTAAGGGCTAAAGCTGCTGCTGGCCCAGCTCTTGCACAGCAGCCGGCTGGTCACTGTTGCCATCATTCATGCACGTCGCTCGCTTGGGCTATGGCGCGTGCATTTAGCTGCCCGCCAACTGCCGCTCCATCCACGCGACCTGCCCAGTACCTTACCGGTATTAGGAGGCGTAGTCCGTTTGCCCCATTTTGCCGTAAGCCTACAATACCCTACCCTGCCTCACACTCCAGACGAGAACGGCTGCGCCATGTGGGGCCATGCTGATGGCAACTTGGACGCGTTGGACGACCAGCACCGCTGGGTCAACCTGACGGCACTGCAGGGGCGGACTGGGAGGCGCAAGAGCAGGCAAGGCTACTGTCCGCATTCACCTGTCAACTCGTACCCCGTGAAGCACAAGCACATTGCAGACGCGACAACCTGCTTGCATGGCTAGCCTGGAGTGACTGCGGCCCGCACAGCAGTGGCATGGGCATTGCCTATCGAGGCCCAGCTGTTGACATGCGCAAGTGACCCAATACCGTTGCAGTCTGCGCGTCAGAGCCTCTCATGCAGGGGCCGAGACACTCACGGCTGCCCTCACCACCCTTGCCGCTGCAAACATTCCTTTGCGGACCGCAGCGGGGCACTGTACGGCCAAGTGGAGCGAGACACACGTGTGCACGGCTGCGCCGCCCGCGCTGCCTATGTGGAGGCGGAGGGCCTCCGCTACATCTCCAACGGGTACACCCTGCAGGGCGGCATGCAAAGCATGTACGACACGCACGTGTGCCCCCAATTCGTCAACGTGGTCATGCTCAGGTGGGCAACTTTAGGAAGGTCGTTGCGTGCTGCTGCTTGAATGCCTTGGGAGTATGAAGCTCGTGGCGTAAGCCATAGTTCCTCGTCCAACGATAGGCACCCGGATGGCAAGGGCTGTTCAAGGGGACCGATACCAAGTACAGCACAATCATGCGTATACATGCGGGAGCTGCATCAGTCGTCACTCCTACACTGTAGCGTGGTTTATGACTGCTTGGACCGCGACACACCGTGCCGTTGTGCTGCCCCGTTTTGTGCCTCGTGCCAGGGAGCCGCTTGAGCGGCTGGAGTCGCACCTCCGCTACATGATCCTCACCTGGGCCGACAGCCTGGAGCGGGAGGTCCGCGAGGGCGGGCCGCAGCTGGGGCAGCTGCTGTGCAGCAACTGGCGCAATGCACTCCAAGAGGCGGGTCTGTGGCAGGACGTCGCTCCGCCCCTGGCGGACAACTACATGACACGGTAGGGGCCATGCACCACAACAGCAGCCAACAAGTGGTGTAGTATTTGCTCGTGCTTGTTGATCACGAACAGGCTGTGTGCCCAAGCACCGCTGGAAGGAGTGGGAGCTCCTCTTACTGCTCTTGAACGGTTTAAGGTCATGCCCTGGCCTCCTCAGCTGCCAATGCAAACCACCCCTGCGAACCCACTCACGCAGGTCCTTCCTGGGCGAGCTCGGCTTCCACACGCCCGTGGGCTCCATCACCTCCGAGCACATGGCCCTGGCACGGGCGCTGCTGCTGCAGTTCGACATGGTGCTGGACCTCAACGCGGGGCAGCAAGTGGGGGACACGCTGCTGCAGCAGGGGCTGGGCTGGGAGACAACACTGGCGGAGGTGGGTACGGGCTAGGTTTGCCGCAACCAATGTGCGTCTTGTGGACTTAGTTGCTGCTGCGGGGGCATGGGCTGGGACGGGTCGACAACCCTGGCAGAGATGTGGTGTCTGTGGCCGTACCCCGGCTTCAGGCCAGGGTAATGCACGCGCGGGCGTGCACACACCGCCAGCAGCGCCTGGTGCATCCATCTTGCTGTTGCTGCTTCCCCACCCCTCCTGCAATGCCGGCACTGTTGCAGGTCCATTCGCGCGCCTACGACCATTTGGCAGAGAAAAAGGGTCACGAGCCTGACCGCTGCCTGCCGGCTGCCCAGGACGAACTGGTTGGCCGTGGGACGCAGGGTTCGGACGTGGCGCTGTACAAGTGCGTGCAGGGGTTGCAAAGCAATGCTGCAGCTGAGGGAGTAGCTGCTTGGTCCTCAGACAACTGCAAAGATCAGTTCTTTGGTAGGAGGTGTGCAGGCCCGTAAGCTAGTCAGGCCTCGGGCTGCTGACCGTGCATTACGTCCACGGTCCTGGCGCTGTCGTACTTGCAGAGCATGCCGTACTCCCAGACAACCGGTGCCAACACGCCACCCCTGTGCTGCATGCGGTCGCACTCACCGTCTGCTTCTGCAGGTTCAGTACCGCTCTCAGCCGCCTTGACCACCTCTTCTTCACCATCACTCGCATGAGAGGCCTGGAAGCAAGGGACGTCCTGGACGGCGTGCTCAGCGCCGGCCGGAATGAGGAGGAGCCGGCCGAGCATTGCGGCATGGTCGGGTACGCGCGCTGAGCGTGCGGTGCTGAGGATGGAAGCAGGCAAGAACCGGCGTTTCCAGACAACGGGGAAGCCCTATGCACGGTCCTACGATGCCTTGTGGGCAACCCGTCCGTGGTGCCGTATCTGTGAAGGCTCTGTGCGTGCGGTTGGCCGCGCGCGGGCTAGCTGGGCTGTTGGGCCGCTGAGTTGCGTTGAGTGAAGCAGCGAGGTCTTTCCTTTTGCGCCTTCACCGTGTATGCCAGGTGTTGCACGTGCATAGCCTTAGACTGGCTGGAAGCACGCATGGGGGGCGTTCGGGGTGTACACGTGTGGCTGTGCGCGTTACTTGCGTACCAGTGTCGTATGGTTTTACACTGCTACGCCTCTCCGCAGAGCCGGCTCACAGCACGGAGGCCCTGCAAGGGTCCTCAAGGCAAGAGAGCGGCCCCCAAATGGGGCACGCTCCCTAGGCACACCCCCCTCGCAAGGGCGAAAGCCACCCGGAAGACAGCACAGGCGAGGCCACACGCTCACACCAACCACGCTGCACC
>VFQN01001047.1_pt1 | contig 48568 bp, 74 predicted proteins | sample 3512371 | NCBI WGS metagenome assembly VFQN01 (sample SAMN10412370, study PRJNA504923) | tailings metagenome | isolation source: Replicate 2 from Balatoc abandoned mine | place: Philippines: Itogon, Benguet | collected 2017-08-28
TCGTCAGCTTCAAGCCAAGTGAAGAGACGACCTTGAGGACCTACCCGCAAAAAAAAGGTCTCCGATAATCCCATAACCCTTCTCCTAAAAAAAAAAAAAAAAAAAAAATGGGATGCACTGCCTAGGTGGGTTGCAGGAAACTGAGCCCAAGCATGACCCGCCACAGAGACCAGGGGCACGTTGTACCGCCGTATTGAAGCAGGTGTTGCAATCGACGGTCGACTGTACTATGGTAATGCCCCAGATAGTCTGTACGCTCACTGACAATGAAGCTTTTTGGCGCAGTTTTGCCACGGGGGGCCTGCAGCTGTCCGTGCGTCGTGCGGCATGGGGTTACGTACGAAAGGGCGAGAGAGTGGGTAAGTGCAGGTAGCGCAACGCATATATCATTTGTATGCCTTGTTGTGATGCTTATATAATTTTCATACCAAAACACCGTCACTTCGTAATCGACACCGTGTCCTCCACCATGCGTGTCGCGTTCTGCGTCCTGGCCGTTCTGGCCTGCGCCAGCGCCGTTATGGCAGGTGGCGGTGGTGGAGATGATCCGACTGGAAAGATCCCTGGCGTGGTGGACCTGAGTAAGCTTCAGAGCCATGGCTGAGCAGATCGCTTCGTTCGTTTTTGGCTCCGGCGCGCCAACACCTATGTCGCGGCCTGCTGCACGCAGCCCCTGAGAACTTTGATAGCATTATCAACGGCAAGAAGCACGCGCTGGTGGAGTTTTACGCGGTAAGTTGCCACCTGGCAACGTTGCGCGCGGGGGGCAGCAGCACTGCTGGTCCGAAGTCACTAGGCTGGCAATTACGGCCACTGGCATGCCTTGACCAGGCCCCACGTGTCTACACGGCTGTGCATATCGACGCACGCACCTGTCGTGCGAGAGCAGGGCGCAAGCCATAACCCTGGACCCCTGTTGCGTTGGGGCTCACCCCGTTTGTGCCTCTTTGCTGCTACAGCCCTGGTGCGGCCACTGCAAGCGCCTGGTGCCCGAGTACGCCAAGCTGGCCGAGCTGGTGGCCGCCGACCCAAAGCTCAAGAGCCGCGTTGTGATCGCCAAGGTAGGGCTCAAGTGTTACACCCGCATCGGGGTCGCAGCAAGCAGGTGTGGCTGCTGGGCCGCCCAGCAGGTACATGGCCGTTTGGTCTGGACGCCAGGACTCACTCCTGCCGTGGTGTATGCGTTGGCTACGCAGGCTGATGCCGACGCCCACCGCTCCCTGGGCGAGAAGTTCGGCGTCCAGGGCTTCCCCACCATCAAGTACCTGGCCCCCGGCAAGGCTCCCACCCAGGAGAACGCCGTTGAGTGAGTACGGGAAGCAGTGCGCACATTGGGCGTCGGTGTATTTCGTGCTAGTGCTACCGAGCAGAGACGAGGTTGTACACCAAATTTATCTACGCTGTTTGTCGTTGCCCCACGCAGCTACAACTCTGCCCGCACCGCCACCGCCTTCATTGAGTACCTGAAGGAGAAGATGGCTGCGGACAAGGTGAGCGCCCGCAGCTACAACACTTCGCGAATGGCTAGGACTAAGGCCTTTTCGGGCTACTGCAGTGCGCCACCGGCGCACCAAGTGCACGTCACAGGCCCATCCCCATACTGTTACTAACCACCAAATCACCAGCAGCACTACATCTGTCCGCCATTGACTGACCTGCTGCCGGTTCTGTTGCACGCGCCCCCAGGGCTTTGCCCGCGTGGAGGCCCTGGACCCCCTGGCCTCCAAGTTCGCGGAGGCCAAGGACAAGGCCGCCGTCATCGCCGAGGCCAAGGCGGCCGTGGCCAAGCTGGAGGGCGACGCCAAGGCCAGCGGCGAGCTGTACGTCAAGTTCATGGAGAAGGCCGTGGAGAAGGTGGGGGAAGGGGTGTTGAACTAGTGAGGCCGTCTTGAAGGGATGGTGGGCGGCTGTGCTTGACAGGACTTGCTACTGTGAACCGCTCGCGGTCGTGAAACGTAGGTACTTTGCGCAACTCGGAGCATGCGGTGCAGCTCGCTTTGTTCATGGGTGGAGCCTGTTGCTCGGGGCCCACCCTTATCGTGCTGTCCTCCTCGCGGTGGTTGTCCCACGCAGGGTGCCGAGTACCTGGGCAAGGAGAAGGCTCGCCTGGAGAAGATGCTGGGGACGGGCAGCGTGGCGGAGTCCAAGGTGGAGGAGATGAGCAAGAAGACCAGCGTGCTGAGCGCGTTTGTGGACGAGGAGTAGACAAAGGCCAAGCCTCGTGCTCGAAAGTTGGCAGCGTAGGTGAATGCGCAGGATGCATGAGCGACTGGGAGCGATGGCTACGTAGCTACTTGCAGGAGGGATTGTGCCCTTCTGCTCCGCTGCAGATGCTGAAGGTGTGCATGGTAATGTACCGATCTGCCAGCTGTTGGTCGAGTGCGCCAAGTGTAACAGAAAAAAGAAAGGATTTACATCCCTCCACACCATTTGGTTCATTCAGGCATACAGGCTGTACTTCATTTCCGAGATGTAGAGGCGTAGCAGCCAAAGAAGTACGGCGACATACACCACTCGCGACAATAAAGCACAGAGTCCGCAGCACGGCAGAGATGCCTACACTACCAGGCAGTGGCTACCTCTCAAATAGACCTGATCCCGGACTGTGCTGTTAGTCCACACGTATTGACGTGCATCATGGCCGCCCCTCCCAGACCACCACCATGGCTACACAGCTATTTATATGCGTCATACCAATCCTCGTGCGTATAACACCAGACAGATAAAAACAACACCGATGCACATGTCATGAAGGCATTGCAAAAGCTCCTCGGACAATTGCTGCAGGTCCCTGAACGACTGCGACAGTGGCGCAGTCCACGTCAGCTTTTATGCCGTTGCTCTAGCTGTACGGCCATCGCTGCAGGCAGGCATGGCCGGAAGCCAATTCCTACTGCCAGTCCTAAACAAAAAGCCGTGCCGTTCTCCCAGTATTGCACTCATGGCTTCCGTGACTGGTCCAGTCAGTGCCCATCAGGATGCACACCATCCTGTGACACGTGTGACGAAACAAATGAACATCAGTACAATAACATGCGGGTACTGGGTAAGCCAGGACACAGCCTGTGGGAAGCCGTCTACAGTGCTTTTCTGATGCATGAAAAGATGCGTAGCAGCATACCACTGCCCTTCGTCGAATGCACATGTCGTCAGACAATGCCTCTCAGCGCTCAACCCCTTAAGGACGTGGTCTATTCCGAAATCCCCGAGCCTTAGGCCATGGGGTCCGGGTCTGTCGAGTCCGCCACGAACTCTCGCCTCGCCCTCTCGCCTCACTGTCCCTGCCCATACTTGGCCTTGACCTTGCAGTACGGCAGCATCGCGCGGAACTCGGCCCGCAGCAGGCGTGCGGCCTCCAGGCTCTTGAAGTAGGCCAGCGAGCACTTGCGCAGGCCCAGCATGCGCGTGAGCGGCCGGAACAGCGCCGTGTCCGACCAGCCGTCCGAGGAGGTGAGCTTGAGGCGCTGCAGGCAGGGCAGGTAGGCCACCATGTCCTCCACCAGCTCCTGCAGGAGCAAAAGCGGGGGGGCGTCCGGGTCAGAGCTGATTGCGTCACAGGATGTATTGGGGATGTAAAAGACCTCAAAAGAAACGGAAAGGCGCTCCCCAGCCGCTCGTGGCGGTGCAGGAACTCGGCGTCGTACTGTGTGAGGCAGCAGCAGGTAGGGCAATGCCGACACCGAGAGGGAGACACCTGCTGCTGTAGGAGGTATCGTCCCAGGCGCCAGGCCCACCTCTGTGATGCAGCCCGCCAGCACGCGGATCTTGAGCACCTGCAGGTGGTGCAGGCTGCGCACCATCTGGCGCAGCGCGTTCTGCAGCTCGCGCAGGTCCGCCTGCTCGTTGACCTTGTACACCGCAAACACCAGGTGCGTCAGGTTGGAGCACTCGGAGGCGATGGAGGTGATGCCCTTGGCCTTGACGCAGCAGTTGGACACCACCAGGCGCTGCGGGGGGCCACCGCGACGTAGGGTTGTTTACGTAAGAGTTTGGAACTCGACTGAATGGCTTACGGCTGTTATTCTGGTGCCCATCGTGTGGAACCATGCCGTGCACGCAGCGAGCAGTACTGGGCGCGCAAAAGGGAGTAAGGCAATGGCAGGAGCTATTATGCCCCAGGCGCACCTGCAGCGGCATGCCCTCGAACTCGGGGAAGTGGCGGCACGTGGTGCGGCGCTCCAGCGACGTCAGGTTGCACAGGCAGTTGGTCTGGTCGGACGGGAGAAAGCAGACGGGCGTCAGTACTACGGACCACGAAAAGAGGCCAGAGGGGAGAGTGGTGATGATGACCTGCCCTCGTCGCAACAACCCACGGTTTCGGCGCCATGCCAGCATGTTCATAAACGGTGGGACTCACCTCCTTGCGGCGGAGCTCCACGTTTTCGAGGAGCAGCGTCTGCAAAGGCAGCGGACAAGCGGACAAAATAGCACTTGTCACCAATATTGACAAGGTGGGTTGTATGACCGGCAGGCTGTACGACCGGCAACGCGTGTGCACTACAACACGATAACGACACGACTTCTCGTTTTCGTCTGGCCAAACTAACATCAGGGACACGGCTGCTGGCTGCACACCTGCAGGGCGTCCGGCAGGCTGACGGCGGGCAGCTTGATGGGGTCCACGCGGGCGAAGCGCGCGTTGGCGGCGGAGCGCTCGGCCTGGTCGCCGTTGCCGTGCGCCGCGCCGCCTTGCGGGTTCTCGCTGGGAGGGTGGTGCCTGCGGCCACAGACGCCCCAGCACATCGTCAAAACCAGCTCTATACATGCTGATACGCACGTCTCAAAACAGCTGGACGAACCGCTTGTTGACCCACCCACCCCCACCTGAGCTCCAGCTGCTGCAGCTTGGTCAGCCCTCGCAGCGCGTCCCATCCCGCCGTCTGGCTGGCCACGTTGATGCAGCCCTTGAAGCACAGCCGTGTGGCGCCGGGCCACGCGGTGCACAGGCCGGCCAGGATCTGGTCGAACAGGATCGGGTCCTTGGACGCCAGGCCCTCCTTCGCTGAGCACCTGAGAACAGGCAGTGCAGCAGTGGGCTCCTCGTTGTCAGCGGGCCAGATAGTGCACGTGGGCTCAAGCACTACCGGTACTTTTCCCGTCAGCCATGCGCCCTGACACAGCACCTGCTACCGGGAAACAAAGGGTGAGCGTTTGCGCACCTGAAGTCTGTGATGTTGGCCAGCGCGAGCAGGGGAAGGAGCGGCGACCACCAGGACATGAGGCCCGCCGCGCCGCCCGCCGCCGTGGGTGCCTGCAACGCCGCAATCACCACCGCCGGGGGCCCCGGCGCCGTGCCGACTGGCGCCACGGCAGCCACCATGCCGCTGGCGCCTGGTGCGCCGCCCTCCGCCGCGCTGATGGAGGTGCCGTACGCCGCCGTCTTTGCGGCGGGCGCATTGTCCAGCACCGACGCGATGACGGCCGCCCCGGAGGTTGACGGCAGCTTGGACGCAAAGTCCAGCAGCTCCATGCACGCGTCCTCCTGTGGGTTATCCCGCTCACAGTGGTTAGCAACACGAGATGTCTTAGGAAGGGACAACACCGTCCTGCTGATTCTCCGCGGCGCACTTGTCCGTTTGAGCAGTCTCCCGGCCTTCGACCCACCTGGTGCCACTCGCGCTCGTGCTCCGGGAACTTGATGTCCAGCTTCTGCAGCCTGCTCCAGCCCGCGATGCGCACCAGGTCCTGGCTGTGGGGTTGCAACAACACAAGAGACATTCTCAGTCAGCGCTGTACCCTAAACAACACGCGAACCCTGCCGCACGCACACCAGCCAACCCACACAAGGCCAGCCCTGCCCAACGCCCGCGGAACTCTTCCTTCCTGCTGCTGGGCCCCTACCACCCCCACACCTGTTGGGGTAGCGCAGCTTGAGCGACACCAGCGCCGGGAACTCCAGCCCGGGCGGTACGTTGAGGCCGTCACTGCCCTCCGACACGCTCAGCTCGATGGAGGACAGGCGCGTCAGCGTGGTCAGCAGCTGCCAGTTCTGGGTCACCATGTTGTGGTCCCCCAGCGACAGCGACAGCTGCGTCAGGCCCGTGAGCAGCCCCACGTGCGCGAACAGCGGCCGCTCGGTGCCGGGCCACGGCAGGCGCGTCTGCGGCGCGCGCAGGGCCAGGTACTGTAGGCGCGTGAGGTGCGGCAGCACGGCCACCACCGAGGAGTGGTACGTGTAGCGCAGGGCGGAGATGTGCAGCTTGGTGAGCTGGTTCAGGGCGGTGAGGGGCGCGAGGGAGCCGGTGTAGGCGGCCGCGGCGGCTGGGTTGGCGGGAACCGGGTCGGGGCGGGCGGGGCGGTAGGGCGGGATCTTGATGGTCAGGTTGCGCAGGTTGGTGAGCGCGCCCACAATGGGGATGTGTTCGGTGCCCCACTGCGCGTGGGACGCCTCGTCCATGGTGAGAGAGGTGAGCTGGGTCAGCGGGCTGAGCATGGTGATGTGGGAAGGGCCGGGGGCGGTGGAGAGGGACAGGCTCTGAAGGCGGGAGCCGCAGATGCCGAGCAGGTTGGCCACGTAGGTCCAGGACGTGTTGAGGTCCGCGTTGTGCGACGCGATGTCGATACTGTCGGGCACGCGCACGCGGAGGTGCGCGACGTTATCGGGTATAAGGGTGGGCAGCGGCTCGGGTGAGATGGCGGCGTGGAGCACCGTAGGGAGCGGGGGTGGCTGCTGTGCTGCGAGACCGGCCGGGGCGCCGGGGGCGCCGGGCACGCCGGGGGCCTGCAGCGCAGCCAGCGCGGCTCCGGCGTTGCCGTTGAGGAGGCCGGCAGCGAAGGCGGCAGCCAGCGCAGCAATGGGGTGCTGCTCCTGCTGCGGTGGCTGTGGCTGTGGCTGCGGTGGTTGCGGGGCTGGGGGAGCTGCTGGGGCGGGTGCGGCTGGGGCTGGTGCGGCTGGGGCTGGTGCTGCTGCGGCGGGTGCGGCAGGCGCCTGTGCAGGCTGCGGCTGCGCGCCTGCGTGTGGGGCCTGGGAAGCTTGCCCAGCTGCTGGTGCATTGCTGCTCTCGCCGCTGCCCGAAGCACCCGCTCCCGCGGTATCACCCTCGTCCCTGGGGACCTTGAGCAACCAGCCCCTGTCATGCATATGCTTATCGAGGCTGTCTTTTACGTCCTGAGTCACGGCCATGAAGGTGTCCTGCAGGTCGAGGTTGGCTGTTGTCGCTTTGGGGAATGCTGTAGGTAGCTTCTTTGTGCTGTCCTCGTCGAGGAAGCTTTCGGGGATAATGTACAGAGTGTCCACAGTGCCCGCAAGGCATTCTCCCCAATGCCGGTTCAGCAGGCGAGCTCTGAGAAGTCCTGAAGACGGCAGGAATGTGCCGACAGCCTGCAGGAGCGGGGAACGGGCAACGCACGAGCAACAGGCAAGATGTCAAGGGGAGTAGCAGCAGCAGGTGTCAGCGACGGCGGCAAGTCATTACGCGACCATTTCATAAACTTTTGATGCGCCAACAAAGCGCAAACGACGTTTGTCGACGAGCGGGAGAACTGAGTCACTACTCACATGAATGGCCGGAGGTGGCAAGAACCCCCAGTCTATGAAGCTGTCATGCGACATTCTCTCAGCAGCCTAAGCCGTTCGCGTACGGGGTTGCGCGGCTGCTGCTGCTCAGCTGGCGCCGCTCAAAGCCTTCCTCAACGACAAAAGCGCCAAGCTCCTTTATGGTCTTGCAGGTTCGCTGTCCTGCACACTCGCCGGGATTTGCCTCCTATCTGCTATTAGGGCAAACTATAACGACCTGACAACCTAGCGCAGCTGGGGCACCGGCTTAAGCCGATGCGCCCCAGGTGTCTAGCCGTTTAAGGTGTTCAAACGCATTCATTGTAATGGCTCAGTAGCTGAGGGACGTGACATGCCCTGTAAACGGGCTAGGCCTATCAGACACACGGCAAGAAAAAAAGCGGGCAGCTCCTTCCCAGGCAAACCACAGTTATAGCTATGCAGGTCGTCAACTAGATTGTAGAGGAGCTCTAAGAATGCGCCGAAAGATGAGAGGTATTGGGCAACGGACGTACGGCAGAGCACTTAGGAGCTGAGCCTCTCCCCTGGTGGGCCTGGTCGTGGAGTGGTTGCACGTCATCGGGAGCCCCTAGTAATACAGTATCAGCACAGCACGACTCTAAACTAGTCAAGCCCGACACAGTAGCAACAGTCTCTGTCTAGTGGGTGCTTCAGGAGGTTCCGGCTCTCGACCGCAACGTGGTACGGAACTTGGACTCGGCACAGCTCGGCACCCACAAGACGCAGCGTCAGCTTGTGAGCCGCGCAGGCTGCAAGAAGCTTCGCAGGCGCATGCAGCGGGTGTCCTGTACCTGGCTGCTGGCTCCCTGTCACTGCTGCCACGCACGGAACGCACAACCGTATGGGCCAGAAGTAAGGGCCCAGCGCGGAATACAGTGCTGCAAAGACAAAAGACACAGCATCCGTCATGACCACGGGCGCCTTCATCCCCGTCAGCGCAGCATCCCAGGCCCCCTCAGACACGCTGCACAAGCTTCAGGCCGTCCCGACGTCGACACGCTACCTGCAACCCATCCCTTGGGCAGCATCGGCCTTTCCTGTCCCTGCCAAGCGTAGCAGCACGCCACCTTCCCGCTGCAGCTCCCCCGGCCGCAGTGCGCCTGCACTGTGTTGCCTGCCCCTTCACAGCTGCTGGTACGGCGTCCGCTCCTCCAGCTCCTGCAGCAGCTGCCGCAGCGCCGCCGTGTGCGGCCCCGCCGCCTCAGGCAGCGGGCAGTCCCACGGCTCCGCCCCCCACGCGTTACCTGGAGGGGTTTGCACATGGTAGCCGAAGCAGAGTGCCAGACATTGTTTAAGAGCCATTAGAAAAGACGCTGCTTATAATGGTCTTCAGAACACCGTCGAGGGAGGTTGATGCGCCAGAACAGATGGGCAGACGGCAGGCCTCTTCCTGCACGACCACCCACGTGGCTGCTCACCCGGCGGGCAGAAGACGCGGCTGAGGGGCTGCACCCGCTTGATGCAGTTGGTGATGAAGGCCTCCCGCCACAGGTGCCGCTCCCCGCAGCGGGGCGGCCCCTCCGCCAGCCGCAGCCCCAGGCGCGCCGCTGCCTCCCGCACACGTGTCAGCACCACGCCCGGCAGCGCACCCGTGCCGCACGCGTGCAGCACCGGGGACTCCCCGGGCTCTAAGACGCAGTGCATGGGTGGCAGGGCAGGCGCAGGCGGGCTGGACGGGGTGGTGTGCTGGGGCAAAGCCTTGTCAAGCAGTGGGCATCGGGTTGCGTTCCAAGAGCACCGTCATGAGCCTGTGTGGCGCTGCACTGGTGCGGTAGTGCTTGATGCGCGGCATCCACACGTTGAAGCAGCTATGGTGCCGTCAGCGGCGTCAGGTGCCAGCAGCGACGAGGTGGAGCACAAGATGCGTCCGAAAGCCCCGTATGCGTCAAGCGCCACCCGTCCTCCGTTGCCTGCTACGGCGGGTGGACCCAATGTGCAGTGGCTAAAGGCCTCTCACTGTTGCTTCCTTGCCAAGGCCCGCCTCCCACCTGCTTCCAAAAGCCCCGCTCTCACCCTGTGCGACAACGCAGAAGTTGGTGACAAGGCCCTCCGTGATGCGCCCCTCTTGGTCAAACAGCAGCACCTGCGCACCACAAACAGGGTCGAAAGCAGGAAACTCCTAATCAACATACATAATGGTGAACATCAATGCAGGCAGAAGGACGCCACCCATCTCCGCACCTCCGCGGCCTCCGGCGGCTTGGCCTGCTCCCACTGCCTCCGCTCCAGCACCCAGCTGTTGGCCTTGGCCCCCGGCAGCTCACGCGGCCGCCCCATGACGGCAGCCTGTGGGGGAGCGGGGGGCCGGGTAACCGCACAGCGGCAAAGTAACTGAACCGGAAACGGTCAGCCTGCGGAGGGCGAGGTTAGCGGCAGGGGGCGTGGGTCATCGCACAGGTGCTCACCCATATCCGGAGCTACCGGTTGCGTGATGGACACCCAACGTGGGGGATTGCGCGGGCTGCACCACCGCGGCTGGGCTTGGCGGACGAATGCTCGCGCGTCGTGTGGCAACAACAGCATTTTGGTCCAGCCCAATTTGCCGTACATGTGTCGAGCACGGGCATGGCGGTCCTAAGTGAGATGGCAGAGGCTTGAAGCTACACTCTGGCCTCTCGGCATGGGGGCTCCAAATGCGCACCTCTACGGCGTGTTCCGGGCCGAAGGGGGGCGGCTGTACGGACTTGACGTACACGAACACGTGGGCGGGGAGCGGTGGAGAGGTGGCGGTCTCGTTGCCTTCCGCGTGGGGCCCAGCCTGACGCGTCGCTTGCAGGGTGCTTGTGCCCTCAGTGGCTGCGGCGTGTTGTGGCCCCAGCTCGGGTTGAGCGTCCGGGGGTGACACGCCCAACACTAACATGGCGTGCTGGAAGGGTGGGGGCGGGAGGGAGCCAAGAGAATGCAGTGACTTCATCATATAAAAAGTGCGGTCATATGTGGTATTGAGAGAGAAAGCTTCAGGGCATGGAGGCAACAGGGTGCACGTTACCTGCACGTTGGGTTTTGTCGGCCTGCAGTGTGACAATGAAACCGTCTCACTGGGACCCTCCCCACTGTGTGACGACACAGCAACCGCTGCTGCGCCCCGAAAGTACCTGCTCAGAGGAGGCAGCGTCCTGGAAGAACTCCCCACAGGTGTCCCGCACCAAGGCTGCCACCCGCTGCCTCATGAAGTCGCCCAACATCAAGCCCTGGCAGGTAGGAGTGGGGGGCAAGCCTGTTTTTGCTGGAACAACAGACGGTCATGCGCAGATGGTCACGACAAAGGTACATGAGGCAGAGGGTCAAAAGCCCACCTCCAGTCGTGCAAAATTGTCCCGCCCCTACCAAACCCTCCCCAACGCCTGCCTGCGGTGGCCCCGCCAGTTACGGTGTACCTGGTCGGCAAGTGCTGTCAGGAGAGGATCAAATGGTTTAGAAGTCCTCGTGTTGATTATCTCTATCCCCCTGCAAGGTGCCAGGAGTCCAGAGGCATGTCCGTGTGAGCACTGGCCGGTCACAGGGGGCAGGGACACCGCTGGCCCATTAGTGCAGTCGCCAACCTCTCTAGTCGTCGCCGGTGTAGATCCCAGTCTACAACAGCTCCCGTGTCTGTCATCAGAGCTGTTGTATAAACTCCAGCGCTGTGCTTAGCAAGGACCTGCTGCGGCGACATTTCGCATCGCCGGTCAAGCCTGCCATCCTCGTTGAGGAGGCCCGACATGCTGTAATCACGTTGGTAAGAGCTTCGTTGCTGCGTAGCTAGAGTTCTTGCTGCGCCTACGAGTCGTCGCGAGACACTAAGCTGCGTGACAACAGAAAGACGGGCCGTGGCGGTTGGCCTGCCGGAAGGCACGACGGACACGTGCATTGCAAACTCCTTGCCACTCTGCGTGTTGCGATGTCTGCACTGTGTAAGGCACGTAATGCCATATGCAGCCTCAGCATGCTTCCAACTACCCAGGCGCTGCTTGGTGTACCAACCAGCGCCTTCCTGCAGCCGCTGCAGGCCAACTGCTTGGCACAGGCCTCGACGCACTGTGCGCGAACCTTTTACACTGCCCGACTTCCCATGGCCTGAGGAGCGCCTGCCCATGGCTACCGGTACACAAGTTGCCCAACACTCCACGGCCCGAAGGCATCGCTCCCGCGAAGCCATAAACAGGCGAGCCTGCCGTTGCATCCTGGTCCTGGCCGCAGCACCTGGTTGTGAACCCCCAAGGGAGGGGATGTTTCTGCCCCTCAGGTCTTAGGTACCCGCATGCGGCGGGTACCCTGGCCCCCTTGTAACCACTGCCACTTGTTAACCGGCCATTACTCCGGTGCCAACCTACGTTTCGTATGCGCAGGGTGCCACCAGCATGCGGCTCATGGGATAAGAGGTGAGGCATGCTGCTTGATTAGCGCTGTGCGGATGAATGAGTCTATTACCAGCTTCCATTTGCTGGTTCCTGCCCAATCACTGGTCTCCATCGCCATGCAACTGTGCTTCAGCGTCTTACCATGCCCTGCCCATGAAGCCTGCCGAACCATTTCATAGGAAGGCCAGGGCCTGGAAAGGAAGCCTCAACATTGGTTACGGCAGCAACCGGCAGGTCGCAGACAATATTCCTTAGGAACAGGTGCACTTGGCCGCCAAACCCACGAGCATCTGGGGCCGCCTCAGCATCCGCCCTACCAGTTTCAGCCCCACGCCAACCGCTCCCATGCTCCCATTACTGCCGCTAAAACGAAACGCCGCTCGGCAGAGTTATGTGGTTGGTCAGCGGCCCACCAATCACATCCAAGCTGGCAGGTCCACCACCCTAACCGTCCCGCCGTTGCTCTATGCCGCTCGTCGCCACTACTTCACGTGTCGTGTTCGGCCCCAGGGCCGCAACCTATGCAGTAGCGACGGCAGCAAACAATGCCGCCTGGGGCCTGACAATCTGTGCCTTATCAAGTACGGCACTGCCGCTACCCCTGCCTTGTAAGCCCCTGCGGGTCATGCCCCGCCTATACCCTTCCTACGATGCCTTGCAATGCCGGGCAGCACTTGACCAGCAGCAGCACATCCCTAACCATCGTATGTATTTCTCCGACCCTTGCCGCCTGTAGCACGTACCGTGCCCACAAGGTCACTGCGCCCCTGACAGGCACCCAGGTAGAGCGTGGCCCAGCCTCCGCTGGCAACGGCGCTTCAGCGCCCTCATCAAAACCACACCACGGCACACCACTTCCCCGATGCGGGTTACCGTAATACTCACGCGCACATACTCGAGCACCAGCAACCTGCAACGCACGCTCCCCATCACGCACACGCGCCACGCAGTACTTGCAGCTCTCTCACGTTCACGACACACGCGCTAACACACAATATGCACGCACGTGCACCCTGCTCTCTATACACTGGACGACCACTGCCTGCCAGCACTCACATAACCCCACCGCCAGTGCCAAGCATCCCCCCTACAACACCCCGAGCCCCCCGATTGCAGCACCCCCAAGCGGAACCCGACGCCCCTTACATGGCAATCCCAGTGTTCTTGCGAAGCAGGTCGATGGCCCAGCTGACGTTGTTGCTGCCCCCCGCCTCGTCCCCGCACTGGCACACGAAGGTGACCAGGTTCATCCACTCCTTGTTGGGGCACTGCGCCAGCATGGGCCCGGCGGTTTGCTGCAAGGGCACCACCACAGCAGAGGGAACATGCGGGGTCAGAAGCGTGAGCTGCGCACCGGTCGGAAGCCCGAATACCGACCGCTCCATAGACAATCACATCCACCGTAGGGCTGCCTACCTCCCAGCCCTCCCCCGCTCCAGGTGTCCATTACCTTGGCGGAAACCACAATCCTCCTTTCCCTCCCGAACTATATACGTGCTCCAACCCGCAACCGCACACCCTGCCAATCCTTTGCCTTCCCTAACCCAACCGCCCCGAAACGTGCGCCACCGGTCCGCCACCCACCGGCATGACGACGCACAGGTCCCCCAGCAGCGCGATGGCCGCCCGCGCCACGTCCTCGCTGTAGGTCTCCCCTGGCGTCTTGTCCGCCCCGATGGAGGCCACGAACGGGTACACGGACGACAGGCTGTGCGTGAGGCGCTCGCGCGTGGCGGCGCCCACCTGCGTGCCCGCCGTGATCTCGTCGCCCAGGCCCTGCACGATGCCGCTGAAGGCGTCGATGATGCCCCGCCGCAGCACGTTGTTGTAGTCGTACGTGTCGTAGTCTGTACGGCAGGCACGGAGGGTATGAGGCAGGTTAGGCGCAATGGACGGTGGGAGGCAGGTTAACCGCGCCTGGCCGTCACGGCAGCTTGGCATCACCAATGGGGACGCAACGAGACCGGGACGCACGCACAACGGTGCCATCTACAGCGGCCTTGACTGCACCGCCTCCACCGCATAGATGGCAGCTGACAAGCTCCGGCCCGCCCTTCTCCCACGGCCCCCACCCCGCGCTGCCCAGCCGCCAGGCACCCACCGTTGCTCTGCGACATCTGCACGCTCATGCCCATGGCCTGCAGCAGGATGGCCAGCACCGCCTCCAGGTACTTTGCAAAGTCGCCCTCGATGGCCAGCGCCATGTCGCCCAGCACCGTCAGCAGCTCGGGCTTGATGTCGCGGTGCACGGCAGGCGAGCCCAGGTTGGCCAGGATGATGTTGACCAGCTCGTCGCAGTACGGCAGGATGGCCTTGCCCACAGCGCGGCACACGTCGCCCAGCACGCCCACGGTGGACATGCACACCTGGGGGACGGGGGTGGGTGTGCAGGACGTGTGATGGTGAAACAATGGTGGAGCCGGCGTGGTGACACAGGCGGACCGACGGAATAATGCGTTGCTGTTGGGTGTGGATGTTGAGCTGCATTGCTGGGCCTGTCCTGACCTCAAGGAGGGGCCAGCGGCATGTAGCGAACAGCAATGAAGACAAAGAACGGATTGGCGTACAGGAGGCTACTTTCCCACGAGCTGCGGCTATGAGTGCACGGCGTTGCGGCAGTCGGCCCCAGCCCAGCAGGCGCACCTGCCACTGCGCGTGGTCCCGCAGGCCCGCGTGCAGGAAGGCGGCGAACTGCGGCAGGTACTTTTGGAAGTTCTCCCCCACCGCCACCGTGAAGGTGCCGGCCGCCAGCATGGCCTCCTCGTGCACCCCCACGCCGCTCTGCGTGCTCGCCAACACCTTGAGCAGCGTCTCCATGATCTGCGCACGTGCGGTGGGGAGGCCAGGGCCAAAAGCGGGGAAAGGTTGAGGATCAGCGGACTGCGCAAATGAGGCCTGGTTGTGCAGGCGCACTTGCAAGGGACATGCGGCGATGGCACAGGGTGGCGTGCAACGCAAGAGCGTGCGTTCAACGTAAGGACCGAATGCAGGCCAGGGGACCAGGCACCAGGGCGCCAGAGGTCTGAGATAAGGTATGAAGGCAAGCCATGGCCTAGCCCATTTGCAGTTTCCTGATCGGGTAGCCAGGTCCCAAAGGCCCCGATCCGGCCCCCGCCCACCTGGTCCGCGTACGGCAGCAGCGCCGCCTTGGAGTCGTCCGTACGGCACAGGCGCTCCATGCACACCTGCAGCATGCCGCAGAACTGCCCCTGCAGCTGCGCGATCTTCTCCGCCTGCTGTGGGCTGTGCGCCGGCATCCCGATCGTGGTGTTGAGCTGCCCCAGCACCACCTGGATGTACCGCATGCACACACAGCAGACGACACGCTCAGGATAACCGAGAGGTGAGGGTCAAACGTGCAGCTAATCAAACTTTCAGACGAATTGTGCCCCAGGGCGACTGGTGGGATGAAGTCCAGCGCCGGTCTGAGGCTGGGTGCATGCTGTTACTGCTACACCCGTCAGCTGTCAGATTGGGTCACCACAGCATACGGGTACCGAATGGACAAGTTGGGGCCAGAAGTTCACGAGACGAGCTCACGAGACGACAAGCCATCGTCTTCGTGGTCTCCTTGGTTGCCCACCCCGCCCCGTCCCCTTGCGCCCAGGCTGACCTGCAGCAGCGTGGCCACAAACTCCCGCGTGTCGTGCGCCGAGGTGCGGACCAGGTCGTTGATGGCCTCGTAGGCCGCCACCTGCGCCTTGCCGCTGCTCTCCACCGCGGGGTGCGCGCGGAAGCCCTCCGCCGCCTCGTACAGCTTCTGCACCAGGTCCTTCAGGTAGGGAGACAGCGGGGACGTCTCGTCTGCGGGCGCACACGGAACAGGAGGCGGCATTGGCGTTCAGTCAGCGATGCGGCGCGGGAAGCGTTGGTCAGCTTCTAAGCCGTGCGCGGGGACCAGGATGCGTACAGCAAGTGGGGGTGTCACTGGTGCCAGTTCAGTGCTGCTGTTTGTACAGCAGGCTGGATAGGAGCATAGCACTTCATCACCGCGCCAACGACATGACTGACGCTGGTGCACCTTGGACCACTTGCAACAGGCCCTCAGAACCACAACCCGACACCAGCGCACCACCTGCCACCACTTCGAACCCCCCACGTCGACACCCCAGCGCTTGCTCACCCTCGGGCTGGTAGCCCAGGGCCAGCAACCGCACTGCGTCGCACACGTAGTAGGCGACCTTGGGGTCGTCCTTGAGGGACTCCACCAGCGCTTGCAGCAGCCCTGGCAGCATGTCGTTGCCCACGATGGGCGCGGCGCCGTCCGGCTCGTTGCCGTGCACGTGCTCAAAGATAGAGCCCAGCGCCCACGCAGACGTCTCCTATATGGTGATGCGCGAACGTGCACAGCACAAGGCACGGGCGCGGACTGGCGGTTAGACGGTGGCCCCCCTCCGAAACGCGTTACGCACTGCACGGCACCGGACAAGCACGCTACTCGCCCCGGCGCTAGGACCAATGGTACGATTCCGGCAATGGAGCATGATGACCCACCCGGCAGAGGCGGTGCGGGTCCTTTAGCCCGCCCAGTAGGAAGGGCATGCCCTGGCGCACGATGCCGTCCAGGGAGGACACGCTGGGGCCCTCCATGATGGCGCCGAAGGCGAAGGCAGCCGCCTCGCGGAAGTGCCAGTCCTCGGGCGTCCCGTTGCGCGTGAGGTTGGTGGTGATGAAGGGCAGCACCTGCACAGCGGCGGTGGGGTGTGCAAGCGGCAAGCGGCCCGTCTCAGCCCGAGTTTGCGCAAAGACGTCTAGTATGGCGCAATCTAGGCGGAGCTAGTGCCAGCATTGTGGGCTAACTGCCCACGAGGGAGCCGAACCCAGCAGGCAAGTTGCTTCCGCTGCTCCTGGTGCGACCCACATGCGGCATGCACATGCAACGACACAAATACGCAGTCGTGTACGCCACTTCAGTGCAAGCGCATTGCCAGCTCCCTGCAGGCCTCCACCGACCCAACCGCCCCAGCCCCCACACCCTGCTCCCCACCCCACCTGCTGCACCAGGCGGTCCTTGCACACCCGCGCCAGCAGCTTGAGGCAGTACCCCGACGCCATGGACACCGTCCACGACCCCTCGTCGTCCGCCGAGTCCTCGTCCTGCTTGGTGAGCGACTGCAGCAGGATGGGCAGCAGGTACTCTGCCGCAGCGGCAATGAAGCCCTTGCAGTCGCTGTCCTTGCCGTCGTCCAGCAGGTCCAGCTCGTACTCCGCCACGGTGCTCCAGAACTCGATGGCCTGGGTGGCCACCTCGTCCTGGTCGTCCTTAATGGCCTTGGTGGTCAGGCCGTACAGCTCGGTCATGTAGGCCTGCAGCTTGCTGTAGTAGTTGTCCGCAATCTGCTGTAGGCACTGGAAGGCGGCAATGCGCATGGCTTGGCTGCTGGCCTGGGTGCACTGGCACACCACCTGCATGAGGTAGGTGCGCTCCTGCTCCACCTCAAAGTTGTTCTTCGCCAGGTGGATGGCGTTGGTGAGGGCGTGGATAGCTGCCAGGCGCGCCTCGTCCGACTCCTGCGCCCCCATGCCCGCCACGATGGCTGTGAGGATCATGTTCACGTGCTCCGGCGCCAGCAGCGACTCGTCCACCTCCTCGCAAATGTAGCCGAGGGTCATGAGGGTGGATTGGCGGGTTCCGGAGACAGCGGGCTGGGCGTGCATGTTGCCGAGCAGGGCCGGAATGAGGTTTGGCCACTCCTTAGCCTGAACGTCAATGCCAGCGATCTTGGCAATGACCAGCGCGGTCGTCTTGCGCACATCGGCTTTCGGGGAATGCAGGCATCGCAGCAGCACGTCGCGGATGTGCTGCTTGAGCTGCGGCTCGACAGCCATCCACTTGTTCATGAGATCATTCCTCCGGGCTGCATCCTTTGCGTCCACAGCGTTTTTGATAGCCAAACCCGCCGCCTGACGCACGTCGTCTGGGCGCTCCTCATTCCCAAGCTCGTTAGTCACGCTCGCCAAGTAGCTGGGAAAGTTTGTTTCCTTAAGCTGCGCTAGGTGCTGCTCAGCGGCCTGTCGTGTGTTTGAGTCCGGGCTGAACGTCGCGACAAGCGCGGCGCTCAGGTCTACGATTTGTGCTGCGCTCATTGTTGTTTACGCACGGGAAGCTTAGGTTAGGGCCCCAGGCGGCCCGGGGCGATGTTCCTTTGTTGTCAAGCTGTGCAGATCGGAGTGTCAAGAGGCGCGGGAAACGAGACTATCTATGTCGCGGAGCAGGCAGCCGCTTTGCAAACTAGTACAGCAACTGCCGCTACACTGTCTAAGTCGGTGCCGGTGTGCTGACAGGGGACACCAGCTCTACCTTCGGGAATGGTTTTACGGCAAAAGTCTCGCGCGCTAAAATGCAAACTGGACCCCATGGCATCAGGGACTGTTGTTACACAAAAGGAAATGAAATCAAAATGAAGTCAAAGGGCATACAGAGGCCGCAGACGTGTTCTGGTGTTTCGATGTAGCATGCTGTCGCTTGGCAGCTCTCCGCTCGCGCAGTTTCGATGAGGAGGACCACCATGGTGCTTTGAGGACTGAGCTCTTGTCAGCTCTGTAGCCCGTGCGCGCATGCCGCGAATTTGAAAGCGCACTACCCACTCGGCGGCCAGCAGCCCCCCGCTTGCCCATCCGCTTCCAGGGCAGGGCGCTGGCTAGCACGGGTAGCCGAGAGCCTGCCGCGGGGTTGTGTGCCACCCCAAGCTTCTGCAAGAAGCAGAGCTGTGGCTCTTGGTGGCATCATGTCGTCGGGGCAACTCTGGTTGGCGGCCCAGTGGTGCGGACTGGGGATGTCACTTGACGCCGAGCTGCCGTGCGAATGGTCCCCAAGGCGCCACGTCCCCTATGGTTCAGCACTTTGCCAAGAGCTCAGCGCACCCTTGCTTCCATGCATGCTGCTGCACATACTAGCGCCGGCAATGACTCAGGTATAGTGCCTCCTTTGCTGATGGCCTCCCTTGGCCCCCGCCAAGATACAAGGCCAAAACCTTTGGGCATTGCGCTTCAGCAGGCCGCAGGCATGCGCCTGCTATGGAAGTGCCTACTGAATAAGTTGGTCTGCCGGGCATGTTGTGCCGCCCTTATCCAGTCGCTTCCACGATGTCGTACGGTACGGCATGTCAGGATGTTGGGACGGCCAGCAGCAAGTCCGGCACTTTCCCGAACTAGCAGCGGCACCGAGGCCTTGCCATACGTGTTGCTTTAAACAATAGACGCGGACCTGCCGGTGGCTTAGCTGGCATGTTGCGCTCCAAGCGTCACGCGCCCAGCTCGTGCCCGTCACACTTGGTTCTGGTACTTGTGACAGTTGCACCGACAGCTGCTACCTCCTCACGCACGTGAGGAAATGCTAAGGGCCAGCGTGGTCCCGGCGCTTTCACCGAGCGCACGGGCACGTCACCGCGTGAGTGCGGGGTGCACGGTGGTGCACCCTACGGCTGCCCATTGTCGCCCGCACAGGTTCGAGAGGTGACTCCGCGCTAAGCCTGCGTCTTGCCCACATGCGGCACACCGGTGGCCCTTCTCCGTCCATTGCATGCTTGCGCCTTCGCTTGCGCTCCGTCCAAAGACGTGCTCCGTCCAGCCGGCCCGCGGATACCAGCTTACGTGCATTCACGCGACTGGCAACGCTCGGCTCCCATTCAGTGATGAGCCTTGCGCCGGCACTGTCACAGGCGATCCAGCTCTGCACAAAATCAGGGCAGCTGTCACCTCGGAGCCTGGACTGTTGCCCACCCACACTGCCACATGAGCACCTTGCTCGCGACCAGCCGCCATGCCAAGTGCAGCTTGCCACCACTGTTGCCACCATGCGCATCTGCATATGCCTCACGGCGTGCATAGCTGCTTATACCCACAGTCCCACACCCCATCGCCTTTCGCAGGAATGCCTCCGAACAGCCCTTGCATCGCTCTAACCTTCTGACCTCTAAGACGACAGAACTTGCCAAGAACGTGGCACGCCCTCAAGCAAATAAACCCGCGCCCCCGCCTCCTTTCCAACTACCCGCGCTCCTAGTCCTAGGTCAACTCCTGCCCATCGACGGCTCCCACAGGCCTCCCTCCCGGGCTCGCGCCAACCGCCATATGCAACTAATGCGCACTCAAACCGCAACACATCACGTTGTACTGCCTGCTGCGCTCTACCTGTAGCTCGCTTACAACGACATGAAAACCCACTCAACGCTCACTCCTGCGGTGTTGAGCCCAGCCTGCCTTCACTACCCAGTGCACACATTTTCACCACCAACTTGTCATGACCAGGCCCGCTGCTCCTCCGTTGCCCCGTGCACATCCCAGCAGTGCACCACACGCACCGCCTGCCTAGGTCCTGCATTCGGTCCTCGCCCACACCCCTCGCCCGGCTCACTCTATGCAGGCCGACTGCTTCCGTGTGCCACTCCACCGCTCTTCGCGCTTACCCCTCGGGCGGCTGCCCTCCCCCCAACGCCGGCCGCATTACCGTGCTGCACCGATCCACCCAAGGGAGGTCCCTTGTAACCCCTCCTGCCTCACTGCGGCGCCCCCTTGCCCCCCTGCCCCAGGTACGACCGCAGGTTGGCGCAGGCGGCCTGCAGCTTGGCGTCCTCCTTGCAGTAGCAGAACCGAACCTGCGGGTCGGGTGGGTCAGTCGAGGGAGTAGGGGCAGCAAAGGGAGTCAGGAGGAGCGGGTTGTTACAACGACCGTGAAAGACGGAGGCGCCCCTGCCGAGGGCTGCTCCATGGATTTTAGTTGGGTGAGCATGATACAAACATTTGCAGAGGTTCAACACTGGCCACAAGCGGCAACCCCACCCACCAGGTGCCGAGGGGGGTTGTCCCCCACGTAGAAGCCCGAGATGGGGATGGTGGTCACCCCGCCCTCCACCGTCAGCCGCTTGGCGAACTCCACGTCGCCCTCGCCCTCGCGCAGGAACTTGCTGCAGGCAGGCAGGTGGGCAGGGTACCGTTGGCAGGTAGTTGATAAAAACAGAAAGCACATGCAGGCGGGTTACCTTCTTACCCTAGCGCATTGCTGCGGATGTCAGCAGAGAGTGGGCTACTTAAACAACCAGTTGTTAACGGCAGTTGCTAAGGCCAGTGAACCGGACAAGGTGGGTGCACCAAAGGTGCTGGCCGTCGCGCAGTAAGTTGCTGCAGGGTCAGGATGGCATGGAAGGGTACGGTCCGCCAGGAACCGGCTTAGGTCTGGTCACCCTTCAATGCACAGCACCCCATGCCCAACCCTCACGTCGGCCAGTTGGCAGAGCGCTTGGACACGCTCCAGGGCACAGGTGCTAATACACACCGCACTAATACACGGCCACCACCCGTCCCTCACTTCACGTCCGCCACCAGGAAGTACGCCCCGTTGGCGGGCATGCCGCCGTACAAGGGTGCTAGCACACACCGCGCTAATACACGGCCACCACCCGTCCCTCACCTCACGTCCGCCACCAGGAAGTACGCCCCGTTGGCGGGCAGCACGCCGAAGCCCAGCGCCGCCAGCTCCACCTCCAGGTAGCGCCGCTTGGCCTCCAGGCTGGGGCCCAGGGAACTGCGGGGAAGGCGGTGGAAGGTCGCAGTAACTAGCGGAAAGTGCATGTAGTCGCAGTAGGAATGAGTCTTAAGGATGTACCTGTTGCGGAATGGGTACAGCAGCCATCCAGTGCAAAGAGCAGCTGCGACGCAGAGTTGCGCCCGTAGCCTGGTCCTGCTTGGTCCTGGCCTGCCGCTGCCCGACGCACACACCTGCCCGCCCTGGGACTGCCGACGTGCCGAAAGCCACTTACTGCCGATTGCCAGTTACAACCTAGTGTGCGAACGTACAACGACTGCCAACACCTTTAGCGTGCAGCGTGCGGGTACCCGTCAGCGTGCAGCTTGCTGGCACCCACTAGTAAAAGTCGCTCTCCTTGTCGAGGCCGTGCGCCACGGCGCGCTGCAGGCTGGAGGGCACGGTGAAGACCAGGAACTGGTGCGCCTTGACGATGGGGATCAGCAGCCGGGAGGGGCCGGTCATCCAGCCCACCTGCGTGGGAGTGGCAGGGGAGTCAAGGCGAGGGGAAGGGGCGTTTTGGGAATGCGTAATCCATCCAGCTTGCGTGCAGCAGCAGGGTGAGGGCGCGAGGTACGGGGGCCGGGCCTCGGGGCGGGTCTTGCAAGCGCAAGCCCCAGGCCTGCAACCGGCAAGCGTCATCCTTTCAGCACCTACACGGCCCCCTCCCTCATCACGGACGCCCTCCCCACCCCACCGCCATACAAGCCACTTCCCAGGAACCCACAAAGCGCCCACCTCGCATGCCGCACCCCACCTTCCACGCGGTGAAGGAGAAGGTCTTCCCCGCGCTGCCCAGCCGCACGGCGCGCTCCGCCATGCCCGGCAGCGACCGCAGCGACACGTGCCGCGCGCCGCCGAACACCAGGTGCTCGTACACCTCGTCGCACAGCGCGATAAGGTCGTGCTTAATACACAAGTCCGCGATGGCGCGCAGCTCCACCTCCGTGAACACCTGGGGGTGGGGCGCGGGGTGCGTTGTAAGTCGCCGGGGGGCCAGCCACAGGTTCAGCTTGCTCCCTTATGTGCTGGTCAGGACCAGTCCTTTGAATGCCTTCACCGACATGTTGATCATGTGCCCGTACCTGCCTCATCCCCTTGTCCGCCCTTCCCCTGCATGCGCGTGGCTGGCAATGGCCTGACATGGCCGATCCCTCCCCACCTTGCCGCTGGGGTTGTGTGGCGTGTTGACCATGATCATGCGTGTGCGCGGCGTGACGGCCGCCTCCAGCTCGTCGACGGGCACAGCGAAGTCGGGCAGCCGCAGCCGCAGCGGCACGATGGTGGCCCCCGCGCGGCGGGCCATGGAGGTGTAGCTGTCGTACATGGGGTCAAACATGATGACCTGGGGGCGGGCGTACGGCAGGCGGGCGGTGTTGGGTGCATGGGTGGGGTGCGGCAGGGGGTGTACGTACGGCAAGGGGGTACGGGGGTGCGGCAGGCGGGGCCGATGGAGGAGCGGTGCAAGAGGGAGAGGCGCTGGCGGGTGCACGGGGCAAAGTGCATGCAGCAGCCACCTAGAGCCAGAGCCGGTGGAAGCGTTGCGGTCTGCCGCAGGTGTGCAGGCCCGCAGCGGGACCACCGCTTCCAGCCCCTCGCCCTGGTTGCACGTCCCCAACCCCGCAGCAGGGCCAGAACTGATGCAGATCAGCGGAGTTCCCCGCATGACACAGACCAACGTAGGCCCGTGGCACTGTTCATACCTGCCTCGCTCCCTGGCCCCGTAACCTCCTCTTCATGCAGCTTCCGTCCTCACACCACCACCCGACTGCTGCCACTGCCGCCCATCTCGTCCCCACAACCCCAGCCTTCCCCTCCTCACCCCTTCCCTCATCCTTCTCCCACCCGCCCACCCCCCACCCCAACCCAAACTTACAACCACTACTATCGTACTATGCCACGCGTACCTCGTCCCCAGGGTTCAGCAGACCCAGGAAGGCCGCAGCCAGCCCCTCCGTGGCTCCCACAGTGATAAGCGTCTCGCTGGCCCAGTCCACGGGTAGCCCCTGGTTGGCCTCGCTGTGCCGGGCCACAGCCTGCCGCAGCTCTGGAACCCCCAGCAGGGAGGGGTACTGGTTGTGGAAGCTGTACATGGCCTCCGAGGCGATCTGCTTCATGGTGTCGGGTCCCTCTGCGTCTGGGAAGCCCTGCCCCAGGTTGACGCTGTTGTGCTCCATCGCGAGCTTGCTCATCACTTCAAATATTGTTGTTGGGAGTGATCCAAAAAGGGTGTTGCCGACTGCATGGTGCTTTGTGGCGTCGGCCTGTTGGTCGGCCGTCGTGGACTCGGGCGCCATCGCGGTCGGGTTGAGGTCAGGCGCTACGGAATACTAACTAAGGACCCCCCTGACGATGAATGTACAGTATAAGATTACCAATAGGGCATGCTGTCAACGGCCTGCAGGCCAACCTGATGCATCGCGCACTAAACCGACTAGGAATGCCACGTGGCCTGAAGGGGTCAGCGATAAAATATTGAGTTACATTAATTAATCGTCTGATATCCTGTGCCATTTCCCTGCGGGCGCACCAGCTTTTGGGTCAACCAACCAACCGAGAACACGTGCAAGGGCATGGCCAGGGCTCTGACTGGGCCAGCGTCCTCCCTCCTTGAAGACGTTGTTGCACCGCGTATGAAGCTACAGCCGTCTGTCTCCCTTGCCATTCTTCTTCCCAAATCCATTGGCTAGGGAGCCCCCCTGCTGCAGTGCCCGCCCTGCTCCACCGCATCCGTACGGCTTGACCTTTGCTGCGGCCCTGGTGCGGCCCTGGTCGGCACACCCAGGCACACCTCAGGCCTCGCTGGGTGTCCCTTATGGCGTGTGGCATAGTGATTAGTGAAGTAGTTCCGAGAGTTCATGGCTGGCGCTACGACAGGCGGGGCACCCACAGAGGGAGCGAAGAAATTCCGCAACCCAAAGCAAGACACCCTTCCGATACGGGTGCAGCCACGCAGGTACAGCCGTCCTGTGATACCGTACTTGCCCCATGCTGTTGTGCACAGCCAGCCTCGCGTGCCCGTGCCGTGCGCTGTCATGTAAGCTGTTACGTCATGCTTACAGTTGATGTATTGTACCTTGCAGAGTAAAGGATCCGAGCGAAAGGGTGGCAAGCTGCCCGGTGACAGACAGCCTCCGTCCAGTTGCGTCACGCGCATGGTCTGGGGCCTGCTTACCGCTGCAATAGTCCGGTAATGAGCACGAGCCACGTATCGGATATGCAGGCCAGGGCAGCCCAACAGAGGCCCCGCGCCCCCGCCCTTTCCTCTTCCCCCCGGTACGGTATGCCCTCCCAGGTCCCAGCCTTGCCGCTGCGCCAAGCACGCGAAAGTGGATAGTGCCGTGTCTCCCAATGTCAAGGTCAGCTCCTGATGCAGCGGTGTGTAGCAGCAGGCGCTGACTGCCGGACGCTGGCTGCCAGACCCCTCTCTGCGGCGTTGAGCGCCGTGGTCGCAAACATTTGGCCCTAACGGTGCAGTAGCGGTCAGAAGGTATCTTCCGAGTAGCGGTTATATAAAGGTGACATGCCATCTTGTCCTTACGAAGAGCTTACATGTACCTATTCCCTAGCCATGTGAGATGTACAGCGACCCACGGGCCGGTTGTGCGCTAGATGCGGTGGGCGCTGGTGCGGGCTTTTCGTTTCGCTTGGTAAGCCCAAAAGTCAGAACCCTGTTCATGATCCTCTTTGACTGCAGCTGCGCTGGCTGACGGCTTTGGCGTGGCTCCTCGAGGATGGACTATGAGAAATAAGGGAGCCTTGCGTGCTGTTGCGTGGAACCAAACGCCACCGAGTCCTTCCTCCCTAAGCACAAGAAAGCGAGCAGCCGAGCAGGGCGCGACACATCCAATGCTGAGCAATGATGTTGAGCATGGAGTTCTGTGAGGTGATGGGCAGCCCAGTGAATACGGGGGAGGCATCGCACAATCAGCAACTAGTTGCAAGCTGGCAACCTGTGCGCGGCTGGCGTTCCTGTCATGGGCACGCACATACATCATGAATTTTTCATTGTTGTCGAAGGCTTGGCCATGTGCGTTGCTGGATGCAGCGACAGGTTGGGCGGTCCTCTTGACCGTCAGCTTCTCGCAAGCCGTCAACAGGGAGATTGCGGCGGGCAACGGCAGATAGTAAAGCCACATAACACCTTCTTTTAATTCTGCGTATGCATGCGATAGGCTGCAAGTGTAGCGCTGGGTGCAGGGTCAATGGTGCCAATTGCCGGACAGATAGTTTCACAAAATATCATCCAAGCTCTCTATCCGTCTCTCTAGTATCCGGGCCAGCAGGAAGCATACTGTGCGAGGCATACACAAGGAAGAGGTGCTTTAGTGTTGTTGTCATATACAGTAAGACAGCATAGCCGCTGCAAGACGACGCCGATAATATCTCAACCCTCAGGAGGGCAGGACCCAACACAGCAGCACCATCAGGGCATATTTGCCTCAAAGCCACTTTGAGGAGCTGGTCTGAATGCCTCCTGAACCCAGCGCGGGCTGCGGCCCCGCTGGCGAGGAGGCCATTGGCGACGAGTCTGGGGCGTTGCCTCTGGCGCCCTCTGCCCCCAAGTGGAACGCCAACGAGTTCCAATGCTCAATATGCTACGAGCTCCTCCTCAATCCTGTTGTCGGTGGGTCGCCTTAGGAGGCGTACACACGCTGCGAGGAGAATCGCGAGCACAAACCTCAGGGGCACACGCATTCCTGCGGATATGCCCGCAAGTTGACTATGGCCTTACTCTTCGTATAGGAACTGCAATTGTAGTAGGCGGTTTGTTGACCCGAGTCGGGTCGTCTCTGTTCGATTCTGTTTCCCGTTCCTTCTACTGCGCACCAACGGCGCGCGGTTCGCGTCATGATTTCACCTCAACAGGCAGCTGTGGGCACGACTTCTGCAAGCACTGCATTGAGGAGTGGAAGACGTCGCGCCAGTTGGTTGGGCATGCGGTGAAGTGCCCTATTTGCCGCGCGGTGCTCCTGCCCTCTGCGGACCAGTCATTTGGTAAGCGTAGCAGATTCCTGGACCTGCGCGCCTGCCTTGAAGGCCGGCTTTGCTAGAGGCGCGTGTTTTGTAGTTGCGTCATTTCCGTGTGGGGCCGAAGGACCGACACACTGTTTTCGTGCTTCTCGACCCTAGCTAATCGTCGTGCTTCATGATACTGTTTGCAGGTGTTTGCATACGCCTCCGCGAGACTATCGAGAAGCTGTTCCCGGAACAAGTGGCACAGCGCAGACAACAAGTCAGTCAGGCGGCCTGCTCCAAACGCTCGGGTGGGTCCCTTGTACCAGCAGACTCCACATTCTTGCTCGCAGACACCCAATATTGGGCTGCCGCTGACTTAGCTGCGTACGAGGCGCTGCCGCAGAGACGATGCTCCCTGCAACACCTGCTCCTGAGCTTGTGTACCGCCGTCGCACCCCCTCACCTTGCTCCAGCCATCCTAACGTCCGCCTTCGTGTTGCCCATACCCACTCATTCCCCATTTCTTGCAGAAGATGATGCGGCCCCGGTCCCCACCTCCAGCGGCACAGCCACCGAATCCACCTCCACAACCGCCAGCACCAGCACCACCACAACCGCTAACCACCACGCCCACGACGCCTCCCCCACCGCCTCCTCCGGCGCACCCCCGCCACGCCGCGCCGGCTCCCCGCACCCCAACGCGCTCCCACACTCCCACCACGACCACCACCACCACCACCACCACCACCCCGACGAGGAGTCTTACCCCGCGCAGCACGCACAGCAGTCAGCGCCCTCCGTCCAGCCCACACCGCCCGCCGCTCACGCCGACCCGCCCAGCCCCTTCATGCTGGACCCGGACCTCCTGCACCAAGCGGCAGAGCAGTACCGGGAGCTCTCCAACCTGGTATCCGCCATCACCTCTGTCCCCGCGCCCCCAGCAGCGGTCGTCCACGCGTTCACCCAGGCGGCAGCCAGCATGGCGGACCAGCACCAGCTCCAGCACCACGGCCTGCAGCCTCTGCCGTCGCACCAGGCAGCCGAGCTGGCGCGCTTCTTCCTGTCCTCGGGCGCTGCCCTCACCGCTGTGCCCACCTGGAGCAGTGCAGCCAGCATCTACCCCGCAGCCCTGCAGATGCAGGCGGCCCCGCAGCCGCCGCAGCAGCAGCACGACCAGCAGCGGCCGGCGCTGCCGCCGGCGCCGCAGCCGCAGTCCCAGTACGCCCGGCAGGACGTCGCAATGGCGGACGCCGCGCCGGTCGCGGCAGCGGCTGCGCCGCCGCCGGCGCTAGACCCTGCCGCTGCCGCGGCGTCCATGGCGCAGCAGCTTGCCACGGCGGCGGGCGCTGGCGGCAGCGGCGGCAGCAACTTCCTGCAAGCTGCGTTAACGCTGCTGACCTCTGCTGCCGCCACGTCATCGGCGGCAGGGCAGCTGCACACGCTAGTGACGGCGCTGCACCACCAGGCGGAGGCGGCGGGGACGCCGCTGACGGCGGGTCCCGCAGCCGCCGCCGCGGCGGAGGCCGGGGACGCGCTGCGCAGCACTGCAAGCACCGTGCAGCAGCTCACGGCGGAGACGGCGGCGCTCAACAGCCTGCTGCGGTACCACCACCAGCAGCAGCTGCAGGCGCAGCTGCGGGCGCAAGCGCAGGCGCAAATGCAGATGCAGATGCAAGCGGTGGCGGCGGCGCACGCGCAGGCGCATCTGCTGCAGCTGCATGCCCAAGCGCAGGCGCAGCAGACGCAGTACCTGCAGAGCTACCTGGTGCAGCAGGCCGCTGCTGCCGCCGCCGCCGGGCAACAGCAGCAGCAGCAGCCACAACAACAGCAGCAGGGCGGGTCGTCATACTGCCTCCTCGGCACCGGGCAGCAGCAGCAGGTGCAGCAGCTGGCGACGCAGCAGCCCACGGTGCAGCCGCTGGTGCTCGGCTGGGGCACTAGTGGGCAACCGAGCGTGGTGGCAACTGGGCCTGGGAACGCTGTTTACCAGCCTGGCGTGGGGCTGGTCTATCCCGCCACAACAGCGGTGGGGGCATACCCGCAGGCGGCTACGCAGTCGTACCTGGTGCGCTCCGGGGCGGTGCTGCACCAGTCGCTGTCGCCGGTTGGTGCGGGAGGGAGCGCAACCGCGGTGGTGCAGGTGCTGCCCGTGGCGGTGCAGGTGGCGCCGGCCATACCCGCAGCAGCAGCAGCAGCTGGTGGCGGGGTTGGTGGGCTAGCGCACACGGCCCCCGTGTCGCTGCTCACGGCGTCCGGCAGCAGCGGGAGCAGCATGGTGGCAGGAGGCCATGACATGGTGTGGGAGCAGGGGGCGGGCGTGGCGGGAGGGCCCGCTGCGGCCGCGTTCGTCCAAGGTGTTGTTCCCGGGGGCCAGCAGTAGCAGCAGCAGCTCGGGGCGCCGGCTGGTGTGCTGCTGGCTCCCCTGCGCACCCAACCATCTCACTAAGGGTCTGGGCAGGCAGCAGCTCCATGGAGGCGGGGGTCACGGAGGTGTGCTATGGGATGAGACGGCGGATGCAGGGTTGGGTGCGGGCCGGGGGCAGGCGGCAGCGATATGCATACTGATGTACAGATACGCACGCACTGCGCAGGCGGCGCTGCGTGTTTTTGTTTTCGGTTTGAGCGCGACAGGAGTGTGGCAAGCTGTGGTATGTACGTGAGGGCGAAGGAGCAGCAGCGAGACGTGGACAGCAGCAGCAGCAGTAGGGCGTTGCTGTGTGTTGGGGAGAGAGGAGCCGCCGCCGCCAGTTGCGCCGCCTGAGCTGAGTGGAACGCGAGAGATTGGGGTGCCCAGAGCCCCTCTGCAAGCGAAGAGGCAGCACTGCGACAGCCACGCGATCACAACACGTGCTGGCCTGCCAGGGAGGGGCCCGCAGGGGCATGAGTGGCAGCAGCCTGAGCGGCAGCTGCAAGCGGCAGCGGCAGTGGCGCACTGCAGCACGCCGCTGGTTTAGGTTGTACCGGTATAAGGAGTAAGCGAAGGACTTGGCGCGCTTGAGGGGCAGAGGTTGGAGCGCGGGTGCGCATGCGACCGCAGTTGCGGAGGAGGGACCGAGTCCTTGCCGTGCGAAAGGTTTTTGGCGTGAGAGGGCGCTCAGGGGGCCGACCCAGGCCGCATGCACGTGTATGCGGCAGCAGAGAAGGGAAATGTGAGACGGGTGCAGAGGGCAATAAAGCTTGTACTTGAAGGCAAGGGCTGCACCGAGAGGTATGAGATACATTTTGTGCGGTGGCGGGAGGAGGCGAGCTCGTTGGCACGTGCGGAGGAGCTACGCAGGGCCCTCGTGGCAGTGCGTGGAGACGTTCCCGGGTGTGGCTGGGTGTGGACGTGTGTGTCACTGTTTGCACGCCCGACGAGCATTGCAAAACCTTCTTGTGTTGGGTTACTGACCTTACTGCCAACGTGTTCTATGTAGTTTGGGGGGTTGTAGACAGGAGACGTCTGCAAGTTTGAGACTGCTACACCTCCCGTAGCAAAAGTCGCAGCTAAGGGCAGTAACAGCAAAGGTGCACGTGGGGGCTATTGTTTAAAGGCGGTTACTTGGGCCATTTCGTTACCGCCGGGACTGTGCGGCCATGAGGATGGGCCCGATGAGAGGGCCGCCTGCCGCACAGGCATATGTCACATAGCTGCATGGAGAAGTGGCGTCGGTGGTTAGCACGCTGCGGCTAAGGCACACTGGGCTGCTGTTTGGGTGCATGGCAGCTCAGGAGCATTATGGGATGGCGTGTGATGCAGGCACACGGTACATTTGCCGGCAAGGGAGAAGTAGGCTGTAGGCACAATCGCACGTCTGGAAGCTGCACGCCGCGTGTGTCACACGAAGGCACCCCTGACGGTCTGTAGCGCAGGGTCACCCCGCCCTCGGCTGCCGTGGATGATGCTGTGCCCCCATGCCTGCGGTGTTTTGCCGCCTCGGAACTGGAGCCGGGCAGGGGCGGGGACGGGCACGTGTGACGGCGGCCGAGAGCGTCACTTTCTGTTTCGCAGCAGGAGACATGCCCCCCAGCTGCTACGTTTGTTGTGCCCAAAGGGGGGTAGGCATGGCCTGCTTGTGCGGATGCGGGTCACCTGGCTTTGCTGCATGACGTTCGTGCTGCATGTTTTGAGATGCACAGCAGGATGGTGTCCCATTGGGGAAGGTGGCGCAGCGTTGACCGCTGCTGTCTTGGAGCTTTGGACTGGAAGGGTGTGCAAGGAGAGGAGGGTACCTGGAGATGCAGGGGTGGGGCGGTGTCGGTTTGGAGCAGCAGTCTGCCGTTCCCGAAGTGTGGCTTGGGGGGTGCCTGTATTACGGTTGTGGGGAGGGCACGCTGCAGAGCGGCAGAGCAAGTCCTAGGTGTCGAGTGTCTCCCCAATGTGGCACGTGTCACACTGTCTACGCAGCTGCAGTAACAGGTCCATTTGATTTGCGAGGCTTTCATCATTTGATTTACCACATAAACGGCGAGCTCGCCCGAGCCGCTCCGGAAAACACCGCGTATGTCGGTGGCGTTCTTTTGCAGAATTGCTGCTTGTAGCCTGGTATGGGTCAATAGCTATAGGAGCACTGCTTTGCGACAGGCGTTTGTCCCCATCCGGGGGCTTACAAGGGAACTTGATATCGTACATGGAGATTTGTGGTAGGGTATATGAGCGTGGCTAAGCCCTGTGCCCGCTTCCGCGGACACGCTGTGCGTATGACTGGCAACCCAGGCAGGGGTGTGTCTCCCGCTGGTTTTGCTCTCCACAGAGCAACTGGCGTGACGGGTGCATGACGGGGCTCGTGCCACTGCAGGGCAGTCCTCCGTGTCTGGGGCAGCCTGTTGACAGTACAGCGTTCACTGGAAGGGTGTAAGCAGGGCGTGAGACAGGGGTGACCCCGTCGAAAGACCCTTAACGAGTACATCTTGGTACGGAGTGGATTTGCGAATGGCGCGGCTGGTGGACTGTATTGGCGACGTGACGCTGCGTGGGACCCGAGCACAGCGCGTTGCTGACGTGTAAGGTCAACGCGGTCATGTCCCTCCTCCCTTCCTGTCCTTTCCGCGGCTCCCGTACGTCAGCATCTCTACATGGAGTACGGTAGTGTACTGGAAAGCGCGCTGGCGGCCTGAGGGTCCGGCCAGGCCCCAGCCACAGGAGCTTCCCGCATTCCCGTCCAGGCCATTGTCACGCCCATTTGCTGGCTGGGTGCTAACTGGGCAAAGACGCACCAGGACGCACACACCAGGGCTTTTCGTCTGATACGGGATAGACGGAGGTGTTGTAGGGGCGGCGTAGTACGTAGGCTGGCTGTGCTGGCCCCACGTGCTGCAGTTCCCGTAAGCCATGCCCACAACCCTAGTGCCACCTAGTGATCAGCATGCCGCGATCCTGGTCCGCTGTTCTCTTGCTGTCAGAGGCCCCTATGACAGAGCTGGAATCCAGGCGTACGCGGTGTCACTATCACTGTGCCCCTCGCCGGGGACACCCTACAACTACATGTCTGCCGACCGTCGGCCTATTCCCCAAGCAAACAGACTTCCGATATACGTTACAGACCTGTACAGACATACAGTATACGAGAGAGAGAGAGAGACAAAGGTGCGGCCCGAGCCCAAGTGCTCGGCACCAGAGTACGGCTGGGCATGGAGCTTGGCTCCACGCCCCATGCAGTGCGCGCTAGGGCTACCCACACCCCCAGGACAGCATCTGGGCGGTACCACCAATAGACCTGACACCATGCTGCTGTCCGGGATGGGTCTGGTGGCCGATGGCATGTGGCATGAGGGCACCTTCATGTCCTCCGCAGAGTTTGGATTATGGCCGCGCATGTACACCAGACGCGCAGACGGCAAGGCCACCTGCATGGGACGATGGTTGTTTTCCGTTACCCTGGACGACCTTCGGGCGATTCGGGGGAGGGTCTTCACCACGGGAGGGTGTCATCTGGCCTCATCGGTTGGCCCCTGCTACTGGCTGGCGCTGAAGGGACGCCCATACGGTAGCTTAGGGCAGTGGGCACACGCAAGCAGCTTCCAGCCATTGTTTTGGTAACGAATGCTGGGCGCAGCGGAGAGCTGGGCAACGGCTTTCACTTTTGAGGCACGCGGGGGCCAGGCCAGGGGAAGGCGAGGCGAGGCGAGCACGGAGCAGCCCCTGACACACATGACAGACCCACGGGACGCAAGCTGTGTCATAAGCTGCAGTCAAGGGCCGACGCAACGCCGCATGTACCGGTATGCTGTTATAACTATATCTCTGAACTGGTAAGTGCCGATAAGCGCATGACTGTAATCGGAAGCCCGGTTCCGTATGTCGGCATGCGTCAGGTTGCGAAAGCAACACCAAACCTCATCAGTTCTAACTGGAGACGATTATTGTCGCTCGGAAAGACATGGTCGACATGACGTTGTAAGGGTGTTGCAGTCACCTTTCTCAAATGCAGCCTGGACTTTACCGACGTCTGTTCGCAGTCGCCGCGAAGCAGCCGCGGAACATAGCTACAGTTACTTCACTCACAGGCGCAACATACCGACTTAAACTGACCTGTCCTTGCCACTCAACACAAACTGCGCATTTCGCGACCATGGCAAACGCGGAAACTCCTCGCGCGCTCGTCTTTGACAAACCCGGAGAGCCGCTTGATGTCCTTGAGCTCCGTCAGCTGCCTGATATCACGCCCTGCGGTCCCAACCAGGTCGAGCTGCAATTCCTGCAGGTGTGTCGGAGGGGTTACGGTACCGCATCCGGTCCAGCTGCTGGACGTTGAACACGACTGCGCCCGTGCCTTTCCCTGCAACCTCCGCTCTGTTGTACCACTGTTAGAAGTGACCAGTGGTTAGACACTAGCATTAAACGTGCTGTATGCGAATTGAACAGCAAGCGCCAACTCTTGGAAGGGGCACCAAACGACCCCACACCGGTGGAAGTACCACATACGGCGAAGCCGCAGCCCAGTGCCAGGGCCCTCAAGACGTCCTCCTCTCCTGACGTTGCAGCGCACTGAAATCCGCGCTCCACCCAAGCAGCACGCTCCGATCGACTTGACGCACCCCAACCCACCTGCAAAACCCCTTCGTCCAAACAGCAGGCGGTTCGGCCCCCGCCCCCCCCGCACTCCGCCCCGCCAGCACGACCCTCCTCCAGCACCGGAGCACCACGTTCCACCCCCCGCCCCGCCCACCGTAACCCCCTTTCCGCAATCCCCCGCTTCGCCCCGTGAACTCCCTCCCCAGTCCCCCATCAACCCCTCTGACGTCAACACGGTCCAGGGCAAGTACCCCATAGCGCCCCCGCTGCCCGGGGGTGTGCCGGGTCACGAGGGCGTGGCGGAGGTGGTGGCGGTGGGCGAGCAGGTGGGACACGCACGTGTGTGGTGCGCGTGCGGGTGTGTAAGGGTGTGTGCAGAGCAGGTGGAGCACAGTTTGAAGTCAGCGGCATACGTAGTCAAGGAGGAGAAAGCCAGCTGTCTCGGAAATATGACGGTGGGCGAGCGGTTGGGGGTGTGTGAGTGTTGTGTTAGAGGGTGTGACAGCACAAAATGCGTGCATGCCCTGGATGACGAAAGGGTCGAGGTCAAGGGCAGCAGGTGCGAGCTGTGCCCTAGGTGCAGAGGGCAGGGGCACGGCGCTGGGAACTCGCAGCACCCAGGCAGTGCGGTAGGGCCGGCGACAGAGCAGGTGCTGTTCCGGTGGGTGGGCAGCTGTGCATGCCGCATGCACCGTGCCGTGTTGCTACTGCACATCCAGGCTACGCCCCCTCCCCCGCCTCCCCCGCCTCCCCTCCACGCTGCACACCGTTGCCGTACACGTGCGTGCGTTGCCGTACACGTGCGTGCGCCACGTGGCGTGCAGGTGTCGGGGCTCTCCCCTGGCGACTGGGTGGTGCCCATGGCGCCCGCGCTGGGCACGTGGCGGACACGTGGCGTGTACGACGCGTCGCAGTGGCACCGCGTGCCCAAGGAGATCGGCCTGGCGGCCGCCGCCACCATCGTCATCAAGTGCGTACCCTACACGCGTGCGGCGTAGCTTGCGCCCTGCCGTACGGGTCTGTACTGGACTGGCACATCGCTGTTGGCTCCGAACAGTTCCAAGGCACAGCTACTTGCCCAGCAGTCACGCTTTCCAAACGCGGTCCGGGAGGGGTGCGAATGCTGGCGCTCCTTGCCTGGCCCCTAGACGCATGCCCCCGCCTCCCGACAACTGCGAGGTGCATGGCCTGACGTCCCTCCACCAAGCCACATGCTGCTCCCTGTCCTTCCCCCCTTGCTGTCCACCCATTCCCTCCTCCTCCATTTACCCTACCCCTACCCTCTTCCTCCTCCGCCAGTCCCCCCACCGCCGTGGCCATGCTGGAGCTGGTGCAGCTGCAGCCGGGCGACACGGTGGCGCAGAACGGGGCCACCAGCGCAGTGGGGGAGGTGCGTGGTGGCTGGTGGGGGCAGTGGGCGTGCGTACCGGTAGGGGTGTATGCTAGTGTGCGCATGGGTGCTCATTTGTCCTGTACGATAAGTGTGAAAGACAGCACAAGGGAGGACGTGGTCCTGGCGCATGTGCACGTGAGCGTGGGTGCGTATGCGTGCGCGGAATTGGGGTGCCGAGAGTGAGAGGGGCACTGGCGGGGTATATGCAGCACCGCGTGCATTAGTGATAGGGGTCGTCGAGGAGGCCACGCATTGCGACTGGCTTGTCCTATAGTAGCACTAGTGCGCCAAGGGGTACCTGTCTTGTGCCATGACCGTGCGTGTTGCTGCCCCCTTCCCCCCCAGGCGGTGATCCAGGTGGCCAAGGCGCGGGGCCTGAGGACCATCAACGTCATCAGGGACAGGTGCGAGGGGGAGTGCGGACGTGTGGATGTGTGTTGAAAAGGTTGCTGGGGTCGCATGCATGGGCGTTGCGGCAAGTGGGCGAGTACTGTGCATGCCGACAGGCAAGGCCTGCAGAGGGGTTTGTAACCGTCGCCCAAGCACGCCCAACGACACTCACTGTAGGCATGCATCTCTGAGCGTTGCCATTCACAGTCCTGCCTGCTTGGGTGCTGCGCGCAGCTTCGGTGACGGTGCGGGTTCCCGGCTCTGGTTACCGCATCGCTCCCTGACAGCGACGGTGTCTTGACGCATCTGCGCTGCCAACCCCCACCTCGTACCTCTGCCCCGGCCCACCTGTCCTGTAGGCATCCCGTCGCCTTCTTTCCCTTTGGCCCGCGCCTTGCCTACACCCCCTACCCCGGCGTCTTTCTTGCGCTTACCTGCCCCTCCTGCCCCCGCCACCGCGTTTGTGTGACTCCCTGACGCCTGCACGCCTCACACGGTTTCTCGCGTTTTACGCGTGCCCCCCGTGCCCCCCGCCACCCAGGCCCGACTGGGACGCCACCGTGTCGCACCTGAAGGCGCTGGGCGCCGACCTGGTGACCACCGAGGAGCGGCTCAAGGACGACCTCAGTGAGTGAGAGGAAGGGGAAAGTAGGAGGGGAGCGGAGGCGGAGGGGTGGGTTGGGGACAAGGGAGGGTTGGAGCAGAGATGGAGGGGGATTTCGTCTGTCCCCAGGGTCGGGCCGCGGAGGCTTGAGGGGACAGGAGGGCTGGACTCTGCCATGGGGACACCTGCATGCGCAGGCAAACACAAAGGCTGGGGTGGGATGTGGCGCGGGAGGTACGGGTCACAGGGTAGGCTGGGGCGGTAGGCAGTGTGATGCAGATGAGCATGGTGGCTGCTGTCGGTTGTGGCACAATGCACACGGGGCTTGAGGTTTGGCTCGGGGGCGCTACGCTCTGCCTGGCCCCGAATGCCGTCCTGCCTGACGACCTTATCCCCAACTGCCGTCCTGCCTGGCGCCCTTGGCTTTCTGCCCCAGAGGCGTCCGGGCTGCCCGCCCCGCTGCTGGGCCTCAACTGCGTGGGGGGCACTGCCGCCAACGCCGTCGCGCGTATCCTGAAGTGAGGACGGGTGCCAGGGCGCTGGCGCACATTAACCCACAACACAGTTTCACAGTGCCGTGAGCCGCAACACCGCCGTAACGTGGAAGTGTTGCACCGACGTACAGTACTGCTGCATCGTCGTACAATACGGCTGGGTCCTGGCTTAGATTATGTGAGAACGACGGCTTGCATCAGCCCCACTGCGTGCCATGGCATACCGGTATGCACAGCGCTTCATCGGCGCTATGGGCACGTATGCACGGCGCTGTCCCGCTTGGATTGATTCCTTCAGGTGCAACTGCTGCCAGGGTATGTGCGTAGACAAACGCCATGGTGCGCGTGCCTCCCGTGTGCCATGGTGCCACCTGTTTTGCTGCCACGTACCGCATTGCCACGTGCCGTCCCCTTCCCGCACGCCCGCCCCGCCCGCCATCAGGGACGGCGGCACGCTGGTGACGTACGGCGGCATGTCCATGCAGCCCGTAACGGCGTCAACCGCCGCCATGATCTTCAAGGACATCACCTTCCGGGGCTTCTGGCTCAGCGGCAGGTGGGCAGGCCCCTCGCACCCGATGACGATGGAGCTAGTGGGTTGATGGATGGTCGGTTGGTTGGGCCTCACACGCTGAGACGGCGAGAGGGCGGCGAATGGGCAACCCTTTCACGGTTACCTCGCCGATATGTGCTGTACGTGACTTGCGCGTGGTGCCTTCTATGCTACACCCTACGAAGTGACACCGGTATGTGGATAAACGGGAACCCTACGTGCACTACTGCCCTGCGCTGAAGCTGTAATGTGGTACGCAACGGTGCAGGTGGGCGGCCCAGCAGGGCCCGGCGGGCCGCGCTGCCGTACTGGACCGCGTGGCGGCGACGTACGGCGCGGGACAGCTGAAGCCGCCATCCGTACGGACGTTTCCGCTGTCCCAATGGCGGGAGGCGTTCGAGGAGCTGGGCCGGGCGCACCGGGGGCACAAGGTGCTGCTGGACCTGGCTGCGGCGGATGACGCAGGGGACATGTGAAGGGGACGTGCAGGAGACATGCATGTAAGCAATGGCTGTGAACAGGCGATGTGGGGCGGTGGGGCTACAAGGTTCTGTGTGGCTTTGCAGCTGCAGGAGGACGTAAGGCGGGTGCCTTAAGCGGGCGGCAGGGGAGAGGTTTGAACCCCAACGGAAGGGTGGGATGAGCAGGGGGCAGGGAGTGCCTTTCGGAGAAGGGGACAGGCACGGGGCGCATAAGGAACGGCTCTTGGACACGTGCGGCTGGTAGTTGCGGTTGTGGCGGCGGCGGCGAAGTGAAGCGCATTACGTGGACGCGGTGCATGGGGGCCCATGGTGGAGGAGCCCAGGTGCAACAGAGGCGTATGGAGGAGGCATAGCATGCGTGCTTGGGCCTGGGTGTAGCGGCGAGGCTAATTGAACTGTTGGTTGTTGCAGCAGGTGGCAGCGGCTTCATTGTTGGCAGCGCTACGCAAGGGGGGCCTGTGGGGGCGGGGCAGCGGGTACGTACGGACGCAGGTTGTACGGCAGCAGGTGGTGAGCCTGCGGCAGCTGTAGCCGCAACAGGCTATCTAGGGGCTAGGCCTGGATGGGGTGGAGGGGGGGCTGGAGGTGTAGTGGTGTCTGCGGTTAAGGTCGTCGAGGGCAAAGACGACTGTTACATGTAGGAAGGTTAAGCCATCTCCTACTCGGGGTCCCTTCCTTGGGGTTTGGCAGGGGTTGTGCGGAGCTGCGGTCACATGCTGGCGTATGGCTATGGTGCTGTCGGCCTCGGCGCTAACCATACGTGGTGTAAGGAACCGTAGCAGCTGAGCAACTGCAGCAGCCAGCGCCGGTCGGGAAGGGTGTGGGAGACGGGGACAAGGGGTGGAGCAGGGCTCGTTAGCAGGAAGCTGGCTAGGGATATGCATGCATGATTGGGAGGACATGCATACCTACCAGGGAAGACACCTCTCCCCTGATGTACATGCATACATACACAGCGTTGCGGCTTGTGTCATTAGCTTGGCAAAATACACAGCTTTCAATGAGACTGCCCAGTATACATAACATCGGGCGTGCAACAGCTTGTGTGGCAAGGGGTATGACATGCCGACCCCGCAGGCGCCCCTGTGCCCCAGCATTCCGACACTGGAACGCGCACCTGCAGGTCCCAGCTGGGGGTCTGCAAGCAAGGTAGGCCATGCACGACCTTGGATCTCGGAGGCGCCTTGGCGGCAACTGTCCTACCTGCCTCACATGCACACCATTCTGCAGCCGCCACCTGCCCCATGCATGCCCGCAGCAGCAGCAGCCCTTGCAACGTGCACGTACAGAACCTTCGATGGCTGGCATCTCCTTCCCGCCAGACGGAAGTAGTATGACGCAGAGGCCGCAGGTAAATTTGTTGGGAGGGCATGCACATACAACCGTTAGCGGTTACACCTGTATAACAGCTGTAACACAGGTGCCGTGGCTGCCTGCTGGCTCCTCTCCCAGGACTGCCATTACCAATCAACAGCAAGTAATATAACGTACTTGATTGCAGCTTTTTTTGCAGTGGTCCCTACCTTGCCGTCACAGTCTCGCCATCAGCGCGGCACGGTGGTCCATTAATAATACGTCAACATGCTGCCGCTCTGTTGGCGTTCTGCTGAGGGGCGGAAGTTGTTTGCGCCCAAGCAAGTTTGCGCCCTGTGTGCTACGTAGCTCTACCTGCCTATGACAGCCAAGCCCGCCGGGCAGCAGGACACACCAAGGTTGCACCTGTTCCCATGTAACCATATCCAGTGTTAGTTGGCGATCTGTAACATTGTTATGAAGTGCCTGCAGACCCTGGTACACGTGTCAGCTTGCCGCGAACGAACCGGCCAGGAACGAACAAGACCTCGGCCCGCAGTCACACGCAGTCGCACCGTATCCATGCACGGCATCAATACGGTGCCTGCAGCTGAGTGTGACCATACTTCTGACTACTTTACTGCATGTTAAGAGGATTTTGTCTGATTCGTCGCAGTGTCTACCTGCTGTGTAGAGATGCACAGGCCTGTCGTGTTGGCCCGTGTTGGCCGAGTTCGCAAGCTCGCGTGACAACTAACCTGAACTCTCTTATCTCCAAAGCACTTATACAGCATAGCAGCTGTGGCTTTACTCCTCGAACGCAGAGTTTGGGGTAGGTTAACCTTTGCTGGCAACCTTTGTAGTCACATGCCAGGCAAGGGCGTGGCTCAAAGGAGACATATCATAGATAAATATATATTATCAGAACATTACTCCGCGTGAAACATGCTGTTGGGCTCTTGTATTGAGTACGCGAAGTAAGTACGAGGTACACACAGTTGTGGGCACTTGTGGCACTTGATTCCATCAAATGCACGCGTGCTATGTGCGCATGCAATAAGAAACAACAGTGTGTGGCTGTGAGCGCCAAACCTTGATGAGCACGGTCACCACCGAGCTGGGCGGAAAAGCGTAAATATACACGGTGCGACTTAAATGATAAAAAATGAAATGAGGTTGCACGAGGAAGCATGTCCAAGTTGCACAGTGATTCCTCGGAATGGTTATCGATTTACGGGCAACACATGTCGCAAGCAGTACTCACCAGATATCCCAGCAAAGCGTTATTACGACACAGAGAACCTTAGCAAAGTATAAGTATGACTGCCTATTGCCTATATGTGCACCTCGCTTCACCTCGCCTATCCCTTGTCCGTCACTAATCACCGGCTTTGCGAGATGACAGTATGGAGGCTAAGGCTTCAAATGTTCGATGTAAGTGACGGGCAGGAAGCCCGCCCTCGCGACAATTCGTGTTCGAGTTGCCATTAAAGAAAAGTTTCGCTGTGGATGGCGCCAGGTGTCCAAACCCCTGCACTAAGTGCAACTGAGGCGCACGATGAAGAAAATGGGAACGAACTAACTGAAAGCTGCCAGCACCGTTCTGACAACTCCAGCGGGGGCGATGGCGGGGCCGTTGACACGCGAGCCAGTGGGCGCCTGAGGATGCCAGCCCCCGAACTGGCTGACGAAGATGAGAGAGCACGGATGGAAAGGGCGCCGCGCACGGCAAAGCCGCTTCGGTGCCAGGTCGGTTGAGTAAAAAAGCCTGGGCGTATGTAGCAGGCGAAACTGTGACCGCGTATTGCCGTCCTAGGCTGACGTGCTTACACTCACCTGCTGCATGTCAGGTTGATGGTTGCGGAGTGGACCTGTCGGCGTCGCGGAAGTATTTCCAGCGCTACCGCGTTTGTGAGAGGTGCGTGCTTCCGGGGGGCCGGACGGTATGGGCTCCGTCCAGCGGTCCTAGGACCGACAGAGCCGAGGCAAGGTAGCAAAGATAGCCCCTGCTGCTATCAAAATTCCATAAATAAGATACATAATTCTCCTATTGTTGCCGCTTTCCAGCAGTGTCGCTTGTCTACAGAGGCAACCAGAGATGCAACCGCCGCTCCTGCAACTGCTAGCTGCTTGGGACCTTATTACTTGCCGCCTCATTCACGGTTTCCAGTGACTGTTCCTTTACCCCAACACCACTCCAACACCGAAACATGGCGACATTGCGTGCACCTTGGACGAGTACGGCGAGCTTATGCTGCACTAATGAGCAGTTATACCTGGCTGGGCTGTTGTTGTGTGCTACGCATGCAGCAGCAGCAGCAGCAACAGCAGCATCAGCAGTAGTCCGCGCCTATCACACGCATTACCCGCGCGCACTCATACCTCCATGCACCACATTTGCGCAAAGGGCAAACCGGACAGGCTACACCCTTCCCACTTGCTGCGTAACGCTCCCTACCTGCTGGTGCTGCCTACGTACCGGACCCCTTCAACTTCAACGGCTTCAAGTACTAGCTCTTGTAGTCACTGTCAAAAGCAGGGGAGGTAGCTTCATCTCTAGGCAATGGTCGGGGTTCGGCGTCAACGAGCATGCCACTGTACATAAGGCGCGCACGGTCTTCGTGCACGGCGTCCTGTGTGCTGCACGGCAGTTGCTCATGTCACCCACCATACCGCTTGACGATGTGATCCGTGTACCGGTATGTCCTTCCGCCCCCACACACATCAGGCACCTCAAGGCACCCTCGCTGCAGATGGACGGGCGACTGGTGCGCTTCTGCGACCAGGTGCGTGTGTGGCAGGGGTGCACGCACGTACATTATGGTGTGCGGTGTGTATGTGCTGCGGCGCGTGTGCTCTCCTAGGTACATGCTGTGTTGTGCCTGGCACGGACGGGTGCGTAAGCCAGCGGGCACACTGCGTAGCAAGGGCCTACACGTGCGCTGTCATTCCTCGACTAGGAGGTATGGGCTGAAGTGCCGTGCAGTTCATGCTTGGGCATGTCGTGCGCAGCACACGCACAGCAGCAGACATGTGGTTGCCACGAGCGCTGTGTCCTGCTTGATGGACTCTCTACCAGGCAACGACCCTGTGGAACTTATGCGCGTGCCAACGTACCTCTCGCTCACCCTGACTGCTAAAGACTGCTAAATTCGTTCTCGTGCGCGTGCATATGCCCTCAGTGTTCAAGGTTCCACGGCATAGAGCGCTTTGAAGGAGCCCGAAGGTGGGGTGCTGTCATTGCGTGTTGCTTGCTTGCGCGTATATATATGCTCTCTCGAGGTGCTGGTGGCCTGGTGCAACAGCAGCAGGCACAGGCGTCTGTGATCTAGATAGGGTTTGTGCGTGGCTGGCAGCTAGCAAGAGCGCCACCGGCGCATGCATCAGCCACATGCACGCATGGCAGGCAAGGGCAAGCACGTGCGTGGCAGGATAGATCAGGGCGAGGAGCCCCTGACACCAATAAGAGGTGCACTAACCACACGGGGCCCCGTTAGCTGCTACTGTATGTTAGCTGCACATACGCGACCTGCCCAAGGGGGATTCTTGTACCATGTCGTCACGCACGCAGGACCTGCAACGAGAAACTGGAACGCACACGGCAGGCGCGCTGCGACAAGCGGCGCCAGATGAGCTCCGAGTTCGAGCAGGCGCTCGCGCCCAACCACCAAAAAAAGCAGAAGACCGGCAAGACAAGGGCCCAAGGGACGGCAGGAGCAGCACTACCTGCTGCTGGCGACGAGTGGTGGGAGGGCTCCTCCGCCTTCCGCCCCACGGCAGAAGGCCTCATCCCCCCAATGATAGGGTACGGTGGCGGGCTTGGCGGCGGGTACGGCGGCGGTGCGTTGGCCGTTGGTTTGGGTGGGCCCCATGCGCCGGCGTTAGGCGACACAGGGCTGGCTGCTGCTGGTGTGGCGGCTAACCCAGCAGGGGTCAGCTTGGCGGCCGGGCGGGCTGCACCCTTGGTGCTTGGTGGCTTGACACCGCCCAGTGGGGTCACAGGGCTTGGCGGCGGCCTGGCCGTCAGTGGCGGCAGCTTTGGTGGGCTGGGCCTGGGGAAGGAGAACCTGGGTGTGGGCGTGGGTTTGGAGCTGGACACCTGGATCACGGGCCTGAGCAGGAAGCGGGCTGCGCCGGGGCGGGCGAGTGTGTGCAGCGTGGGAGGGGAGGCCGAGGCGGAGCTGGCGGCAGCGGGAGACGGTGGAGACGGCGGCATCAGAGGCGGAGAGGGCACGAGTGAGGGAGATATGCCTTACTCACTTAGCAGGCGTTGCGATGGCGGCGACGGCGGCGGGGTCGTACGGAGGGCGTACGGCATGCAGCGCTCGGAGACGGCGGAACTCGCACTGGTGGGTCCACGCTCCACGGGAACGGCGGCGCGTGGTGGCGGGGCCCACGGGGGGGCTCAAAACTGTCATGCACTGCCTCTGCGCAACAACACACTGCGCTTCCATCGGAAGCCGTGGCCGCGTCTCGGACACAGCCTCGCTGTTGCAACCATTTAATTATTCTTGCAATTGCTTAGTTACCGCTGCGGATCATGGCCCTGCTACTCTTTTTCCAAAACCCGGCTTCCTCCACCCACAGCAGGCCGAACCCACACCATCCCACGCGCACAAGCGCTCCAGGGCCGGCACCTGGGCCACGGACAGCAGGGCCCCAGACGGCCTCCACCTAGACCCGGTGAGTGCGCACGTGCGTGCTTTCGCGCGACTGCGCCGCGTCAGCCCCATGTGTCCTGGCTTCGTTGCAAATCCAATCAAGCACGCGAACTGTTGCGGTGGTTGCTGACGTGTACCACAACGCAGCGACGGCATACACCTGGGCCCCGTCTCAGCAAGCAAGGCTACCACGCAACCCTGTACCCTCCTGCTCCTACGTCTCATCCCAGGCTGCTGTCCTGATGGAGGCGCTGCATGCCACCGCGGGGTGTAAGGCCGCACCCGCTGGAGCCAGCGGCAGGGGCTCAGGTGCCGCAACCGGCTTGCAGCTGATGCTTGGGGCTCAGGCCGACGCGGGTGCCGGGGCTCGGCTGGGGCTGGGGCTGGAGCTGGAGCTGGGCGACCAGGTCGCTGGGAGGCCGGTCCTGGGGTCAGGTTGCCACGAGGCGCTGGAGGCCTCCGGGGCTGCAGCGGGCGCCCGGGGGGGAGATGTACGAGTGCGCAACCCCACATCCGGCAGCAGGCAAGCAGCAGGTGCTGCAGCGGCGGCGGAAGGCGACGCAGAGGCAGTAGTAGTGCTGGCAGCCGGCAGAGAGGGCAGCGGCCCAACTGTAGGCTTGCCGGCACCAGCCCGGGACCCGCCTCCTCCATTACCCCTTCTGCCACACCAGCGCACCCAGCAGCAGCAGCAGCTGATGTTCCGGCCATTGGATCAGACTGGGGCAGAGGCAGCATGTGAGGCGGCCACCAGCCGCCCAGGGTCAACCCACGACCCGAGCGGGACGCTGTCCCCCACCCTGCCGCGGCAGCCGCCGCCGTTGCGGCCATGCCAGCCCCAGTTACGCACCTCCGCCCTCCCCCTGCTGGTTTCTTCGCAAGGCCCCGGCGGCAGCTCCGTCCTTGCACCGTCGCTGCCTCCCGAGCTGGAGCAGCTGCTGGTCCCACCACAAGTGGCGCAGCTGTGCACGGGGCTGGGTATGCTGCAGGAGATGCTGGGCGCAGTGGCGGCAGAGGGCCACGTGGGTAAGCAGGCTGCTTCGGGCCTGGCGGAGTGGCTGGCTCGGCAGCTGTTGGATTGCGTGAGGCTGGAGGGCAGCGGTGCGAGGGCTGAGGGCCAGGGACTGGAACACGGGGGCAGCAGAGGTGCGGCGGCGGCGGCGGCTGGTGGTGGTGAAAAGGATGGTGGCGGCTGTAGAGGTGTCTCAGCGGATGTGGTCAGCACGGCAAAGATGCAGCTGCTGGAGCAGCTCGTGTCGCTCTTGCAGCAGCAGGAGCAGCAGCAGCAGCAGCGGCAGCTGGGGTTTCTGGGGGGTAACCGCAGAGGGGGGTTTCAGGGGGAGGCGCCTGCTGGGGATGATGAGGCACCAGCAGATGCTGCGGCAGAACGTGCAGAGCAGCTGCGGCAGCTGCTTCTGAACATGCAGCAGCAACAGGGACGGGGCCACAAGGATCACGTGCAGCAGCAGCAGCAGCAGCAGCAGCAGCATGGGGATGACGAAGGGTGGTGGCAGCGTGCGGGGCAGGGCGCAGTCGCGGGCTCGCTCCAGCCGCACTGGGCAATCATTGCCGAGCCGCAGGGTGCTGGCGGCTGCAGGGGTGTGCCGCCCTCGCCTCGCTCCACGCTTGAGATGCGGCAACCGCAACTGCAGCAACAATGGCATCACATTGCGTTGGGTGCCGGCCCGGAGGAAAGGCAGCATGCCCTCAGCGTCAAGCTGGAGCGCTTTGAGGAAGGGCGAGCCGAGCGGCAGCAGCAGCAGCTGCTAACGGGTGTGGCGGGTCTGAGGCGGGAGCAGTCGGGCCGCTGGGGTGCTCCTGCAGCGACGGCTGTGGGAGGCCGCTCCCCGTGCTCCGAGACACCCGGCATGCCGGCCCCGGCCGTGGGCTGCGCCAGCCGGACCGGGTCGGGGCAGCAGCTTGAGCAGCGGCAGGTACAGCAGCAGCAGGAGGGGCTAATAAGGTACGGTGAGGAGGAGGAGGCGTGCATGAGGAGGCAGCAGCTTGTGGCCATGCTGGATGGGGGGCTGCAGGGGGCGGGAGGGCGGGGGCTATGGGGGCAGCATCAGGGCAGGGAGCTGCTCGCACGCAGGGGTGATGCCGGTCCGTGTCCGGGCCCTGGTTGGGACTTGCCCCAAGCTGGCAGGCGGCAGCAGCGGCAGCAGCAGCCGGAGCAAGGGCAACAGGCGACGAGGGCAGGGGCCGGTGCAAGGCGGGAAGGCCTGGTGCTGGACCTGGGGTCTGGCCTTGGTGGCGGCGGGGAGTACCGAAGCTCCTGGTCGGGGCGCGGGAACCTGCGCCTAGGCGGCGAGCTGGAGGAGCAGGTGCCTGCGCCTGCGCCTGGGCCTGGGCCTGCTGGTGGGCGGATGCAGCAGCAGCAGCAGCGAGGGATGGCAGGCGAGCCCCTGGTCGGCGGTGTGGTGATCAACCAGCGCCTGCTGCAGCAGCTGGGGCTGGGGCTGCGGGGAGTGGCTGGAGGTGGCGGCGGAGGTGGTGGTGGTGCTGGAGATGGTGGTGGGGTGGCTGCAACAACGGAGCAGGGAGCGCAGCAGCAGCAGTGGGATTTGCAGGCGCAGGGTGCGCTTGACGGGCAGGGAGGCCAGGGGCAGCAGCTGCAGCAGCAGCAATTCCTGCTGCAGCAGCTGCGGCAGCTGGGGTACGATGTGTGAGGAGCTCCTCGGGGGCAAGGGTGCCGCGTACAGGGTAAGAATGGCTAGTGTAAGGAGTACGCGGCGGCTGTGGAGGCTGTACAAGTGGCGGTACAATAACAAGGAAACGTTGGCAGTGCAACGCACATGGCTACAACCACGGCACATGGAAGGGGCATTTCGGGGAACGCTGTATGTGTGTAGGCTGTGTGGCTGGGATCGATGGTATTATTGGTATCGATGGCTGTGGCAGCACGTTGCTTGGGCTGTTGGGCACGCCTCGCAGCTGGCAAGTAGCACATCGGATTGCCCAGCATTCGCCCAAGAAGCCGAGCTACGCTCGATTACTAGTCGCCTGCCATGCCGGCATCGGTTGGTATTGCATTTGAGCAGCTGGGCCGCTTTATTTGGCGGGTGTGCAGTTCACAGAACAGAGCGCAGTATTGCTATCATCCTGATTGCTCATAGCTTCTGGCTCGCATGCGTGGTTGGAAGGGCGGTGGGCGACATGTTGCTAGCCTTGTTCGTTCGTTCCTCAGTGTGTGGGCTCGGAACGGTTGGTCCCAACGCAAGCCACTCAAGGCACGGAACAAATGCGTTTAATAATGTGTACGTGCGTAATTGTATTACCGGTAGGTGCTGTATGGATGGGCGTGCCCCTGTATAGGGATTGAGGCACATGTGGGGTTTGACATGCGGCATGTGGAGGAAGGACCATGATACATGCACCCAGATGGTCATGGGCACTTGGCTGGGAATGGAGAGCTGTTTGGGCTTGAGGTCATTGACTTATGCTTTCCATGGCAAGCGGATTGAAACAATGCGTTATTATGAGCAGGACTGGTTATGAGCCTATCTGCATTGGATGATTTTGGGCATGGGCCGGTACGGGACGGACGGAGTTGCAGGTGGGCTGTACACGGCTACTGTCCCCGGGTGGGTTGGTCAATCATGGTCGGTTCGCTTTCGGTACATTAGCTAGTGGGTAGCGGAGCACTCCTCCAGGTGCCAAGGGCCAATGGCGTTGGACAGGTCGACGCTGGGGGATTTCCTAAGTTGCCGTGGTCTCAGATTAGGGCAGATTAGGGCGCAGCGGCACGGGTGTGGGGCAGCTACAGCTGCACTGCTTCCTTAGGTCGTAATGCTGATTATGACGCGCGGCCGCCGAACGGCGTTACATTGCCCTGGCCGCGGTTGTTGCTGGTGGTGGCAGCGTATGTGTCATTATGCTTGGGTGGGTGTAGCGGGGGTTAGGGGAGGTGGTGGTTGACGGCCAATGGTCGTAGGGCACAAAAGGCTCGGGTTTTTCACAGTGCGTCGGTAGGCGTGCATGCATGGAACGCTATGTCCTCACCCCTGCCTGACAGCAGGTTGCTCATACCTTTACTCGGCCTTGAATGTAGCCTTTGCTCTTGCCAGTTGCTATGTACTGTTACGTACGACGCGGACTGCTGGTGCTCGATTACTGGCCCTGTTACTACTACTGCTGCTTGTTCTGCTATCACTGTTGGCCGGTGCTGCAGTACAATGGGCCTAACGCATGCCAGATGCCACGTGCTCGCTGCGCTCTCATGTCTGGTACAACAATGTATGGTTTCTGGGCGTTCGATCAGGCCGTTCGTTGCAGTGCCCTGGCTGTATGTGCAAGCAAGTAGTAGGTCAACGTGTCGCAGTGAGCGCGTGCCGTACGCACACGTGTCGTACCCACCGACTTGTCTGCCCCCCGTATCGAGGTGCTGCATGTGTGTAGTGCAGCTAACGACGTGCGACGCGGCGGCCACGGGCACGCAGGGCGCTGTGTGGAAGCTGCGCGTGGGCTGTTCTGAGGATTGGCTTTGCTCGTCACAACCCGTACGTACTTGTGCGCAGACGCCATATAATTAGATGTGTTAGTAGCGGGTCTGGGTCCATGTCCACCATTTTAAAGTAGTTCCTTGTCACATCTTGTGGACTGGTTTTCTTGCATAGTTGATCACGTTGATACAGCAGGTGGATTTTGAACAAGACACGTGCTGATTGCAGCAACATTGGCACCAAGTAAGGTGTGAGCTGCAGGAAGCTTCCTCGAGGGAATGTTTCGTATGCAAGCAATGCTTGGGCGCAGACGGTGTATGTTACACTAGGACTGCTGTAGTAAGTCGCCAAGCTTTCGTTGTGCTGAACCATACAGGGCCGGGGTTGTGCTGAGCTGTTCGTGCTTATTCCATCTGTGCCCTGCCTCTGGCGCAACAAACGGCTGTCTCACCGCCGGGCCAACATGTACGGTAATGCAGCAGCATAAGGGTGCGTGGGGCCCTGGCACGGAACAGTTTTTTGCTAGTTGTGGACGGATAACCTGCTGCCCATGCCTCAACAGGCTTCCTTGCCGAGTTTCTGTGGCGGCACGTGTAGCACGTAGAGGGGTTTCAGAAGTACCGGTGACTGAGGATAGCACGGGAACGTGGAGGGGGCGAATGGTACTGAGTGGATGCTTGCTACATACATGCTGTGGGAGCGAATGAGTTATTGGCTCCGAATGGAAGACCTACCGGAATGGAGCAATGGACACTGAGGCGTGAGGCGGTGGGTGCAAGAATACAACGCTGCGTGGCGCTGTGGGCTGTATGCAAGTGGTGTGCAAGCGGGGCTTGGTCGACAGGTGGCATGGGTTGCATGCATGGACTGACGGCCCGCTCGTCGTGGCCTATCCTTTGACGGAGCTGGTTGCTCCTATCCGTACAG